>Ga0157363_1000021_pt1 | contig 153759 bp, 138 predicted proteins | sample AttsexASBM1_FD_111477 | JGI IMG/M metagenome (GOLD analysis project Ga0157363, IMG submission 111477) | Fungus gardens microbial communities from leaf cutter ant in Ribeirão Preto, State of São Paulo, Brazil - Atta sexdens ASBM1 | ecosystem: Host-associated > Fungi > Mycelium > Unclassified ...
CCGCCCCGTTTTCGTACGCAGCTTCCTGAGCGGCCTGTTCATTTCGTGTGACCTGAACACGTTCATTAACCCGGTCAGCAACGGACTCAACGTCGGGAAACGGCTCGGCAGTACGCTGTCAGGTCCGCAGAATACGGGATCGAAGCCGGCTTCCAGTCGGATGAACACCTCGTCGCGAGCGTTGGATGTACGCCAGTATTTTCAGCGTCTGGCCGATAGATCGGTATCGTGCGTAAGAATCGATGCTTTACCTACTCCTCGCATTCCCTGGTGAAGCGCCAGAAAGCTCTCTGCCGCAGCGGTTTCATTCGCCGTTGCCGCCACAGAGCCGTCCTGTTCGCCCGCTTCTGTCAGGGCCTAGACTTAGGAAATGATCATTTCCTATATAAATCTGCAGCGGTTATCATGTCAAGCTCAATGCTTCACTTCATAACACGCTAGCTGAGATACCTGGCGACAACGCGAGGCGGGCTGAATACGAGCCGTAACAGGGATGTCAGGATGGCGCATTCCGTCGTTCCAAGGCCATCCCGTTATTCTGCCCCCTTATCTGAGGTCTGTTTAGGAACGGTATAACCAGGAAACATACGAAATTGTCAAGGCGAATTATAATTTAATCGCTTTGACAGGCATCATTAAATGTTGCCGGGGAAAGATACACAGCAAAATTCACTTTTATAACGAGAACAAAATGAAAATTTCAACCCGTCTGACTGCAGGTTTCGGCCTGCTTATCCTTCTGTTTATTATCTGCACAGGCACGGCGCTCAATGCCCTTCATAAAGCCCGGGCAAGCATGGATATCGTCGTGAATATCAAGATGAAAAAATATCAGCTTGCGCAGGATATGCTGGGGGAGTTAAGGGAGATGGCTATTGATGTCAGAACGCTTGGCCTGCTTAGCGATCCGGTTGCTATGAAACCCGTCGCTGCGCAGATGGAAAAAAATAAAGCTGACTTCATTGCCAATCGTCAGGCGCTGGGCGATCTGTTGCAGATTGACTCGCTTCCGCCGGGTCGCGCGGCCTTTAAAAGACTGACCGACACCGAGAGCGAGTTCTTCAGCATCTTCGCCAAAGCCAGTCAGCTTGGGCTGGCCAACCGTGATAAAGAATTTTTCGAGTGCCTGACAAAAGAGGTACAACCTGTCCAGGATAAAATGCTGAAAGATCTGCTGGTCGTCACTAACATTCAGCAGAAAACCAGTCTGGCCGAGGTGCAGCAAAACAGCGCGGCTACCGCCCGTGATACCCTTTTTCTTTTGCTGCTCGCCGGGGCTTCGGTGCTGGTGGGCGTGGGTGCCTGCGTCGTGGTGATCCGCATCCTCATGCGTCAACTGGGCGGTGAGCCCGCCCAGGCCCAGGCACTGGCTGCGACCATTGCGGCTGGCGACCTGACCTCGCCTGTTGTGCTTCGTCGTAATGATACCACCAGCCTGCTGGCCTCGCTCGACAGTATGCAGGCGAACCTGCGCGGGCTGGTCTCGCAGATCAAGGATGCCTCGGCTTCCGTTTCTCTGGCGGCTGATGAGATTGACCAGGGTAACACCGAACTCTCATCCCGCACCGAGCAACAGGCCGCCGCCCTGCAGGAAACCGCCGCCAGCATGGAGCAACTCACCGCAACGGTGAAGAGCAACTCGGCGGGTGCGCAGCAGACAGCCGACGCGGCACGGGGGACGGCGAAACTGGCGCGCGAGGGGGAATCTGATATGCAACGCATGACACATACCATGCATGACATTTCGGTCAGCGCCACCAAAGTGCGTGATATTACCTCTGTGATCGAGAGCATCGCCTTTCAAACTAATATCCTGGCCCTCAATGCCGCAGTAGAAGCGGCTCGCGCGGGTGAGGAAGGGCGCGGTTTCGCGGTAGTCGCAGGCGAAGTACGCACGCTGGCGCAGCGCAGCGCCATGGCCGCGCGGGATATTAAAATCCTGATTGAACAGGCCGTAACACAGGTAGAAAGCGGCGTGAACGTGGCCTCTTCCACCGGACAAAGCATTTTGAAAATTGTGGGAATGGTCGGCGAACTCGCGGAGGCGATGGATAACATCTCTCTGGCCTCTTCAGAGCAGATGCAGGGTATTTCGCAGATCAGCGTAGCGGTGAGTCAGATGGACGGTGTGACGCAGAGCAACGCCGCGCTGGTTGAAGAGTCTTCTACGGCCTCGCGTTCGCTTTCTGAACAGGCGCATGCCCTGCGCGGCATGGTGGAGGCGTTCCGTGTCTGAGCCCCATCCGCAGCCTGATGCGCCAGAGAACGATCCGCTTAACATCGCGAAGATAAGTGCGCTGAAGGCCGATATTGATGTCATTTTTATTCAGCTCAGGCACGGTGGCTACGCCAGTATGGACACCTTTGCCAATAACTGGGCGCATCTGATACGTCGGGTTCAGGACATAAAGCCCCTGCTGAGTCGGCCCGGCGTCACCGAAACGTTGCTGCGCACGGATGTGCGGCTGACGGCAGATCTGATGGCGATCAGTTATGCCGTAGAAATCATTGAAAATTTCATGGCCTGCGCCGCACAGCAGGCGAAAGACGGGAAAGACCGACAGGGATAAACGATGGCGCGGACGCTCAGGGGTGCCGCGCGATTACCTTCAACCTGCATGCAACAGGGCATGGCCCGCCGCGTTTTTCAGGCGGGCTTTTTTTTGCCTGAATCAGGTGCTGATTTCGGCTGTGAATCCCCTTTTCAACGGCACTTTCGTGTTGGTCGGGCGAAGAGCCTGTTAACTGAATATTCCTTCACGCCTTATGCTGACCCTCCTCCGCCAGGCAGGCATTGTGATGCAGACGAGCCAGCCCGGCCTTTGGGGCTACGTTGCCCTGTTTTTTAAGTCTCCCGACTGAGTTTATTAAGCTCAGACATCGCCTGACGAACCAGCCAGAAGCCAGGGGAATAAAACGCCCGACCGAGTTTTTCAGCCACGGCTGGCGTAACAGTCAGCGTGCCGCGCAGGAGGAACCGGGCCTCATGCATCTGCAGCCCGGAACGGCGGCAGAGCTGCTCTACGCTCATATTGTATTCGGCTAACAACGACGCCAGAAAGCGTCCGACTGAATGCTCGTCCATAAAGCCTCACTTCTTCCATGGTTTCCCCCGAGCATAAAACACTCATCAGCCCTGTTCAATACGCATGCAATATCTTATTGGGATAAGCGAAACGCTAAACGAGGGCGCGTAAACGGGCAGATTCCCCTGCTCCGCAGGCTTCACACCGCCTGATAAAACGCTGCAGGGATACGGAGGGATTGGCATGTTATTTTTTTAATTTGTTAATTAACTTCATTGTAAATAAATAGATTAAGGTTGTTATAGAAAAAACTGTTATTACGGAGACATAGAAATAAAGATCATAGTAATTGTCTGCACCTATTTCTCTTGACCCATAAATAAGATGACCAAGCCATGAATAGAACTTGTCACTAATCCAGTTTTCAGGTGCACCTAAGATGCGAGCGATAACCAGAGACAAAAGAATATAAAATATAACTTTCGCAATTCTACGGGCACGTGTTGTTATAGCCACCAGCTATTACCTCTACCCAGCCACGAGCCATAAGTGACCTCATACAGGGAACGTGTATTGACGCGGTTCTTATAAGTGCATTTCTGATGAGTGAACAGTCTGAATTATGTGCAATTGTTATACAACCCTCAGAAATTTGACCTGGGTGAAGCCTAAACAATCCACGGTAAACACCATTAATCCAGGTTCCGTCATCAATGCCCCAGTCATCCTTGTAAAGGGCAAGCCACTCATCGCGACCAAACTCAGCACCATAGTAAAATTTGTTGTATAGATCTTGTGCCTTAGCTTTAACCCATGAGCCTGGCCCACCTGCTCCTCGCTCTACTATCCAGTATTTTCCCGGTGGCAATGGTCCGTCATTCGGAATAACGCCACATGCTCCTTTATTCCGGTAGACGCCTTTACCCGAGAAAGCCAAAAAAACACCCACACCATACAGATTGAAAGGTGCATAATCTGCCCCGTTCAATATTAATTTTCCGTGTAAGGCCATACTCCTTTTCCTTAGGATAGTGTAAATCCTTACGAATAGTTTATCTATTGGATGGTGGTGAGCATATAACCAATATGTGTTTTTTTGCTCTTTTTAAGAGTGAGTTACCTGCTTCTGTCAAACTGCACTCATATTTCCCAAAATGTCTCCCACCAGTAAACCAGAACATACCTGTAAATTATTTTCTCCTTTATACAAAGGGTTAATTTCGTAGAAAAAATTACTGCTGGATCAAATAACATATTGTCTTACCCCCCAGCCCGTCAGGAAATGACACTATTCTGTCAGATCTTATTGTGCTGAAAAAACTGTCGCCCCGCGCCTGCATCGCGCACAGGGTGGGTTTTCATTTGTGTGCCTGCCGCTGGCTTAATGGGCCCCGCTCACACCGGGTTTACGGTCACAACCAGAGGCGGGATTTGATTCTATTCTCCCCATGCGGGAACGTGTTTTTGACGTTGATAAGCTGCTGACCGGCTTTACATGCACCCTGAGTCTGGAGGACAGCAGCCTGTGTCTTTACCGTGGAAAGGTGCTGACTTTATCGCCTCTTCCCTTTACGGGGTCAACGCGAAAACAGGCTGACTCCTGGGGATTTTCCGTTTCCCGTTAAGAACGGGCAGCACACAATCAGCATCACGTCCCGCTTACCGCGCTGCCGCGTTTAACGCTTTATGGCAAAAATGCAGCCGGCGAGAAAACATCACCGGGGCGTTTCCCAGCTAAAAAACTTTAATTAAATTTATATTAACCACTTCGCCTTCCAGGCCGCCAGGATGTCACTATGCTGTACAAAGGGGGCTTAATCCAACGTCTCGCTTGGCTTAAATACACAACAAAAAGAAAAAAGATATCAGCTCCGCTGCTCTGCAACCGCCTAAAACATAAAAAAAATTGCTGGATAAATCCGAAACTCCACTATACTGACCAGTGCACTTGTTATCTCCCTACATGGCTGTACACAGAAAATTCCCTGTCGTCAGCCTCCCTGTAAGCTTCAGGAGAACGAAATGAAAAAGAGTAAGATGTTAACTGGCCTGCTGGCCGTTTCAGCTGCCGTCGCGATGTTCAGCAGCGTGAGCGTGCAGGCGCAGACACCAACGAGCGCGGCGCAGAGCACCACAGCTGGACAAACAGGGACAAAGCTTAGTTCCGGTGACGAAAAAGCAATCAAAGACATGGCGCAGGCAAATATCAATGAAATCGCTGCCGCTAAAATCGCGCTGAGTAAGGCTGAAAGCAGCGAAACCAAAGCCTTCGCGCAGAAGATGATCGATGATCACACCAGTGCCTTGACCAAAGTGCAGACCGTCGCTCAGCAAAAAGGGGTTACGCTGCCGACCGCGCCTGATGCTAAACATAAAGCCATGGCCACTAAACTGGAAAAACAGAGCGGCAAGGCTTTTGACAAGATGTATATGGAAAATGCCGGCGTCAAAGACCACAAGATGGTGTTGTCGACGCTGGAAAGTGACGCGAAAAAGATAAAAGATCCCGATGTGAAGGCGCTGGCAGACGCCCATACTCCGGTTGTCGAGCAGCACCTGAAGTCCGCCCAGGACGCGTCAATGTAAGGCTCTGTGCCAGCAATTAACTAAACAGGTTGTCCGGTGAACCTTTGTCATGCCGCCCGGGCAACCTCTTATTCAGCTTTTCAGGACGGTAACGCGTTTACGTCTGGATCCAGTACGGTCCCGGCCTGCCAAAAAGATACCCTTGCATTAAAGGACATTCATATGTCCTGAGCCAGGCCGCCTGAGCCAACGTTTCCACACCCTCTGCAGTGACTTCCACGTTCAGTTGACGGCACAGTGAAAGAACAGCACTGACGATGGCTGCCGCGCCGGCATCCTGGTGCAGATCGCTGATGAATGACCTGTCTATCTTAATTCTGCTGAAAAGCCCGGAACTGAGGTGGCTCAGTGAAGAAAACCCCGTGCCAAAATCATCCAGAACGACATTAATGCCTGTCTCCCGAAACTTCCGTATCACTTCGTAACTGAAATCCGGGTTGTCGAACAAGGCCGATTCGGTAATTTCCAGTTCGAGCCTGTTGGGATGTAGCCCACTATGGATGAGAACGTTTTTCACCCTGTCAGACAGTTGCGGGTCCCTGAACTGTCGGGGGGAAATGTTTACGGCTATCCGCTCCTGTCCTGACCAGCCCGCCATATCCGTACAGGCGCGCGCAAGCGCGAAGGCACCGATATCATGGATAAGTCCGGTTTTTTCAGCAAGAGGAATGAAAATATCTGGCGGCACACTTCCTCTCACAGGATGATGCCAGCGCAGCAGGGCTTCATAAGCCACAATCTCTTCACTGACGCTGCAGACAACAGGCTGATAAAAAAGCTGTAGCTCACCGTTTTCCAGTGCCCCACGCAGGTCGTTTTCCAGGCTGAAGCGCTCTGCCGCAGAGCGGGCAAGCTCATCGGTAAAGATGACCCAGCCGTTACGTCCGGCTGACTTGGCCGCATACAGGGCAATATCCGCCGCCGATAACATACTTTCAGCATCCCGCGCATAGCCGGGAAAGAGGCAGACGCCGAAGCTGCAACCCGACGTGACTTTCCGGCCCTTCAGCATGAACGGCTCCTGCAATACGGCCGTAAGGCGTGATGCCGTTTCGCTGGCTTCAGAGGCTGAGCTGATGCCTGGCAGGACGGCAACAAACTCGTCGCCGCCTGTACGGGCCAGTATATCTTCAGGGCGCAGGACGGATTGCAGCCGCGCGGAAACCTCAATAAGCAGTGCATCTCCGGTAGGATGTCCCAGCACGTCATTGATACTTTTGAAACGATCGATGTCGGACACCATGACGGCAAAGGGGCTGTCACCGCTAAGAAGCGTCTCCAGTTCGGGCATCAGGCCCCGCCGGTTGAGGAGCCCTGTCAGTGGGTCATGAAGGGCGAGGTGATTCGCCCTTGCCGCAGCCTGAAACTCCGCGGTGACGTCCAGGATGGTATACAGAAGATAGTCTTCTCCCCCGCCCGAATTAAGCCTTTCAGCCGTGATGCGGAGTGAAAAGGCCGGCTCTGTCGCCGTTGACGAGACCGTTTCGCTGAAACCTTCATCGGGAAGAAGCGTAAAGGCTTGCCTGAACACACCCGCCAGATCGTCTGGCAGATCCGCGTGAAGCGAGGTTTGCGTGTTACCGCTCAGCACCAGTTCCTGCAAACAGGGCAAATTTCTGGCAGTCGGGTTGGCGCGTATAATGTCGCCGGATTTTGCGTCACACAGGATAAGCGCACAGGGCGTGTGACAGAAAACCGCGTCAAGCACCTTATTGGTGTCTGACAACTCCGTTTCTCTTTTCAGGATAACCTGTTGAGCGATGCGTAATGCCGCCCTTTCCTGATAATCATGCGTGACGTCGCGCACGATTTTAATAAATGCCGCATGTTCCTGATCGGAGGGATTAAGGAATTCAATTTCTACGGATGCACGAAATGCGCTGCCGTTTTTCCGCAGGCGCCAGCCTTCGCCTGTAAACTTGCCATGCTCGCGGGCCTCTCTCAGGTTTGCCTCAGGTATGTTCCTGGCCTGTTCATCTTCATCATAAAAAACCGAAATATGTTGCCCTCTGATATCACGTCTGTCCCAGCCCTTAATCTCGCGACACCCCAGATTCCAGCTCATGACTTCTCCGGTTGAAGACAGCAGGTATATTGCGCAAAGAGACGTTCTGGCCACGGCGGCCCCCAGTTGGTCATTGGTTACGGATTTCATGCGGCTGTCCTTGAAAAGTTCACCGACCTGTTCGGAGATGATCCTGCTTTACAGATGAGTATCGGCGCCGGTGGCCTAAAACAGTGACACAATTTTGTAAAAATTTAGTCAGAGAAAAAAGAGCGACAGGTATTTCTACCTGTCACAAAATAATGCATGCAAGACGGTCGCAACGTTATCCGCTTCTGGCTCAAATCAGCCCCCTCAAATCCGGGGGATGGTTTCAGAATGTTGTCCAGTTTTCTTCCGCATCTTTCCCGGCTGGTCGGCTGGAGTGAGGCGTTGTCGTTGAGGCGGAAACCGTGACCGGCGCTTCAACCAGTGCGGTTTGAGCGACGGGCGATAACGGCTCTGACAGCGTAAAAACAGAGACGGACTGCAGCAATATATCGGCCTGTTCGCGCAGACTTGCTGCCGCTGAAGCGGATTCTTCCACCAGGGAAGCATTCTGCTGCGTCACATCATCAATTTCCGTCACGGCAATGCTGACCTGTTCAATTCCGCGAGCCTGTTCTGCGGTAGCGGCGGTGATTTCCTCCACCCTGTCAGTCAGCTGACCGACCGATGAAACCACGGCAGACATGGTGTCAGCAGAACGCGCCACCAGTGAAGTCCCTTCGCTGACGCGCTGTGCGTTGGCTTCGATGAGCTGACGAATCTCCCCTGCCGCTGTTGCACTGCGTTGCGCCAGCGAACGGACCTCACCAGCCACCACGGCAAAGCCACGCCCCTGCTCGCCTGCCCGCGCGGCTTCGACAGCGGCATTAAGCGCCAGAATATTGGTCTGGAAAGCAATGCTGTCAATCACTGACGTGATATCCGCAATGCGTCCTGAGCTCTCACCAATTCCCTTCATGGTACCGGTGATATCTGTGGTGATGTCATTACCCTGGCGGGCAACGTCACGCACCGTTACCGCCAGCATCGCGGCCTGGCTGGCATTGTCTGCGTTATTCCTGACCGTGACGCCCAGTTCACCCATTGTGGCGGCGGTCTGTTCCAGCGCGCTGGCCTGTTCTTCAGTGCGCTGTGACAGATCGGTGTTTCCCTGAGCTATCTGCAGGCTCGCGGCGGCAACACTCTCCGCGTTCGCCCGGACAGCGCTGACGGTTTGTACCAGTGAATGCTGCATCCCACGAATCGCTATAAGGAGTTTTCCGGTTTCGTCACGTCCTTTGACCGGCACTTCTGCGGTCAGGTCGCCGTCAGCAATGCGCTCTGCGGCCTGCAGCGCGATGTTTACGGGCCTGACAATGCTGCGGGTAATAAACCAAGCCAGGGTTGCTGCCAGCACAATAGCCGCCACGCTGAGGGAGACAAGAACAACCTGAGCGCTGCGCTGCTCTGCCGCTGCTTTGGCACCGGCGGTCTTCATCTGCTGGCCCTGAAAGGTCGCAAGGTCTGTGATAGCCTTTGTGTATTCGTCCTGCGCCTCATAAGCGGGTCCGGTGAGCAGCCGCGTTACCTCATCCCGCTTACCTTCCATGCCCAGTTTTACCGCCTGTTCAGAGTAGGCAAGATACTGCGTACCGGCCCGTTTCATCACGGCGATGAGCTCACGGCTTCTGGGCGCATGAAGTATCTGATCGACTTTATTAAAAGCCGTTTCAAGCCGGGCGCGGGACTGCTCATAGTTTTGTTTCAGTCTTTCTTTTTGAGCCGGGTCATCGACCAGTGCGATACTGCGGACCATACGACTCATATCCGTAACGTAAAAGCGCAGGTTACTGGCAGCGGTCGCCTTATCAAAACGATCGCCAGCCAGTTTATCCACGGTGTCGCCCAGGGAGTCGATACGAATTAAACCGGCCAGCGCAATACCGATAAGAAGAAGCAGAATAAAGCCAAAAGCGGCACCCAGTCGAATGCCGATGCGTATGTTGTTCATTACCTTTCCTCGGTTAAAATATGAAAATTAAAATTATTCAGAGCCAGGGTTCAGACCTGACGAGCCTAATCCCGCGCGCGTTTTACCGCTCTCTTTCAGCAAACAGCGATCAGGATGATTAAGCTGTTCGGGAACAAGCTGCGCACAATTTATAATCAGGTGCCGTTTTAACACCCTGTTTAACGGGACTGGCCGCACAGAGAAATACGTGTTTGTGGCCTCCTCATGACGTAAGTACGTGAGGAACGGCATCAGACGGCATCGCAGGTTGTCCCTCCGCATTGATTAACGCAGTCGTGACAGCATGGCCTGCGTCAGCACAGAAGACAGGCGCACAATCGCCCTGCGCAGTGAAGACGGTGAAAGCGTGAGGTTAGTCTGGGTAACCCATGACAGCCTGGTTATGTGGCTAACGGTCATGTTAAATCCTTCTGGTAAAAGCGCGTTTATCCCGTTTTAAAGTTATCGTCACTGTAGTTACTTTCTTTAACTGTGACATACATCAATTATTTTAAAGCGTTATTACACACATCTTAATTCGCTCTTAATGTACGGCGAGGGAGAGAAACACAGCCAGGCCGAGCGCGTAACGGTTCCGCTACGCGCAAGTAGCGGCCGTTCGCGCCAGCCTCCGTCAGGCGCAGAGTTCTGACCATGACATAAAGCCGAACCATTCGGACACTGACGGATAACAAAAGCGTGATGACCGGGGGCAGGATGGAATATCAATGCGGAAGTTTTTTGCCGTTTACGCTTGCAGGGAAGTGCCTGCAGGACCAGGCTGATTGAGGCTATCCCTCTAAGGAAAGATCTTGTTGCATGGAAGATGACTTAACCGCCTACGGGCGGTTTTTTTTATCCCGATAAAACAGAGAAGAATCAACATTATCAGGGATGATGAGCCGTTCAGGCGCTTTTCGCGTATCCTCACTGAAAATCATGAGCCCGCCCTGAAGAACAGGGCCAACAGCGTATAAAACTTGTTAACGAGACGGCCCGGCAGGCTTACCGGGCCACTGATTTACAGCCCTTTCGTCTTGTTAATCCAGTACTGCTAAGGTCCTCTTTAAAACAGGCGGGGAAAGCCGCAAGCCCGCAAGTCGCAAAGGCGGCCCCTCAACCAGGCCGGGAAGCGGTTTCCTGTGCGCTGCCCCGGCGGCTTGCCTTACCCCCTTTTCGTCCGGCCTCAACCGCTCTTTCCGGGTTATTTTTAAAATTACCGCTAATGGCGGCTCCGCCTTTCCTTCCGGCTTCCGCCGCGCGCTGGGGATTTTCCGCGAAATTTCCCGCGCCACCACGTCTGTTGCTCATATCTGTTACCTTTTGATTGTGTAAAATGTTGATGAGGATATAAGCATGGCTGTAATTTTGAATAAAAACAGGAATAAACATATATTTACGTCGGAAGAATAAAGGGTTTTAGATTCACCGCTTCGCTTTCTATAGATTTTTTATCTATTTAAAACAGCGTTAACAAAATAAAATTTGTACACCATGATTGGGTCGTGTACAGTTTCCACACCCGGTCTTTTAAGAAGATTCTTACCACCATCCCGAACAGGTTTGCTGCTTGTCTTCTTCTTTACGAGACAGCGCTTGCAGGAGTCAGCCTGCGGGACCTGACGCAGCGTATGCTTATTAACGATGCTGGCTCCCGGGCGGACAAGGCATGTTCTGATTTTACAGTTTCGGGTGGCCGGGACTACACTCGAAAAACATACAAAAATGATGCTTTAGCGCAATACCGCTTGTCCGCCGCAACGGACTTTTACTGCCAGCAACAAGAAGGTTGATATGTTCAGGAGTGAAGAAGAAAAGGTAAACATTGTTATCGGCGAAGCCCTGCTGACGCTGCTTGAAGATGATGCAGACATAAGTTCTGAGGCGCTGCGCGTGCAGCTGAACAGGATGCTCGAAACGGAAACTGATGATGCCCGGCGTCAGCTTATCGATCACGCTTTGCGCCAGACCCGCAGACTTTTAAGCGGCGCAGCCAGTGAAGACAGCAATTTTTTCGGAGAAAGACATCTCCAGTTATGGGCGGGAAACGGCCACTAACTTCCTGACAGCATCGGCTGATACACGTGGCAGAGCGTGTCGCAGAGGTCAGTGAACTCTGCGTTTCATCATCAGCACGGCCTTCTCACAGCCTGCCCGCACCCGCCAGTCTCCGGTTTCCTGCCCCAGGCGGTGTAGCGCGCAGATAATCTCTTCTTTCTTTACACTGGCTTTTTCGCTAAGCAACTGCGAGATAACTTTACCCGCCAGTTCAAGCGCTTTTTCTTCGGTATCTTCTCTGGACCCCATGAAGCCTCCGTAAAGCAAACGTTCTTACAGTATAGCATCCTGACCGAAGCGGCCCGGCAGCGCCTGCTGGACCGCTTCCTGCAGGACGCAAAAAACGGCCCGGTTAACAGGATGATTTCCGTTTTCGATGGCCGTCCGGCCCCTTCCCGCCGGCAACGTATTCATCACCGCAACCGAACCCAGCGGCAAGCAAAACGTCCCCATGGAGAAGGCGATCTGTCGCGCCTGAACAGGCTCTGAGGCGGGGTTCAGATGAAGCAGATAATAAGAAACGTTGAAGTCGTGATTGACGGGAAGCTGCCCAATCACGTTATGGCCTGTCATACAGCATAAAATATTGTTCACCCTCGCAGTCGCACATCCTGACCGCAGGCAGCCCCTCTGCCCGGCGCCGCTCGTTAACACAGCACTGGGATGGGCCGGGCTTAACGCCCGGCCCATATGACGCAGTTTGCTGGCGAAAGCGGAAGTGAATGGGTTATTCCCCACCTCCGCTGATTCTCCCTGACCTCCCACGCCGTCATTCAGAGGGATACATCTGAGCCGTTACGCGGCGTCTGATTTACCGGGTGTCATACCTTAAAGGTTTCTACCATCGTGCGCAGGGCATGCGCCTGCTCAGAAAGCGACTGTGAGGCGGAGGAGGATTCCTCCACCAGCGCCGCGTTGTTTTGCGTCACACCGTCCATCTGGCTGACGGCGATACTTACCTGCGAGATGCCCTGCATCTGTTCAGATGATGCCAGGGAAAGCTCGTCCATGGATTCAGCCAGTTCGCCGACCATGCCGACGATTTTCAGGATGCTTTGACCGGTTGAGGAGGCCACCGTGACGCCGCTCTCCACCTGCGTAACGGCCTGCTCGATCAGCGTTTTAATGTCTTTTGCGGCCGTGGCGCTGCGCTGTGCGAGCGTTCTGACTTCGCCCGCCACCACGGCGAACCCGCGTCCGTCCTCGCCTGCCCGCGCCGCTTCGACAGCGGCGTTCAGGGCAAGGATGTTGGTCTGGAACGCGATGCTCTCAATGACGGAGGTGATGTCACGCACTTTGGTGGCGCTGACGGAAATGTCGTGCATCGTGTCTGACATACGCTTCACATCCGTTTCGCCGCTGCGGGCCAGCTGCGCGGTCTCACGGGCGGACTCGGCTGTCTGCCGGGCACCCGCCGCGTTACTTTTCACAGTGGCGGAAAGCTGCTCCATGCTGGCCGCGGTTTCCTGCAGCGCCGCGGCCTGTTGCTCGGTGCGGGATGACAGTTCCGTATTGCCTTGTGAAATCTCATCGGCGGCCAGCGCAACGGAGGCGGACGAATCCTTAATTTTTGACACCAGGCCACGCAGGTTCGCCTGCATCCCATCCAGTGAGGCCAGCAGGCTGGTTGTGTCATTGCGGCGCAGCACGACCGGTCCCGTCAGGTCTCCGGCGGCGATGGCGGCGGCGAGCGCCTGAGCCTGAGCTGGTTCGCCACCCAGCTGGCGCATCAGGCTGCGGCTGACAATCATGCAGCCCGCTACGGCAGTCAGCACTGACAGCAGGGTCAGCACGATCAGCATTGCTCTTGTACGGGAAACGGTCTCGCTGGTCTCGCCAACCGTAAGAACGGTCTGCGCCTTCTGAATCTCTGTCAGTTGGTTGAGCAGTTTCAGAAGCTTTTGCTGAGCCGGTCGCGCAGTCTTCATCAGGTAGACAGTCGCGTCCTGCTGACGGTTTTCCAGCCCCATTTTGGCCGCCGTCATCAGGGTTTGCATGGCGTCATCTTCAGCTGCCAGTATTTCATCCAGCACGGTTTTACCCTGTGCACTGACGCTGTGTGTCATGCTTTCAACCAGTTGCTCCCGCTCGTGGATATATTTTTCCCGCTGTGTCGTCATACGGTCCCATTCGGGCCTGGATTCCTTCTCATCCGTCAGCAACGCCAGATTGCGTGCGGCGATGGCCATATCACGGATATCACCACGCATATCCAGAACGATCGCAAACCGTTTCATTTTGTTGTTTATCGCGTCATTCATGCCGCGCTGTGCATCGGTCAGCGCATGTAACGCAGTGCCCGTACAGATAATTAAAAGCAGAACAAGTAAACCAAAGCCTGTAGCAAGACGCGTCGAAACCTTCATTATATTTTCCCGAATGTTATGTCACTGTCAGGTTCTATCGGCCGCAGACGCGTCAACTGCACAGACTTTACAAAATAAATTGAACACAACTTAATTGACGTCGATATGATTGCCGTCACGTTCAGTTTGGCCGCGGTTTAAAGCATCCATGACGTGTCCGTGATATCTTGTGTTTCCGGCTTCCTGACGTCTGTCGCATCACACGATTCACCGAACGCTTGCCGGCTTCCCCCTTATCTGGAGCCCCGGCATGAAAGAGATTAATGACGCCAGCGCGAGTAAAGACACCCAACCTCAGTGTCTGGAGGAGTTTCTCTGCTTTGCGCTTTACTCGGCCTCGCTGGCTATGACAAAGCTTTATCAGCCTCACCTGAAACCGCTGGGGCTGACCTATCCACAGTATCTGGCGCTGCTGGTCTTGTGGGAAAAGGATGGCATCACGGTCTCTGAGGTAGGTCAGCGCGTGCAACTGGACTCCGGCACGCTCAGCCATCTCCTCAAGCGACTTGAGCAGGCAGGCTTTATCAGTCGCCTGCGCGATACCGGTCATGATGAACGCAGAGTGATTATTCGCCTGACTGAAGCAGGCCGTGAACTTGAAAGGCGGGCCACAGGCGTACCTGCAGCGATGATTTGTGAAATGGGCATCCCGTTTGAAACCCTGGCCAGCCTGCGCGACGGGATAAGACAGGTTCAGGAAAAAATTATCCAGGCATTGCCGGAACAGCGGAACCCTGACGCCTGATGTTTTGTCATTATCTCAGACGGGATGACAGGCTGGGGCTGGCGGCAGAGTGCCCCATCTTATCCACAGAAGCACAATGGCACTGATTATGGCCAACCGGACAGACCGGTTTTAATTTGAGAGCAACTTGCTGACCGATTCCGTTTGAAAGTTTAAGAGGGACGATAATGAAAAACGTTGTACTTAGCATGCTGGCTAAAATATCGCATATCGACGCAGGGATGAAGCAGTTAACAGCCCGTGTTGAGGCGCAGTCTCTGCTCATCAGCGCACTTGTGCTGGCGGTGAGTAAAGAAGGCGGTGTGACTGAAATGATTGAAAGTGCTAACAAAGCCATTAACACCGTCATCGACTCTGCTGAATGCGATGATCTGCTGAAGTCTGACGCCGCGCTCCTGCTCAGTGAATTTCAGAGCCTGCTCACCATTTCGAGGGCTGTCGATGGCGCGGATGACGAAATTAATCATGAAGGAATGACTAAACTTAAAGGATTATCCCCCTCTGTGGAATAAGCCGGCTTGGTTAAGCGCCAGGCCACACCTTACCGCCCGTCATCCTTTACCCAACGGGCCAGCAACCGGACGTTATTTATGTTGCGTGGCCCAGCTGACCGTATTTAAAGGTGGAGAGCCAGCTTTTTAGTGCCTGCGGAAGCAAGGGATGAGAAATGTAAAAACCCTGTGCCTGATCGCATCCCCATGAAGCGAGCATATCCAGAGCGTCTGGTATTTCAACGCCTTCAGCCACAACAACATAGTTCAGAGATTTCAGCATACCTATCACGCTCGATGCGATAATGCGGCTTGCTTCATTCGAGGTCAAATCGGCTATCAGCGCCCTGTCAAGCTTGATAACGTCCACCGGCATCCTGCGCAGATAACCAATATTACTGTAACCGGCACCAAAATCGTCCAGCGAAAGACGATATCCTCGTTGTCTTAACTGCGCCATCATTGCCAGGGCGGCAGGATTTTCCGTGGCCAGCTCCGTTTCAAGACATTCGAACTCCAGCAGAGCGGGTGGCAGTTGGGCCTGCGCCATCTTCGCGTCAAGGTGGTCAATAAAGCCACTTCGTGCAAGGTCGCTGACACTGACGTTAACGGATACCGGCAGACTGATGCCCTCGGATAACCAGACGCGCAGCTGATGGATCACCTCCGTGATCACCCAGTCAGTGATATCGCTCATCAGACTGGTTAACTGCGCTGCGGGCAGAAATTCGGCGGGCGAAAGCTCACCCCGCTCGGGATGACACCAGCGTATCAGCGCCTCAAACCCCGTCGGTTGCACATCAGATAAGGAAAGCCGGGGCTGATAAACCAGATACAGCCCGCCAGTACCGGTTTTAAGGGCTGCCGACAGATCGTTCATCAACATGAAATCGCCATTGCGCCTGCTGTCACTCACCTCACTAAACGAACGAGCGCCACCATTGATGCTGATGGCTTCGTGGAGTGCGCTGACCGCGCGCCGCAGGGCTTCCTGGGCCGGTAGCGCCGCTGGCGTAAAGCAGACATCGCCCGCGTACAATATCAGGTCCATAGCAAGACCTTCGGGCGCGAGAGGCCGCACGTCGCGCATTGCTTCAAGAACAGCATCCGCCGAAAACGGCTCATCTGAGCGGGACAGGAAGGCAAAGCGCCCAGTGGCTACCGTGTAAAAAATTTTTTCAGGCCCCAGCGCCAGCTTGTTTTGCAACAGACGCCCGCTGTCCCGCAGGAGCGCTTCCACTGGCGGCATGCCCAGTGCCCGGGCCAGTTCATAGGCTCGGGGCATATCAATGCAGTCGATAACGGTGAGCCTGAGGACGTCGGAATGCCCCGCCTCAGACAGTTGATCCAGATGGCGGATGAGTTGCTGACGGTTAGGCAAGCCTGTTACCGCATCCGTTAATCCCGCGACCTGCCAGGCCTTCAGAAAGACCGTCACCATCGCGGCAAGTCGGCTGAGCAACCTGACCTTTTCAGGCGGAAAGGCGTGTGGCTGACTGTCTGTGACGCATAGCGTCCCCATAACCTTTCCTTGCGCGTTGATCAACGGCACGCCCGCGTAGAAGCGGAGGTAAGGCTCCCCCGTGACAAGCGGATTCGTGGCGAAACGTGCGTCCAGCAAGGTATCTGGCACAATGACCGGAATCGCGCTCTCCACGACGAAGCGGCAGAATGCATCCTTGCGATCAGTCTGACACAGCGTCGTGTTGTACTTTGCGCGAAACGTCTGATGCTGCTCATCAAGAACGGATATAAAGCTGGTCGGTATGCCCAGCAACGTGCTGGTCAGGGCGGCGAAGTGGTTGAGTACCTCATCACGCTCCTGATCGGGCAATCGCAGAATGTCTGCGGAGCGTGGCGAAGACTGCGCTCCGTGACGAATGTTTATCAACATGGCGTATCCTTTCCCTGAAAGGCAAAAGTTAAAAAAGCAAGGCGCTGCACTGAAGGACATCCCTGTGCTCAGAAAGCAGGATAATGCTGAATGATAAAACGGCTAAAGCGGATTCGTTACTCAGTTTCAACCGTATGCGTAAACTCCCTGACCGCCCCTTCCACGCGTTCCGAGTTTTTCTTAATGATGGCGATGACCTCGCCGGCCTCGCGCATCAGTATGACGCCCTGCTCCGTATTTTTCTGGTTGAGTTCCATACCTTTCAGCACTTCCCGGGCCAGCTGATTATTATTTGATACCACCTGTTCTATTTCTTCTGTGGCCCCGCTGACGCTTGCCGCCAGCGCGCGCACTTCGGCGGCCACAACCGCAAAGCTCCTGCCGGACGCCCCTGCTCTGGCAGCTTCAATCGCGGCGTTAAGGGCAATAAGCCGTGTTTGTGTCGCAAACCGTCTGATGGTCTCTACCATGCCGTCAATGCTTCCTGACTGGCTGTTGAGGCGCGCGATGTCAGCGGAGATCGCGTTCATGTCCTGCGCGATCCGGTCCACAACTTCAATACTACTCTCAATTACATTCGCCCCATTCTGCGCATTTCCCAGCGTCTGTACAGCCATTTCCCAGGCCTGTACGGCGGCATCGTGCTCTTTTTGGTTATTCAAAACCTGTTCGGTCACATCCGTGGCAAACTTGACGATTTTATATAATTCGCCATTGCTGTTAAAAACAGGATTATACGTCGCGCGCAGCCAGAGTGGCTTCCCGTGATGATTGAGTCTGGGAAACTGCCCCGAAAAAAATTCGCCCTGATTAAGCCTTTCCCAGAACTGCCGGTATTCGTCGCTTGCAGAAAGCTGTTCTGAACAGAACATCCGATGGTGTTGACCCACAACCTGCTCACGTTTGTAACCGGTCGTTTTCAGGAAATTGTCATTAGCATCCAGGACACGACCGTCAGGACTGAACTCAATCACAGCCATTGACCGGTTGATGGCGTTGATCACAGATTCCTGTTCCAGCCCTGCCTCTATGCGTTCTGAGATGTCCGCCGCTATCTTAATGATTTTGCACACCCTGCCACGGCGGTTCCTGACCGGGATATAACTGGCTTCCAGCCAGACAGGACGGTTTCCTTTAGCCAGCCGCAGATGTTTACCACTGCGAACGTCACCGGCGGCAAGGCGCTGCCAGAAATGGCGGTATTCAGGTGAATCCGTCAGGGAAGACGGGCAGAACATGCTGTGATGTTGCCCAATTATTTCGTGCGCCTCGTAGCCCATTGCGGTCAGGAAAAGCGGGCTGGCTTTCTGAATCGTTCCGTCAGGACTGAATTCAATAACCGGCATCGCGCTGTTAAGCGCCCTGAACGGCGCCGATCTACGCCCGCTGCGAAGATCGTTAAGAAAGGAAAAGATATTTTTTAATACATTAAAGCGCATAACCACGACCGTAATCTGAGTTGACTAATCTGGTTATCGGCTGTTAAGACCCTGGCATTATGTATTGTTGTGATAGTTTCCGTTGATTATTACCGGGTGAAATTAATTCACTAATAAAAAATAAATTTTTTGTATGACCTTCAACAGGATGCGTAAACGACTCCGCTGCAAAAGGCATGCTGCTGCGCAAACTGCGTCATGCAGGCAACCTCGGCAGCCTGACTGACCGCTCGGGCCTGCTCGTCTGAGGATAATGACGGGACACGGCAGTAAGACCGCTGTAAGAACAATCCCCTATTTGCTCAGCGCCCAGGCGGCTGGAACCGGCTTTCCTCCTGCCCGCACTGGCCCGACCGATCCCCGCACCACCATCCAGCTGTCGAATGCCGGTAACGCGCCGGCGGGCTGCTGCCGGATATGGCAGATTAACCGGCGTGCGGCTTCGCGACCCATCTCATAAACCGGCTGGGCCACGACCGTAAGCGCGGGCGTCATCAGTTCGGTCCAGGGAAAATCATCGTACATAACAAACGAAATATCCTCGGGCACACGCAACCCACGTCTGGCTAGTCCACGTAGAATTCCCATTGCAATCAAATTGTCGGACGCAATCAGCGCACTGGGCGGTTCGGGAAGCGAGAGAAGCTCCGTCAGAATCTGTTCGATGCACGCTTCGTTAAGGGCATTCAGGCGCACCAGATTCGGGTCGAGTGCCATACCGGCATCGTGGTGGGCGTCGATCATCCCTTTCACCCGCTGCGCCACCGGCGTGGGTCCTAAGCTCATCGCGTGAGTGTAAGGCGCGGCAATGCGCATACTGGAAAGGTATGCGATACGGTGATGACCGGCGTTAAGCAACAGCTGCGTCGCATCCCTCGCCACGTTAAGAAAGTCAGCCTGAATGGTTTCCACGTCCAGCCCTTCGACGGAACGGTCAAAGGTCATCAGCGCGCGGCCTTCCGTCAGCACCTGTTTAAGATGGTCGTTATCACACGCCAGCGAGCTGCAGGGGGCCACGATGATGCCATCAACGCGCTTGTCCAGCATGACGCGCACGGCTTCCCGTTCCTCTTCCACGGTTTCATCGCTGTTGCTGAGCAGCAAATGAAACCCCGCCTGGCGCGCCACATCCGCCATGCCACGCAGCGCAAGGCCGAAATGCGGGTTTTCAATATCGCCCACGATCACGCCAATCGTGTTCGAACGCCCGGTATTCATGCTGCGCGCCAGCTCATTGGGCCGGTAACCCAGGGTTTCTGCCGCCTGGGTGACGCGGATTTGCACCTCTTCACTTACGGCGCCATAGCCGCCCAATGCTCTGGCCGCCTGGGCTTTTGACACGCCCGCCTGACGTGCCACATCGGCTACTGTGGGTCCGCGTACTTGCTGTTTTTTGCTGGTCATAATTATTTTGAATCACAAGTTGATAACATCGTAATTGACGCTGCTGAAAGCGTGTGCTTAATATCATTGTATCCACTTGAGACCGGTCTCACAACAACTACCGGTTTCATTTTGACCCGCATTGAGACCGGCCTCAATCAGACAGTACTGGCTCAGTGACCTTCGACGTTTCACCTGCAAAATGGAAGAGCTTTATGACATCGCATAAACGTTTAACCAAAATAACCGCCGTTGTCTTCGGCCTCGCGGTAATGCTCTCAACCAGCGTCAGTGCACGGGCAGCCAGCGACAACAATCCCTATGGGCTGATTGAACCGGGCCATCTGCGTGTCGCCAGCCTGGGTGACGCGAAACCCTATACCTTTACGGACAAAGACGGAAATTTCACCGGCTTTGACGTCGAATTTTTCAAAAATGTCGCCCATCGCATGGGCATTGATAAGGTGGATTTTGTCGGACAGGATTTTTCCGCCATCCTGCCCGCCGTCGCCAACGGACAATATGATGCAGGCGTGGCCGCGATCGGAATCACACCGGCCCGTGAAAAAACCGTTGATTTCTCCACGGGCTATCTGGCGGGTTACCTGACGGTGCTCACCCGCAGCGATTCCGGCGTGAAAAACGTGGCAACGCTGGCGCACAAGCGACTGGGCGTCATTCAGGGCACGCTGCAGGAAAGCTATGCGCTGGCCAACTTCAAACAGACCGATCTGGTGCGCTTTCCCGATAACAACGCGGCCGTTTCCGCGCTGAACAACGGCACTATTGATGCCATGTTCCTCGATTACGAAGCCGCCAAAGATTATGCCACCCGCTTCAAACTGGTGACGGCAGCCAACATCCCCTCTTTCGACGCCCCGGCGGGCGTGGCGATAGCGAAAAACAAACCGGCCTTTAAAGCGGCGCTGGACAAAGCCATCAAAGCGGCGATGCAGGATGGGACGTGGAAACAGCTTTATGAGAAGTGGTTTCCGGGCTCGCCTATGCCTGAACAGTATCTGCCTCAGCACAATTAGTCCCCGCGCAACCGGTGTGCGAGTGAATACATTCGGTGACGGGCGTTGTCCGTCACCCGCAACAGAGAATCGGCTATGGATCTGATCACTATTCTTTCCCGTACCTTCTTTGATTTTTCTGCAATGAAGGACGTCCTGCCGCAGCTGCTGGCAACGGGCCTGGTCAACACGTTGATCATCTCGTTGGCCGCCACGCTGCTGGGCACCTTTTTCGGCCTGATTCTGGCGCTGATGGGGATTTCGCCTTCGCGCTGGCTGCGTGTACCGGCCCGGCTGTATACCGATCTGTTTCGCGGCCTGCCCTCTATCCTGACCATTTTGCTGATTGGTCAGGGGCTGGCGCGCTTCAGCTATCAGCTGTTTGGCCCCTCACCTTATCCGCTGGGCATTTTTGCCCTGAGTCTGATTGCCAGCGCCTATATGGGCGAAATCTTTCGCTCAGGGATCCAGAGCATTGAGCAAGGCCAGATGGAAGCCTGCCGGGCGCTGGGCATGAGCTATGGTCGGGCGATGCGGCTGGTGATCATTCCTCAGGGCATCCGCCGCGTCTTGCCTGCCATCGTGAATCAGTTCATCGCGATTATTAAAGACTCTTCGCTGGTTTATCTGCTGGGGCTGATGTCCAGCCAGCGCGAACTGTTCCGGGTTGGCCAGGATGCCGCGGTGCTGAGCGGCAATCTGTCACCGCTGATGCTGGCGGGGCTGTTCTACCTGATGATTACCGTGCCCTTAACCCATGCGGTGAACCATATTGACGTCCGTTACCGCACCGGACGCCGCCGGGCAACGGCGCCGCAGAGCGGACTGAAAGAAATTGATGAGGTGGCGGTAAAACGCGCCGTCACACCCACGGCCTCCCTGACCAGCGAACGAGGACACTGAGATGGCAACGTCCACTGCATTTCACGGCGCAAGCCTGGAGCTGCGTAATCTGACCCTGGCGTACGGCCCGATTGAGGTGCTGCGCAATGTGTCACTGACCATCGCGCCCGGCACCACTACCTGCATCATCGGCCCTTCCGGATCGGGAAAATCGACCCTGCTGCGCGGTATCAATCGCCTGCATGAACCCAAAAGCGGCGACGTTTTGCTGGCCGGGCGTTCGGTACTGAAGGACAAACCCGATGCGCTGCGGTTGCGCATTGGCATGGTCTTTCAGCACTTCAATCTGTTCCCCGATCACAGTGCGCTGGAAAACGTCGCGCTGGCCCCCTGGAAAGTCAAAGGCCGCTCGAAAACGGAGGCAGAGACAATTGCCCGGCAACGTCTGGCTGAGGTCGGCTTAGCACAGCGCGCCGACCATCGTCCGCGCGATCTCTCCGGCGGGCAGCAACAACGTGTCGCGATCGCCCGGGCGCTGGCGATGGAGCCCGAGGTGATGCTGTTTGACGAGGCCACGTCGGCGCTCGATCCCGAACTGGTGAAAGGCGTGCTGACGCTGATGGCTGAACTCTGTGAGCGCGGCATGACGATGGTGGTGGTCACGCATGAGATGGGATTTGCCCGCCGCGTGGCCGACCAGGTGGTGTTTATGGATGAGGGCGAGATTGTCGAAGCTGGGCCACCCGATCAGTTATTTGAACGTCCACAATCTGCCCGTTTACAACGTTTTTTATCGGAGGTGCTCTGATGGCACAGCATAAGGTGACAGGTCCCATCCGCACGGCGCTGGTGGGATTTGGCATTGCCGGCAAGGTCTTTCATGCCCCACTCATTTCACACGATGCCGCTTACCGTCTTGAGGTGATCGTGACCGGTAATGCGCAACGCGTCGCCGCGGCAAAAACGCATTATCCCCAGGCGCGAATTGTGCCGGACTGGCCGTCACTGCTGCAGTTGATCGACAACGGCGACATCGCGGTGGATCTTATTGTGCTGGCGACGCCGCCCGCTCAGCACCGTGAGCAGGCTGTCCAGGCCAGCCTGCGCGGTATTCATCTGGTGGTGGATAAACCTTTTGCGCCTGACGTCAACGCGGCGGAAGCGATGATTGACGCCGCCCGAGAGGCTGGCACCCTGTTAACGGTCTTTCACAATCGCCGCTGGGACGGCGACTTTCTGACGCTGCAACGTCTGGTGCAGGACGAGGCATTTGGCACCGTCAGAAGCTTTGAGTCGCGCTTTGAGTGGTGGCGACCTGACGGATTTGGTAACTGGCGCGACAGCGTTTCGCTTGCGCAAGGGGGCGGCCTGCTGCTGGATCTGGGCAGCCACCTGATCGATCAGGCGATACAGCTGTTTGGTCCGGTGCAGGAGGCCAGCGCCGAGCTGGCACGCTATTCCGGCAGTCAGTCCAACAGCGATGAGGATTGCTTCGTTTCTTTACTGCATACCTGTGGCGTGCGTTCGCGGCTGTGGATGAATGGCCAGGCCGCGCTTAATGCTCCCCGCTTCCATCTGCTGGGCAGCCAGCGAGCTTTTACGCACTGGGGCCTGGATAACCAGGAGCCGCAGCTGGCCGCGGGCATGTCCCCGACTGACAGCGCCTACGGCGTAACGCCGCCTGAACGCGCAGCCCGGCTGGGCACCGTGGAGCAAAGTGAGGCGGTGGCGCTGCAGCGCGGCAATTACCCTGAATTTTATCACCGTCTTGCCCGTGCCCTGGTACACGGCGGCCCGCCGCCAGTGGACGCCAGCGAGGCGCTGGGCGTGCTGAAACTTATTGAGCAACTCCATCGGCAAAGTCACGTACGCCTTGCCTGAATGGGGTATTTTCTGACAGAAGGAATCCATGATGACTGACAACTCTGTGGCCAAAACCGTTGTTGTACTGGGTGGCGGCATTTTAGGCGTTTCCACGGCATGCCAGCTGGCACAGGCTGGCGCGAAAGTGACGCTGGTCACCGAAGCCGAACTCTGCTCTGGCGCATCAGGACGTTCACTTTCCTGGCTTAACTCTGCCGGAGAGCGTTCCGCGCCTTACCATGCGCTGAGAATGGCGGGCATTGACCGCTACCGCACCCTGTTTGCCCGCCATCCCGATCTCAGCTGGCTGCGCTTTGACGGTGCGCTGTTCTGGGCGGCGGATGACGAGGCGGGCACCAAAGCGCGTCATGATTATGAAAACGCCCTTGGCTATGCTTCCCGGCTGGTTAATCCGCGCACGGTGCATGAGGTGGATCCGCAGGTTAACCCCAGCGCGCTGGCCAGCGTCGCTATTGCCAACCCTGGTGAGGGCTGGGTAAGCCTGCCGCATCTGGCCGCAAAACTGGTTGAGGATTTCAAAGCCGCAGGCGGCGAAGTGATTGAACAGGCAGGCAAAGCCAGTGTGCTGACCGCAGGTGGGCGGGCCACAGGCATTCGCAGCGCGAAACGGGGCGACATCATGGCCGATCGGGTGCTTGTCGCCTGTGGTCCCTGGACGCCCGATGTCGTTGCGCCGCTTGGTGTACGCATTCCCAACGGGTCGCCGGTGTCCATGCTGGTTACCACTACCGCACAGGAACGCGATCTTAACGTGGTATTAAATACGCCCCGCGCGGCGATACGTCCCAACCCTGGCCGTACGCTGGCGGTCGATCATGACTGGTATGAAGAGGATATCGTTGCGCATGCTGATGGTCAGTACAGCATCGATCATGCCGTTATTCGCCAGTTAATGGCGGATGCGGGTCACCTGCTTGGCGACGGCGCACCACTGGAAGCAGACAGCTGGAAAATTGGCCTGAAACCCGTGCCGGGGGATGGTGAACCGGTTGTCGGGGAGCTGAAAAAAGTCCCCGGTTGCTTTGTGGCCTTTACCCATTCGGGCGCGACGCTGGCACTGATTCTGGGCGAATTGCTGACGGAGGAGATCCTCAACGATGTCCGGCATCCCATGCTCGCGGCCTTCCGGCCGGAACGATTTAACTAAGCCCGCCCCCGCGCCGTCGCCCGACGGCGCGGGAACCGTCTGCGACATGGTTATACGCTGGGGCATCTTCGCCCCCTTTTTCCCCGCCACCTGACGCGACTTTCAGCGTCACCGCCCTTCAGACGCCGTGACGACCGGTATAACGTTGTTCCCCGTGTGACACCGTCACGACGCGCTGGATTCGGAGCAATCTGAACGGGCCACGTGGCGCGCGCTGTGCGTAGCGGTACGCCGGGCGAGTCCTGTTTGCCCCGCCCGTTGACCGCCAGCACGGTTAAGCATGCTTTGTTCTGTCATCTACACTTAGCCATTCATTCCCGGCAACCCTGAGCGGTTTGCCCATGCAAAGGACGACTTTATGACTGAACAATCGACAACAAATCACGCCTGGCTTTTGGCTTCACGCCCCAAGGGTGAACCAACGGAAGACAACTTCCGTTATGTTGCGCAGCCGACACCTGAAATCAAAGATGGCGAGATCTTACTGCGTACGATTTATCTGTCACTCGACCCTTATATGCGCGGACGTATGGATGAAGGGAAATCTTACGCGCCACCGGCAGAGCTGGATAAGCCGATGGTTGGCGGCACGGTTTGTCAGGTCGCCGAATCCAAAAACAGTGAATTTAAAGCGGGTGACTGGGTGCTTTGCCAGAGCGGCTGGCAGGAATATGCCGTGTCTGATGGTAAAGACGTTGCCCGTCTGAATAGCGACCTCCCGCATCCGTCCTGGGCGCTGGGAATTCTCGGCATGCCCGGATTTACGGCCTATATGGGATTAATGGATATCGGTCAGCCGAAAGAAGGCGAAACCCTGGTTGTCGCGGCGGCAACCGGTCCGGTGGGCGCGACCGTGGGCCAGTTAGGAAAAATGAAAGGCTGCCGCGTGGTAGGTGTCGCGGGTGGTGAAGAAAAATGCCGTCATGCGGTGGAAAATCTGGGCTTTGATGCCTGTATCGATCACCACAGCCAGGACTTTGAAGAGCAGCTCAAAAATGCCTGCCCGGATGGCATTGATATCTATTTTGAAAACGTGGGCGGTAAGGTGTTCGATGCGGTCTTCCCGCTGCTCAACCCGGCGGCGCGCGTGCCGGTTTGCGGACTGGTTTCTGCCTACAGCCAAAAAGAGCTGCCGCCAGGCCCTGACCGTACCTCCCGCATCATGGCCGGTATTCTGACCCGGCGCATTCGCATGCAGGGCTTTATCATTTTCCAGGATTACGGCCACCGCTATCCTGAGTTTTTGAAAGCCATGACGCCGCTGGTAGAGAGTAAGAAGATCCACTATCGCGAGCACATGATTGACGGTCTGGAGAACGCACCTAAAGCGTTTATCGATATGCTGAACGGTAAAAACTTCGGTAAAACCGTCGTGAAAGTGGCCTCGTAACCCCACCAGTCACTTAAAAATGCAACGTCACTGACGTTGCATTTTTTTATCTGCCGGACGGTAAAACAGTTATTGCCGCCTTCAATGCCTGCGGCAGAGCACGACCGACAACGAGCGTCTGACCCAGTACCGGCCAAAACGTCCCCCTACGTACCCACCAGCCTCACCTCACGGGCAACACGCCGCCCACGCCTCGCCCGGAAAGGGAGAGATCTCCTGCATCGCGGCCTGATGAGCTTGCGACAACACCTGAAGGTGGAATGATTCAAAAACACTCACCATCCCGGTGGGTTTGTCAGGTCTGGGGCGTGAAAAGCCCTGCGTGCCTGGGTCAGAGGCGAACAGGAAGATAAACAGATCGTCATATAAAGAGTGAACGATTCACCGTTGCGCTTCTCAGTTTTACGCTACGCTTACTCCATGCAATACCCGTATAAACATGGAGACTAATTGAATGAGTCACGATGCGCATAAACCCACCACCACCGACGCAGGCATTCCTGTTGCCAGCGATGAGCACTCGTTGTCGGTAGGACCAGACGGCCCGCTGGTACTGCACGATCACTATCTGATTGAGCAGATGGCGAACTTTAACCGTGAACGTATTCCTGAACGGCAGCCACATGCAAAAGGGAGCGGTGCCTTTGGCTTTTTTGAGGTGACTGAAGATGTCAGTCGCTACACCAAAGCCAACGTTTTTCAGCCCGGCACGAAAACGGATGTGCTGATGCGCTTCTCAACCGTAGCCGGTGAGCGCGGCAGCCCGGATACCTGGCGCGATCCACGCGGTTTTTCCATCAAGTTTTATACCCGCGAAGGCAATTACGACCTGGTGGGCAACAATACGCCGGTGTTTTTTATTCGCGACCCGATGAAGTTTCAGCATTTTATTCGCTCGCAAAAACGCCGTGCGGACAACAATCTGCGTGACAACGATATGCAGTGGGATTTCTGGACGCTGTCACCGGAATCGTCGCACCAGGTCACGTGGCTGATGGGCGATCGCGGTATTCCCAAAAGCTGGCGTCATATGAACGGCTACTCCAGTCACACCTATATGTGGGTAAACGCACAGGGCGAGAAGTTCTGGGTGAAATACCACTTCCATACCGATCAGGGCATTGAAAACCTGACGCAGCAGGAAGCCGATAAGCTGGCAGGTGAGGACGGCGATTACCATACGCGCGATCTGTTCATGTCTATTAAAAACGGCCACTTTCCGAGCTGGACGCTCTATATGCAGATCATGCCCTTTGCGGAGGCAGATGAATACCGCTACAACCCGTTCGATCTCACCAAGGTCTGGCCGCACAGCGATTACCCGTTGATCAAGGTTGGAAAACTTACGCTGAACCGCAATCCTACCGACAACCATGCGCAGATTGAACAGGCTGCCTTTGAGCCTAACAATCTGGTGCCCGGTATTGGTCTGAGCCCGGATAAGATGCTGCTCGGGCGCGTCTTTGCCTATGCGGATGCCCACCGCGCCCGACTCGGGGTAAATTACAAGCAGATTCCGGTTAACGCCCCGCAGTCGCCGGTCAACAGCTACAGCAAAGACGGTGCGATGCGCATTAACCCGGTATCCGACCCGGTTTATGCGCCCAACAGCAAAGGCGGCCCGGTTGCCGATGGTGAACGTTATCCAACCGACTCGGTCTGGTCTGCCAGCGGCGATATGGTACGGGCACCCTATTCTCTGCGCCGTGACGACGACGACGTAGGCCAGGCGAATACGTTGATCAATAAGGTGATGGATGACGCCGCGCGTGACCGGCTGGTCAACAACGTTACGGGTCATCTGTTAAACGGCGTGGAAGAGCCAGTGCTGTCGCGGGCTTTTGCGTACTGGCGCAACATCGACAAAACCATTGGCGACCGCATCGCCACGGCCGTGCTGGACGCGCGGGCTAAACGCTAAACCGCCCTGCCAAACGGTGGCATCCGCCACCGTTTTATCCCCGTCGCATTCAGCCATGCTTTGCACAAAACTGCTCAATATCCTCTGACTGAAAATCGGCAAGGTTTGCCATGATCTTTTCCCGTGGCCAGTTCCACCAGGCGATGTGTTGTAAGCGCGTGGCAATCGCCGGATGGAAGCGAACCCGAATCGGTTTGGCGGGCACGCCACCGACCACGGTATAGGCTGCAACGTCTTTCGTCACCACCGCGCCCGCCGCCAGCACCGCCCCGTCGCCCACCGTGACGCCGGGCAATACGATCACGCCATGACCGATCCAGACGTCATTGCCAATGATCACTCTGTCTTCTCGCCGGGCGGTGAAAAAACCGTGGTCGCGCGTGGCGGTCGCGTCGTAATACTCCGGACAATAGGTAAAGCGGTGTTGTGACGCGCGATTCATCGGGTGATTCGGCGCGCCAATCCGGACCTGATTAGCGATCGCGGTGAAACGGCCAATCTCACTGTCGGCAATGCAACAATGTTCACCTACATAGGAAAAATCGCCCAGGGTGCTGTATTCCAGATAGCTGTGAGCCAGAATTTCACACTGCGCGCCAATCTGCGTTTCACGCATGCGTACGCTGGCATCGATTTCGGTTTGCTGAAGTTTGGCGGGTTTTACCGCGGCAAGTGACATGGAAACGCTCCCGGCTCTGGTCTGAGGTCTGGATAAGTGATGCCCGTAAGGCGCCTGACTGCCGCGCCACTGTAGCCGGATAACATGACAGACAATTGACAACGAAAAAGGCGGAGTGGTTAGCTCCGCCTTGGTCAAAGTTCCGGTTATTTTGCATGACCGGTCAGTTGCAAAAGGGCAACGATGATCTGCAAGATGACCCGGATAATCTCCAGAATCAGCTTAGTCAGTTCCATCACTTTCCTTCTCCTGCTTAGGGAGCGCGCTGTTCAGCAGCCGGGACTCTGACATTACCCGCCGACTGCCTGAGCACAACGTTGTGGAGAGGGCTGAGCGGCACTCATGGTTTAAGCCACAGGCCAGCACCACCTGGGACCTGCCGGGATTTACATAACCGTGCTCCCCTGGAAGCAATCAGTTAACCACGGTGCGATGCCCGACGCTCAACACATGTATAAATATACAGTATTTTGGCCAAACTTGAAGTCTTCGCTGTCACTCTTTACACTCAACCTGTGGAGAGTGCTGAGCACCTCGTTTGTCCTCCGGTTACCCGCCGCAGGACGAACAAAAGAAAAAAGGATTTGGCGTTATGCCAAATCCTTTTTTTATGCCTGCGCAGTCGCAATTACTTCGCTGAACTGACGCGCCAGATCGTATCACCTGCATCATCGGCGATAATTAACCCGCCCTGCTTATCGCTGGCCAGGCCCACCGGTAAGCCGTGCACTTCTTTTTCATCCTCAGTCAAAAAGCCGGACACCACGGTTTGCGGTTGCCCCACCGGTTTCCCGTTTTCGAATTTCACCCAGATGACCTTGTAGCCGTTCAGTGGCTTACGGTTCCAGCTCCCGTGTTCGCTGATAAAGGCACCGCCCCGGTACTGCGGCATATTCTCTGCACCATAAAACAACAGGCCCAGTGGGGCGACATGCGAGCTCAGAGCGTAATCAGGCTTGATGGCTGTTTTGACCAGATCCGGTCGCTGCGGCTGAGCGCGTACATCAACGTGTTGACCAAAATAGCTGTAGGGCCAGCCATAGAAGCCCTTCTCTTTAACAGACGTCAGGTAGTCGGGCACCAGATCCGAGCCAATTTCGTCACGCTCGTTGACGACCGCCCACAACTGCTTCGTCTGCGGCTCCCAGTCGAGCCCCGTCGGGTTACGCAAGCCGCTGGCATAAATGCGGCTGGCACCGCTGGCGGCATCGACCTCCAGCACGGCGGCACGGCGGTATTCCGCACCAATACCGTTTTCGGTGATGTTGCTGTTCGACCCGACGCCGACGTACAGTTTGCTGCCATCAGGACTGGCTAACAGCGCTTTTGTCCAGTGGTGGTTAATGGGCCCGCCGGGTAATTCGGTCACCTCTTCCGGCGCGGTGCGAATCTCGGTTTGTCCTTCGCTGTAGGGAAATTTCACCAGACTGTCTGCATTTGCCACATACAGGGTATTCCCGACCAGTTGCATGCCAAACGGCGCGGTCAGATTTTCGATAAAGCGGTGTTGCTCCCACTTGCCATTCACATTACGCAACAGGGTGATGCGGTTACCGCCTTTGCCCCCTTTACCTGAGGCATTTTTTACCAGACCCGTAATCAGCTCTTTCGGCTTGGTCGTGGGTTTGGGTGTGCCGTTGGATTCCGCGACCAAAATATCGTTGTTCGGCAGCACGTAGACCTGACGCGGATGCTGAAGCTTATCGGCAATCTTCTCTATCTTCAGCCCCTCGGCGACCTTGGGCATTTCGCCGTTCTTCCACGGAACACCTTTGGGCACCTGCATCGGCGGTACCATAAAATTTTTGGCTTCCGGCAGCTCAGGATTCGCACCAATCTGTTTTTCAGGCGCGACCGACGCACCGTTATCACACCCGGCTAACAGGGCCGTCAGCGCCAACGCTATCAGGGAATATTGTGGTATTTTCATTGGGGCTTCTCCTTAAGCGATGCGTTGACGAAGGGCAAGTTGCACATTCGCCAGCAGTAGCAGTATCACCACCAGCGTTGAGAGAATCACCGCCGTGGGCACCACGGCGTACGCATCACGGCTGTGAATAAAGGCGTTGGCGATAGCCAGCAGGATAGCCACCAGCGAGATCCAGAAATGGGTTTTCTCTGGCGCGCTGCTGCCGCGGAACAGATAAATAAGACTAATTACTCGTGGCAGAACAGCGATGACCAGACCTATTGCGATTAACCAACTGGCACTGACAGACCAGAAGATGACAGTCGTCTTCATATAGATGATATCGAACAGCCAGGCCGCTACAAAAAAGCCCACCGGTAGAGGTTCGAGGAGAGCGTAAAGCGTCACGGCGATGGCCGATCGTCCAGAGGTGTTGCGCATGATTTTCTCCATTTTCAATAGTTATACAGCCCAGGCACAACGTATTACCTTCCCATTACGTTGTTAACCTGCCTGTAAAATATTAGTAAACCTGAAGAAAAATGATGGTTTTAATTCACCTTTGCAGGCGATGACGGGTAAAGCGGTGTCGTCAGGCCTGATGCGACAGGAACCGGCCTGGATAATCGGCGCGAATGGGCTGTTGCGTCGCATAGCGGCCAAACAGTCTGTAGCGGTTCAGCGCAATGGCGTCGTAAAAAAGGTTACTGAGGCGTTTCGGCAACCAGCGCAGCACGCTCATGATGCGCCAGGGCAGCGGCAACTGCTGAAAAACGCGAAAAATAGCCTGCGCCCGAAGCCAGTGCTGTTCATCCCGAATGTAGACGATCGTGCTGATATTGTCGTCAGGCAGGCCGGCCCATCTCAGTAGTGCTTTGCCCTCCTCACTCTGGACGGAAGCAAAACGGACCTGCCGCGCCAGCCGGTGGCGCAACAGGAAACGCACCCATCCTGTACAAAGTTTGCATACACCATCATAAAGCACGACGCTCTCGCCCGTTTGCAGATAAGGGGGCTGTGGCATGGGGCGGCTCCTCTGTTTCATCCTCAACAGACGCAGTATAGTCCTTCTTTCCCGTATGCTGAGCCAGCCACTGACAAACCGCCGCTTCATCGATGGCCCTGGCATTAACCCGCAGCAGCGGCCCCAGTGCCATGGGTTGTGCTTCTTCCGCCAGACGACGCAGTTCCGGAAGATACTCCGCGCCGGGGTGACCCGGCATGCGTTGCGCCAGGCGAGCCTGGTAACGCGCCACCGCCTCATCGGGTGAGATCTGCATCCAGATCTCCAGCACCTCATCCACGCCCGCTCGCTGCAAACCCTGCTCCAGCACGCTTTTCGACTGAAACCCAAACCAGGCATCAATCAGAAAAACCGTGTTCACCGGTGACTGGCCCACAATATTCCAGATCGCCTGGTAAGCCGCACAGCCGAGCTGTCGGTTACGCTGACGATCGACCGGGGCGAAGCTGGACATGAAGGGCTCCTTAATGCTGTCCAGCGTTAATACCGGTAAGGTGAAACGCCCGGACAGCATCCGGGTCAGCGTACTTTTGCCCGAGGCGGGAATTCCGTTAACCAGTACTACTCGCTTACTTTCCGCCTGTCTGGTCATAAGATCTCCATGACGTCCGCCACGCTACTGGCCTGGCGTAGTTTGACCAGCGTCGCATCATCGTCAAGCAGCGAGACAATCGCGCGAATGCCCTCTTCAATGTGGGCATTACTGTCACGGGCACCGAACATGATGACGATATCGGCCTTTTCACTGCCCTCAAACGAGATCGGTTCTGCCAGCACAATCAGACTAAAACAGTCGCGAATAACGCCCGTTTCCGGGCGGGCATGGGGAATGGCGATACCTTCTTCAAACACATAATAGGCACCGTGCGTGAGCGTGTTATCAATGACAGCCTGAGGATACGAGGCCCGAATATAGCCGCCCGCCACCAGCGGTTTGGCCGCCATGGCGATCACCTGTTGCCAGTCGCTGGCCGCAACCCCGACCTGAATGGCATTGGCTTCTTGTAATAACTGTTTAATGGTCATTACTGCTCCTTAAACTGATTTTCGCACCAGATTGCGTAATTCATCAATTTTTACAAACAAAGAATCAATATTATCCCGGTAATGCCGGCTTTTCGCATAGAGTGATAATGCCCGGTTATATTCCAGCATTAATTGTTTTTGCGTGTCGGTATCGGCGGTATTACTGGCCAGCTTCGCTTCCAGTTGCCTTATTTTCTCGCTGACGGATTCTGCCAGGCGATCCCGTTCGGCCGCGTCCTGCGGATGATTTTCCACTTTCTTTTTCATGAATCCAAACATAGCGACTCCTGCCCCGAAAAGCGCGCGGGCACTTCAGGTTTATTTACGTCGGGATAAATGGGGTTAGCGGAATAACTGCATTTTTTCCACTAATACATTGGTTACCGCATTATTAGCGGGCACCAGGAAATTACGCACGCTGTCGTTTACTTTGCCTTTTTCGAACGTGGTTTTGCACTGCGCCACCCACTGGACATTCATCTCGGTGCCCACGTTCACTTTGTCGATACCGCTGCTGACAGCCAGGCGCATATCTTCATCACTCACGCCCGTTCCGCCGTGCAGGACCAGCGGCGTCGCGGTGGCGTCGGTGATTGCGGCCAGGCGCTGGTGCTGAATATGGGCTTTCCCGGTATACAGGCCGTGCACGGTGCCGATGGAAATCGCCAGCATATCGACGCCCGTTTCGTGCACAAAGCGCCTGGCATCCTCTACAGGGGTAAACGCAATTTCATCCATCTCCACGCATTTACCATCTTCCGATCCGCCGATTGCGCCCAGTTCAGCTTCCACGGAGACATTTAGCGGGCGCGCCATATCAATGACCCGTCGGGTATTAGCAATATTTTCCTCAAGCGGTAAATGTGAGCCATCGTACATGACCGAACTGAATCCGGCGTTAATCGCTGTCTGAATCGCCTCTAAATCAGAACAGTGATCCAGATGCAGACAGGTTGGAATATTTTTACTTTTCGCTAAAGATTTAACGGCATCGACCAGTAATTCGTGTCCGAGATATTTTGCCGTACCGGTAGATATCTGAATCATTAACGGGCTGTGGGTTTGTTCTGCCGCCTTAAAAAAGGCGGGCAGCATTTCCAGACAATGTAAATTAAACGATCCCACCGCTTTAAAATTACGTTCTTTGGCAATCTTGAGCAGGTCAGTAAAATTATAAAGTTTCATGCACGTTTTCCTCACGGGATGAAGTGGATTTTCCGTTAACAAACCAGGCGATAGCGGTAACAAAGGCGACGAATACGGCGACGAACAACCAGTTATTCTGGAAAGCATGTCCCAAAACCAGCCCGGTACTGATGACGTCGGAATCGCTGAAGGTCACGCCGGTAAAGCCATAACTTTCCAGCATCGGCACCAGAATGGCCGGCAGGAAGGTAATGAATAAGCCGTGCACGAAGCCCCCGATCATCGCCCCGCGCCGGCCCCCCAGCGCATTACCAAACACGCCTGCCGTGCCGCCTGCAAAAAAGTTGGTGAGCAGACCCGGCAGAATCATTGCCAGACCAAACATCGGGAACACCAGCATGCCGACCACGGAACCGAGCGTGGTCGCCAGGAAACCGACAATGACTGCGTTAGGCGCATAAGGAAACATGACCGGGCAGTCGAGTGCAGGCTTCGCATCCGGCACCAGCCGCATGGCAATGCCGCGGAATGCCGGAACCAGTTCATTCAGCAGCAGTCGCACACCGCTGTAGAGGACAAACACGCCCGCGACAAACTGAATGGCCTGCATAAAGGCATACATCAGGTAGTTGGTGCCGCTGCTGTACTGCGCAATAAAGGCGGGACCGGCTGCCAGCGCAGGGATCAGGTACATTGGCACCATCACCACCGCCATTGACAGGTAGGTGTCCTGTAAAAATTTGAAGTTGTCCGGTAACTTCAGATCCTCCGTCGAACGTGACCCTTTACCGACCACCTTCGCCACGGCCGCCGTCAGCAGATAGCCGATGGTACAGAAGTGGCCCAGGGCAACATCGTCCGAATCGGTAATGCGCCTTACCACTGGCTGGGCCAGCGCGGGCATCACGACAGCCATAACGCCACCAAAAATCCCGCCGGTCAGAATCAGCGGTAAGCCGGTTAAGCCTGCTTTATAGCCGATGACCGCACCAATCGTGGCCATCCATAACAACGCCTGTCCGGTCAGGAAGATGTATTTAAACGGCGTCAGGCGGGCAATGATGATATTGACGATAAAGATCACCAGCAGCGTCATGGCCACTTCGGAGCCCAGTTCACGGTTGGCCAGCCCGGCGATGGCAGCCACATCAGTGATGTAGCCCTGCATGCCAAAGCCGTGGGTGAAGATACTGTTCAGGAAGGTCAGTGCGCCGACAATAATATTGATGCCCGCCATCATAATTAAGAAGCCGAGCAGGGTTTTAAACGTCCCTTCCACCACTTTTCCCGCAGATTTCTTTTGCAGCACCAGCCCAATCAGCGCAATAAAAGCGATAAGAATGGATGCCTGCCCCAGTAAATCTTTAACCAGAAAATTGATTACACTATTCATGATTAGCAACCTTCATATTACGTTCTTTTAAGAAAGCCACGATCTTTTGCTCAATTTCGGCTTTATCGGTAAGTTTATTTAATATAATGACCCGTTTAATCTGTTCTGGTGTGGCGTCAGCATTTAAAACATCCGCAAACGCTTTTTGCGTCAGAATCATGTCGGATTTAAATGCATTAGCTTCTGAAATTGTGGTGTGATCGATATCGGCTTCAATTTCCAGTTTTTTTAAAACGGCTTTCGCACTCATTTCGATGGCGAAACTTGAACCCAGACCACAACCACAAACACATAAAATTTTCAGCATGTTTTCTCCTCACACTATTTGCAGTTGTTTAGCGAGTTTATAATGGTGCCCTTCTGTATCGACCAGGCGTTTTTTCATGCTTATTAAGTCAATCGGAATAGGCTTATTGCTGCCGTTAATAATGACGGCTTTATTGCGCATTCCGGATTGAATACAACGAACCACTTCACTGGCCATAATGGTGCCCTGATAAATTTCTTCACAGGTGGGATCGCCATTACGCAGTCCATAACCGACAATCGTTTTGCGAATGCGCACACCGATCAACGGTTCAAGTTGCTTAATTAAGGTATCGATTGCGCCCTGAAAGCCCGGTGAATATTCACGCGTATAACCCTCAGAGCACAGGATAATGACGCTGTTCTGTTCACTGAGGCGCTGAGTGATGCGCCCGGCCAGCGTCGCCGTCGGAATCTGACACTCGGGGATTAACGCAAAATCCGCATTCGATTTTATTGCCGATTGCAGCGTCAGTTCACCGCAGTAACCGCCGAGCAACTCGACCATAAATACCCGGCCGGTTAATGCGCGCCCCGTATTCCGCAGTTTTGCTACCTCTTTAAGTACCTGCTCACAGGCAGTTGAAAAGCCCACGGTGTAATCACTGCCGAAGACATCGTTATCAATCGTCATACCGATGCCAAAACAGTTCACACCGAATTCGCTCAGCGTATGTAAAAATTGCAGTGAGCCATCTCCGCCGGCCATAATTAATACATCAATACGCAATGCCTTAAGCTGTCGGGTGATGGTTTCGTATTCGCTGCGAATTAATTTTCGCGTGGTCCTTCCCGACTGCATAACCGGAATCGAGGTAACAGAGAAATCCACTAAATCGCGTTGCGTAATTTCCTGACAGACATTATCGAGAAGTCCCGGAATACCGCCATTAAATAACAGCATTTCCGCCTGCGTCATTCTCGCAATCTGAAAAATAAAATTATTTATGCCGGTAACATCGCCGCCGCTGATTACCATCCCGATTCTCATTCTCCATTCCTCTCTGGCTCAATGCGTCTGCGGGCTATTGTTTCGGGATACAAGCCTTATATTTGCAAGTGAGATCACAAAAACGAGAGTATTTTGCCGGGTGGATAGATTGACAGCGGGGTTATAACAGGTGTTTATGTGAATTAAATCACAATTAATAAGCGCGCCCGGTCTGTGAGCTTCGGTTGATAAAACAACAGGTTAAATATCATCAGGCGAAGATAAACGGTTATTTCAGGCGCGTGTCCGGATAACAAAAAAACCGTGATGCAGATTTGTGATTTTCGCCTCACTTTTCACTGTGATGCTGACGGGTTATTTTGGCGGGCAGCACAGATACCGGTTATTTCGGCAGCGAAAAAGGATTCATCTTGTCCGGTTAAGCGTTCACCGGGTTTTCTTACACGCGCGGCACGATGATGAACGTTTGCGCAAAGCGGGCTGTGTTGTACCGGTGGCGTTGGGTGAAGCGGGCATAAAAAAACCCGGCAACGGAGGTGCCGGGCTGGAAAACATGCTGGAAGCGTTATTTTGCGTACGCTTCGGTGGAGATGGTCAGTTTGACATCGTCGCTGACCGCAGGCACGTATTTATCCAGTTTGAAGTCAGAACGCTTGATGGTGCCGGTCGCATCAAAACCAATCGCCTGCTTTTTCACCATCGGATGCTCACCCTGCTTGTTCAGCGTGGCGTGCAGCGTAACCGGTTTGGTGATGCCTTTCAGCGTCAGATTACCTTCTACGTCAAATTTGTTATCGCCTTTAGCAATGACTTTGGTGCTGCGGAAGGTCGCGCTCGGGTATTTGGCGACGTCAAAATAGTCGGCGCCTTTAAATTCTTTCGTCAGTGCAGGCACATGGCTGTCAATTTTGGTGACAGGCAAGGTCACGTCAACACGCGACTGCTCGGGTTTGCTGCTGTCGAACACCAGTGACCCCGTGGCATCCGGAATATCGGCGGTAGGATGCGAGAAGCCGAAGTGTTCCCAGCTCATAACGACCGACGTATGCTGTGGGTCCAGCTGGTAGTGCATTGTCTCAGCCTGAGAAACCGGGATATACAGCGCGGCAACTGCGATCAGTGGCAGTGTAAAACGTTTAACATCTTTCACTTTTCATTCCTTTTTTTATGGCGTCACATTGAGTCTGGTGCAAAGCGGCAGGAATAAAAAGTGAAGAGATTTGGCGTAAACAATCAAAATCATTCAACAATATCGACGAGTAATTATTCTACTGCTTATCGTCTGTACGTAAGATGCGCCACGCTGATTTCTGGCTGCATAACTGGTGATGCAGCTGCGTTAACTGCTGAGTGCTGAGGGCAGCAATATCCTGTGACGTCAGTGTGGGCAGTCCGTTAGCCTGACGCAGCGCCTCGACGGTGGGTTCTTCCTGCGCTGCGGCTAACTGTGTTTTCACCCCGTCGAGATCGGCCGCGTCTGTCACGGACGTCATCTGCTGCAGGAAATCGTCGCAATACTGAATCAGCGTTGTGGCAGACAGGGTCGGTGACTGAAGCGCAAAAAGAATACCGTCGATATCCACACAACGCTGGTAACGGCAGCTGACGACATAACCGATGGGGTGTTCAACACGGTAGCGCTGATAAAATCGCGGCGCGTATAGCAGCGCCAGCGCGCGCAGTGCGGCCAGCTGTTGAGGATCGGCCAGTGGTATAAACAGCAGAATGGCGCTGTCGTCCGAGGGGTGCGGTATCCTGCTTTCGCCGCTCACCCATGCCCGCGCGGGTAATGTAGCAGAATTGACCTTCAGCACGCTGAGCTGTTGCGCAAGTTGTTGATGTCGGCGGGCATTACCGCCCAGAAGGATGGCCCGCCAGCGCTGCGGCTGCACGGACGACGCCAGGCAGTAAGGCAATTGTCGTAGCAGTTCGCGTATTGCAATACCGGGAACGGCAGAGGCGGTCTCTTCCGTTGTCGGTATCAGGCAGGATAACAGTTGCGCCAGCGCTGCGCTGAGCAGCGCCTCGTCGGCGGGTAAGTCCAGCGTCAGTTGCCAGACGCCCTGCCTTTCACACCACTCCCCACCGCCGCCAAAGTGACGCAGTACTGCAAACACCGGCCGCAAGGCGCTTTCGCAGGCCTGACCTGCCGCCAGCGTGCTGTACAGTTCGGGACGAAGTATCAGCGTGCCGGAGGTTTCATCCGGGTGAATGTGTGGCAACGTCACCGCGGTGGTGGGCAGCCTGGCGGGCGGGAAAGGATTAGGGCCGGGATAAAAAAACCACTTAACAGGGGGAACACTGATGTCGGGCACCTGCCAGTGTGCCAGGGTGAGCGCATAACCCTGTACGCTGCGTGATTCGCCAGCCACGTCGGCGGCACAAACCAGGGTGGTTGCTGGCACGCCGGCCAGCGTCTGTAATAAGGGCGAGAGTTCGGGGCAGTCGCCCGTGGCGGCAAACCCTAAAGCCCGCGCCTGAAGCTGCATTAAGGGCGACAATGCAGCCAGCCGCCGCTGCGCCAGGTGCCAGTAGTGTTGCCGCTGCGTCGCTGTGGTATGACTCAAGGCGGTGAAAAATGACATCAGCAATGCCTGTACCACGGCGGGTTGCTCACCCGTCACTGTCATCATCAACCACTGCGTTTTTGCGGACTGATACAGCCATTTTATCTGTAGCTGACTGGCGAGCCCGCGCGCGTAGAAGGCGGCCAGCAAGCCGCCGGGGGCTTCATCCAGCAAAAACTCGCGCAATAGCGTGACACTGTCACTTAGCGCCGTTGGTAACCGCCAGCTCAGCGTCACTTCGGACGGGCCGTCCTGCTGCAACATCAGCCTCCTGTCGGCCGATAATTCAACGTCTGGTGCCGGAAGACTGCCCGCATCCCGAAGGGCAAAAGGAGCAGCAAAAATCTCAGCCAGCGTTGCCAGTTCGTCCAGCGGCTGCGGCCCCTGTAGCCACAGCGTCATCGTGCCGGCGTGATAAAAACGCTGATGAAACGCCCGCAGCGCGGCCTGCAATTCAGTGACATTGTCACCAAAAACCGCCCTGTTGCCGGTGTGAAAGCGCTGGAAACTGGCCGGTGCGATGACCGTTGAGAATATAGCCGCCTCTGCTCTGGCCGCAGCGTGATGCTGCAGCAGCCGATGCTCGGCATCAATCACAGCAATTTCCTGAGTAATGGCCTCTGGCGTTAACCGCGGCGCGCTCAGCATATCCTGCAGGCGCAGCAGGCCATCAACCAGACTGTCCGGGGCGACTTCAAAAAAAAAGGCGCTCTGGCGCGCCAGGGTGGTGGCATTCACCTGCCCGCCCTGCGCCTGCACCCAGCTCATCAGCCGCCCTTCGTCGGGCCAGCGCTGGCCACCGCTGAACAGCATATGCTCAAGCAGATGCGCCAGGCCGGGCCAGTTATCAGGTTCATCGTGACTGCCCGCCGCCACCTTCACCAGCGCCGCCGCCTGCGTTGCGTCCGGCTGGTGGACGAGCGTCACGCGGAGTCCGTTCAGGGTCAGGCTGCGTGTGTGCATTACAGATTCCGCGTTTTATAGATCAACTGAGAATTGGTGCGGTTGCGGAACTGTAGCTGACCGATTTTGATATCACTGCAGTCTGCCTGACGGCGCGCCTCAAGGATTGTGCCGTGATGCGGTGACTTACTGCAGACCGGATCGGTATTATCGGCATCGCCGGTCAGCATAAAGGCCTGGCAGCGGCAGCCACCAAAGTCTTTCTCTTTTTCATCACAGGAGCGGCAGGGTTCCGGCATCCAGTCGAACCCCCGGTAGCGGTTAAAACCAAACGAGTGATACCAGATGTCTTCCAGCGACTGCTCCAGGACCGAGGGAAAGGCCACCGGCAACTGTCGCGCGCTGTGGCACGGCAGCGCCGTGCCTTCTGGCGTGACGCTCAGGAAAATCGCGCCCCAACCGCCCATGCACGGCTTTGGTCGTTCTTCATAGTAATCTGGCGTAACGAACAGCAGATTAGTGAGGCTGCCCCGCTCGTTCATCTGCGTGCGGTAGCGGTTAACGACCGCCTCCGCCCGGGCAATCTGCTCGCGCGTCGGCAATAACCCTTCGCGGTTCAGCTGTGCCCAACCGTAAAACTGGCAGGTCGCCAGTTCAACATCATCCGCCTCCAGCTCAATGCACAGATCGATAATCTTATCGATCTGGTCGATGTTATGGCGATGCAGTACGAAATTCAGCACCATCGGATAGCCGTGAGCTTTCACTGCGCGCGCCATCTCCAGCTTCTGCTGAAAGGCTTTTTTCGAGCCGGCCAGCGCCGCGTTGAGGGTTTCATCACTGGCCTGAAAACTGATCTGAATATGATCCAGACCGGCCTCGCTGAATGCGTCGAGTTTTTTCTCCGTCAGACCAATGCCGGAGGTGATCAGGTTGGTATAAAACCCTAAATCACGCGCCGCTTTGATGAGTTCGGGCAGATCCTTACGCGTCAGCGGTTCACCGCCCGAAAAGCCCAGCTGCACGCTGCCCATGGCACGGGCCTGGCGAAAGACCTCGATCCACTGTGCGGTGGTAAGCTCGCGCGCCTGCTGGGCAAAATCCAGGGGATTCGAACAGTACGGACACTGCAGCGGACAGCGATAGGTTAACTCTGCCAGCAGCCAGAGCGGTGGGTTGACGCCGGGTTTAGGTTGGGTCACGGAACTGTATCCACTTCTGTTCATAAGCTGACTGCAGGAATTCTTTCACATCTTCGCCCACGCCGCCCGCGTCCGGGAACTGAGCATCCAGCGTGGCAATAATGGAAGCGATATCCTGTTTGCCGTCCACCAGCGCCAGAATGGCCGCAGCGGTTTCATTTAACTTCGCCATGCCTTCGGGATAAAGCACCACATGGCTGTCCTGTGCCGCTTCCCATTGCATACGGTAGCCACGGCGAAAGGCGACAATTGTGTGTTCGTTCATCATTATACCAGTCGGGTTGTGTGCCAGACGGCCTTATCGGTCACGCTGTGATAAGGCGGGCGGTGAAGTTCGTAAGCCATGGTCATGGCATCCAGCAGCGTCCAGAGAATGTCCAGCTTGAACTGCAGAATCTCCAGCATCCTGTTCTGTTTTTCCGCCGTATTACAGAACTCAAGCGCCAGGGCAAGACCGTGTTCCACGTCGCGGTTGGCCTGACTCAGACGGCTGCGGAAGTAAAAATAGCCTTCTTCTTTAATCCACGGATAGTGCTGAGGCCAGCTGTCGAGCCGTGACTGATGAATCTGTGGCGCAAACAACTCCGTCAGCGAACTGCAGGCCGCCTCCTGCCAGTTAGCGCGGCGGGCAAAGTTGACATAGGCATCTACCGCAAAACGCACGCCCGGCAGGACATGCTGTTCAGAAAGCAATGCCTCACGCGTCAGCCCGACCGCCTCGCCCAGCCGCAGCCAGGCCTCAATGCCGCCATCAGCGCCCTGACTGCCATCGTGATCCAGAATACGTTGTACCCATTTACGCCGGGTGGCCGGGTCCGGGCAGTTGGCCATGATGGCCGCATCCTTCAACGGGATACTGGTTTGATAATAGAAGCGGTTCGCCACCCAGCCCTGAATCTGCTCGCGTGTGGCCTGGCCATTGTGCATCGCGATGTGATAAGGGTGATGGATATGGTAGTACGCGCCTTTATCACGCAGCGCCTGTTCGAAGGCCTGAGGCGACAGGGTTTCCGTAATCAGCATCTTTCGTCCTGCAACTGTATCGCCATTCCGTCCTGACTCACCTCAATGCCCTGTTCAGTCAGGTACTGACGCTGAGGCGACTGTTCGTCAAGGATGGGATTGGTGTTGTTAATATGAATAAGGATTTTGCGTTTTGCGGGCAAACGGGCGAGTAACGCCATCAGTCCCTGCTCTTCGGCCAGCGCCAGATGGCCCATGGCCTTGCCGGTATTTTTGCCCACGCCCGCGGAGAGTAATTCATCGTCCTGCCAGACCGTGCCGTCAATCAGCAGGCAGTCCGCCTGTTCGAGCCACGGCAGAATCACCGCATCCGGCTCGCCCAGTCCGGGCGCATACAGCAGTTTCTGGCCGTTTGCGCGGTTTTCAATAAACAGCGCCACGTTATGGCCCGGTAACGGCCGATCGCGATAAGGCGAGTACGGTGGTGCGTTACTGAGGATTGGAATCGCAGTGAACTGGAGATCCGGACAGACGTCCACGCTAAACGGCGCTAACGGGCGAATGGGCCGATGCTGTAAGCCGCCGTTCCAGTGTTTCAGCATGGTGAACACCGGGAAGCCCGTGGTGAGATCGTCATAGACTTCCGGCGTGCACCATACCTGATGCGGACAACCTTCACGCAGACTGAGCAGACCGGTAGTATGGTCGATCTGGCTGTCAGTCAGGATAATGCCGCCGATCGCCGTACCGCGCAGCACACCTTTTTTGATGAGTTCTGGCGTGTGCAAAATCTGCTGACTGATATCGGGGGAAGCATTGCACAGCACCCAGTCCTCGCCATTATCGCTGACAATAATAGAGGACTGCGTACGCGGCGTCGCCTGAACGGTGCCGTTACGGACACCCTGACAGTTGGGACAGTTGCAGTTCCATTGCGGGAATCCGCCGCCTGCCGCCGAACCAAGGACTTTAATAAACATGAAAGGGACCAGGTGTTGAAACAAAATGCCCGCACAAGCGGCGGGCAAAGGATTAACGGTTGGAAATGTACAGTGTTACTTCCAGACCGAGGCGCAGATCAACAAATGTTGGTTTTTTCCACATAATTTTCTTCCTTATAAATAAACAGACAAAGAACGTACTGCAAGACAGCATCGTAACAGGGATTAAAATGCGAACCTTGTCACGCTATTTTCTCGCAGACCCTGGGGTGAAATCAACGAAAAGCCCGTAAGAAAACGTGTTAACGGATGCCGGTAAGGTGTAAAACCCGCAGCCAGTTTCCCCACGTCAATTTCTCCAGCACGCTTTCATCATAGCCTTTGTCGCGAAAAACAGCGAGCAACCGGGGCAACCCACTGACATCGCCGAGCGCATCGGGCACCGAAATGCCGTCAAAGTCTGACCCGAAGGCCACATGATCGCTGCCCATTATGTTAATAAGGTGATCGCAATGTTTGACGATTTCTGTCAAATCGGTGTCGCTGTCACGTTTTCCGTCAGCACGCAGAAAAGCGTTGCCAAAGTTAATCCCGACCACACCGCCGCTGTCGCGAATCGCCCGAAGCTGATCATCCGTCAGGTTACGGGGTTGCGGACAGAGAGCATGCGCATTGGAATGACTGGCGACCAGTGGGGAAAGGCCGAGCCGCGCGGTATCCCAGAATGCCTTCTCGTTCATATGGGACACATCAATCATCATATTCAGCGCGGCCGCCTGCCTGATAAGCGCTTCCCCTTCTGCCGTCAGGCCGGGACCGGTGTCGGGTGATCCCGGAAAGCTGCCGCTAACCCCTTCGCCGAAGCGGTTTTTCAGATTCCAGAAAGGCCCAATCGAGCGCACCCCGGCATGATAAAACGCCGTCAACGCCTCGCCGTCGGGATCCAGCGCATCCGCGCCTTCGATATGGGCGACTAACGCCAAAACGCCCTCTGCGCGACAGGCGTCGATTTCTGCCGCGCTGCGACACAGTTTTACCCGCCCCTCCGCGTGCGCCACGATACGCTGCAGCAGGTCAAGCTGCTGCCACATTATCGTCAGGGGATCATAAGGTTCTTCTGCAGCACGCGTGGACGCGACCTGCGCCAGGTAATCCTTCGGCAGAACAAAAATCGCGCACAGCCCACCTGCGAATCCGCCCCGCTGGATGCGAGGGTAATCCAGATGGCCCTCAGGCACGCCGGCAAAGAACGCCTCAGCAGGCGCATCACGATGGTGCAGCCACAAATTCAGTAACAGATCGTTGTGCCCGTCGAAAACCTGCATAGAAAACCCCCTCAAGAACATCGGGTTATGCTAACGCTGTCGCCCCGCTTCGGCAAATGGCAGCGCACGCCGTGCCACAGCCCATGAATCACGGTTGTCACTTTTGCGTATCAGGTTGTCAGTTTTGCGCGCGCCGCATGGCTGCGCTTTCGCCACACTGAGCTGACACCGAAAAGGAGAACGCAATGTTAACGAATCCCGCCGAGAAATACCGCCCTTTCCCCCTGGTTGACCTGCCTGACCGTCAGTGGCCTTCGCGGTCAATCAGCCGTGCGCCGCGCTGGCTGTCTACCGACCTGCGGGATGGCAATCAGGCGCTGGCTGAACCGATGAGTCGCGCGCAAAAGCTGCAGTTCTGGCAATTATTGCTGGACTGCGGGGCCAAAGAAATCGAAGTCGCCTTCCCGTCAGCCTCACAAACCGACTTTGACTTCGTACGGGATTTGATTGAACAGCAGCGCATTCCTGAAGACGTGACGGTGCAGGTTTTAACCCCCGCGCGCCACGATCTGATTGAGACGACCTTCTGCGCCCTGAAAGGCGCACCGCGCGCCATTATCCATTTGTACAATGCCACCGCACCGCTGTTCCGGGAACGTGTATTTAACCAGAGTAAAGCGCAGATTGTGGCGCTGGCTACCGACAGCGCGCGGCAAATCCGGGCCGCCTGCGAGGCCGCACCCGAGACACTGTGGACCTTTGAATACTCGCCGGAAACCTTCTGCTTTACCGAGCCAGCGTTTGCCCTCGACATTTGTGAGGCGGTGGCCGCCGTCTGGGAACCCGGGCCTGAGCGCCCCATGATCATCAACTTACCCGCCACGGTTGAGGTCAACACGCCTAATGTGTATGCCGATCAGATTGAATTTTTCTGTCGTCACTTTAGTCGTCGACAGGCAGTGTGCATTAGCGTTCATCCGCATAACGATCGCGGCACGGGCGTTGCCTGCGCGGAACTGGCGCTGTTAGCCGGTGCGGACCGCATTGAAGGCTGCCTGTTGGGTAACGGAGAGCGCACGGGGAATGTGGATCTGGTGACGCTGGCGTTAAATCTTTATACCCAGGGTGTTGCCCCCGGACTGGATTTCAGTGACATGGCCCGCGTGATTGAGGTCGTCACCGCCTGCAATAAACTGCCCGTCCATCCGCGTCATCCCTATGCCGGCGAACTGGTGTTCACCGCGTTTTCCGGTTCGCATCAGGATGCAATCAAAAAGGGGTTTACCTGGCGCGCACAGCAGCAGGAAATCGTGTGGCAGATGCCCTATTTGCCCCTCGACCCGGCGGATATCGGCAGCAGTTATGAAGCGGTGATTCGGGTTAACAGCCAGTCGGGGAAAAGTGGTGCGGCCTGGCTGCTGGAGCAGAACCACGGTCTGCAACTGCCGCGCACCCTTCAGCAGGATTTCAGTCGGTGTGTACAACAGGAAACCGATACCCACGGAAAAGAAATGACGCAGCACGCGGTCTGGCAACTGTTCTGTCGTCACTACCAGATTGATCGGCCCACGCTGCGTCTGATGGATGCCCAGAGTGAAAGCGAACAAGGCGAGCAAACGCGCCTGCGGGCCCACGTCCGCCATCACGACCACCTTCTCCTGCTGACAGGCTGCGGTAACGGGCTGTTGTCCGCCGCCGTCAACGCGCTGCGTCACGCCTGCGATCTGACGTTAACGATCGAACATTACCATGAACACACGCTGGGAAAACGCAGCGACAGCCGATCGGTTGCCTATGTCAGCTGTATCAATCTTCAGGGAGAGCGCGCATGGGGCGTCAGCATCGACAGCGATACGTCACGTGCCGCCCTGCAGGCCCTCCTCAACGCGGCAGGTCACTTTCTGCCGCCGGAAAGTAGTCCGTCGGTGCCACACCGAGCACACGACGAAACATCGCACTAAACGCACCGGGGCTCTCATAGCCCAGATCGAGGGCGACCTGTAGAACCGGGTCGCCCTGTGCCAGCCGGGTCAGGGCAATGGCCACGCGCGCACGGCGCACCCACTCGCTGAAATAAAGCCCGGTTTCACGTTCGAAGTGACGGGCCAGCGTCCGGCCAGACACATTAAGCCATTCGCTGGCGCGGGCCAGCGTCCAGTCACCGGCGGGCTCCGCCTGAATCCGCATGCACAATGCCTGTAAACGCGGGCTGTCGGGCACGGGCAAGGCAAAGGGCAGCACATCCATGCCGCGAATTTCATCCAGGATCAGCTCGTAAATCCGTTCCGCCCGGCTGGCGGGCGCATAGGAAACCGGTAAATCCATGGCGCTGACGATCAGCGCCCGCAGCAGGGCCGAAATTTGTACGACCTGGCAACTGGCAGGCAGATCGGCCCTGGCCAGCGGGTCCACAAACAGCACCCGGGCCGCGACCGCGCCGGTAATCTGTAAGCTATGGCGCGTCATGGCTGGCAGCCAGACGCCGCGGCTGGGCGGTACCACCCAACTGCCCTGTTCGGTTTCAACCCGCACCACGCCGCTTAAGGTATGAATCAACTGCGCACAACGATGAAAATGCCAGGGCTCCGTTGCCCCATGCGGATAATCGTGCGCCAGCGGCACCAGCGGACGCGTGCTGAAATCGAAACTGATCGTTGCACTCATTGCGACTTAAGGTACTTATAGATCACCGCTAAATCCTCTTCGCCGTGCCCGGCCTCCACGGCCTGCTGCCAGACGCGGGCGATATTTTCCAGCGCGGGCAGTGTGCTGTCCGACGCCTCAAGCGCCAGCCGGGCATCTTTAAGCGCCCACTGCAGATGCATCTGCGGCGTGTAATCTTCGCTTTCCATCATGGCGAGCTTCATTTTGGCATACGGCGCGGCCAGCGGACCGCCGTCCAGCACCTGCCACAGATCGTGGGTTGAAAAACCAAACTGTTCAGCGAGTCGGTTGCTCTCCGCCAGACTTTGCATCAGGCCGATTAACCAGCTGTTGATCACCAGTTTCATACGCGAACTTTTGCCCGCCTCGCCCAGCCACTGCGTGCCTTTACCTATCGCGGCAAACACCGCTTCAGCAGCCTGGGCACGCGAACGGTCGCCGCTGGCCAGCACCAGAATCTGGGCGTTTTCCGCAGGCGCTTTGGTGCCGGAAACCGGTGCATCGATAAACACCACATCCGGGCGCGTTTGGGCAAAGAAGGCGATCAGCGCATCGGTTTTTTCAACGCCAATGGTCCCCATCTGACACAGCGTGGCGCCCTGCTTCAGAGCCGCATTCACCTCATGCAGCACCTGCGCTGTCGTTTCGCCATCGGATAACATCGCAATCACGACATCAGCCTCGCTTACCGCTTCAGATGCCGAATCCGCAAGGTTCAGCCCGGCGTCAACCAGGTCTTCGCCCCGTGCGCGCGTGCGGTTCCAGCCGTGAACCTCAAACCCTTTTTTCAGTAAATTCGCTGCAAAGGCGTGCCCCATGGCACCCAATCCTAAAACCGCTACGTTCATGCTGATTTCCTTGTAGTGAATAGTCAGGCCCGTGTTGCTCATACGGGTTGGCGTAAGATAAAAGGTAGCATCGGTTACCTCGTCCTTCCGTTAACGTCCGCTGTGGCTTCCCAAACCAGTTACTGACAACGCCGCCTGTCGTTCGGCCCGCAACCGGGCCAAACGCGGGAGAGATCTACCCAGGATGCCCGTCTCACGGTTACATCCATCGGCTGAACATTTTCGTTTTTCCAGACAACAGACAAAACGATTAACATGAGGGCGATTGTGCCCGTGGGTTCGTTTATCCCCCTATACTGCGACCTGCCGCCAGTCGTCGTGGCGTTCGCCCCGCATCGGGCTGGCGACATCCCCGGGGATAGCCGCTTTCAGGCCAAATAAAGAGGGATATTAAGCGATTACGCCGGTAAAGCCTGCCGTTTTTTGTGCTGCCTGCCATCTTTTCTCTGCCGCTGACTGCGACGGCAAGCGGATGCCCGGTATCGTGCGCAACCGGGTCGATACCGGCTTAGAATCAGCCCCTGAACAGGGCTTTTATGCGGTCGCGGAATGGCGTTATATGAGCAATATTGCCGCAGATGACAGCAATACAGTGCGTGCACCTTCGTATGCCGTAACGGTGGTAAACAGCGGCTAAAAATGGCTGGTTGATGCATAAACACAGGATCTGGTTGGCCGGGTCGATAATCTGGTTGACTATATGGGCTCAGTCATCGTCAACGAAAGCAATGGCCGTTATTACGAATCGGTACCGGGACGCAACTACAGCGCTGGCCTGACAGTTCCAGTAAACGCAGGCGGCTGCGCAGGTGCTTCGTGACCGCTGACTCGCTCTTTCCCTTATTTTTCAGGCATGACGTTGTTACATGCCGGGATAATTTTGCGGGACGCCGCGAATGGATCCCTGCGTTCTCGCGGGGGCCGGTGGTGCTGAGGCTGACAGGACCTTTATTTCGGCCGTGACATGGCTGGAAACCAGACGCGGCATCGCGCGCCTGGCGAGGCGGGACAGTGAACAGGCGCAGCGCTTTCACCACGCGTACCAGACCCAGGTGCTGGCGGTGTATCATGAGCGGACGCTGGCAGGATTGCACGCAACTGCGCACGGCTGTATATGCCCGTTAGACGTGCTGAAACCCATGCGTTGATTGCAGCGACGGCGATGCAGCCTGATCTCATTCTGGCGACGCGTCAGCCGAAAGACGTCAGGGAATGCGCGTGATGCTGCTCATCCCCTGGCAAGTCGCTTAACCCTTACAGGGCGTTAAGTTTTGCACGCACATCGTCACAACTGCCGGTTTCCCCCAGGCGAGGAAAAATGCGTTTAATGCTGTTTTCGTGCGTATCGCTATTTAAATCCGTCATCGCATCGACCGCTAACGTGACGTTGTAACCTAATTCGTAAGCCTGACGTGCCGTCGACTCTACGCCGATACTGGTGGCAATACCGCAGATAACCACCTGCGTAATACCGCGTTTTTGTAGCTGATCATGAAGCGTGGTTTGATTAAACGCGCCCCAGGTGTGCTTAGTGACGGTGATATCGTTGTGTTGCGGTGTCATCGCCGGTACCAGTGTGGCCCAGTTTGCCGGTAATTCGCCCTGATGCCGGGGGGATTCGGTTCGGCCCGGTGCGCCGCCCGCGACATTCACAATCACGACAGGCAGGTCTTTTTCACGAAAGGCGGCCGCCAGGGCTGCGCAGCGTTCAATAACCGGCTGTGGCTCATGCACAACCGGCAGCGCAACAATCCCCTCTTGCAGATCGATAACAATCAGAGCGGTTTTCGCATCAAGTGTGGTTAAAGCCATGGTGAGTCCTCTGGAAACAGTATAAGAAGTATGGCGCAGGCTGATGCCGCTACGCACCGCCGGTTCGCCGCCAGTGCCCGAACAGGCGCGCCATACAGGGGGAGGCAATTATAGCGTGCCGGGCAGCGCTGAACAGGCGCGGGTCGTTTCAATTTGTAAGTCAGGCTGATTAATGGGCAAACCCGATCCGGTGCTCAGCGTCGCTCGACATAGTGAATCAGGCTGTGAAAACGCAGGCGCGTATCCAGCGGATTGCGATAACTGTGGGCCACGTCCGCGCGGAACTGAAAGGCCTCGTCCCGCTTCAGCCTCCGCCAGGTATCAGCAATGCCCAGCAACAGCTCGCCTTCCAGCACCACCACCTGCTCGATCACGCCTTTTTCATGCGCGGCAGAATCACTCTGCGCGCCCGGTGCCAGCTCAACGGCAAGCAAATCAAAGCGTAGCCGATCGTCATAAGGTAACAGCGGCGTCACCGCCATCTGCGCATTGTGCTGACGATAACGGGCCACTTCCCCTTCCGCGATGGGCAACTGATGAACAAAAAACGAGAACGGGACATTAAAGCCGGTGGCGATTTTCCACAGGGTGGCAATCGTCGGGCTGGACTCGCCGCGTTCAATCTGCCCCAGCATCGCCTTACTGACGCCTGTTTTCTCGGCGGTTAACGTAAGGCTCCAGCCATTGGCTTGCCTCAGTTGTTTCAGCGCCTCGCCAAGATAGTGATGCAAATTTTCCATATTGTCTCCTGCATAAGCGCATCAGTGTAGCACTTGTGCGTTATAGCGCACTATGCGACGATGTGCGTTATAACGCACAAGAGGAAGAGACCATGTCACTGCGCCATCCGCCGTTTCCCGTTACCCTGCCTATGGTGGTGTCAGGCTTTGTCGCCGTGCTGGTCGGCTACAGCAGCACAGGTGCGATTATTTATCAGGCCGCCCAGGCGGCTGGCGCGCCGCCTGCGCTGATCGCGGGCTGGTTCTCCGTCATTGGCATCGCAATGGGAATCGCCTCAACGGGGCTTTCCCTGGCTTACCGGATGCCGGTGCTGGCCGCCTGGTCCACGCCGGGGGCGGCCTTGCTGGCCACCAGCCTGCCGGGCACGTCTCTCAATGAGGCCGTGGGCGTATTTGTTTTTGCCAATGTCCTGATTGTGTTATGCGGGGTCACGGGCCTGTTTGCCCGCCTGATGAATCACATCCCGGCGTCGCTGGCGGCTGCCATGCTGGCGGACATTTTACTGCGCTTTGGCTTGCAGACGTTTAGCGACTTCGCCGTGAACTTTCCCCTCGCCGCCACGATGTGTATGAGCTGGTTACTGGCGCGCCGCTGGTTGGCCCGTTATGCCATTCTGATCACGCTTCTGGTCGGTGTTACCCTGGCGGTAGCCCAGAACAGTCTTCATTTTCCGGCGCAGGCTGCCCGTTTCAGCCTTCCTGCGCCTGTCTGGCCGTCGTTTTCACTGCACACGCTTATCGGTATTGGTCTACCCTATTTTTTAGTCACCATGGCGTCACAAAATGCGCCCGGCGTCGCCACCCTACAGGCACACGGCTATCGTCCGTCGGTGTCCGGGCTCATGAGCTGGACCGGATTACTGGCGTTGGTTCTGTCGCCGTTCGGCGGTTTTTCGGTGTGTGTGGCGGCCATTACGGCAGCGATTTGTATGGGCGAAGAGGTCGATCCCGATCCCCGTCGTCGCTGGATTGCCGCGGCAGTGGCCGGCGGATGTTATCTGTTGGCTGGCGTGTCCGGTGCGCTGATTGCGGTGCTGTTCAGCGCACTGCCGGCTGTAATGGTGCACGTAGTGGCGGGCCTGGCGCTGGTGACGACCCTGGGCGGCAGTCTGCAACGGGCACTGGCAGAACCTGATGACCGCGACAGCGCGCTGTTGGCTTTTTTAATCACGGCGTCGGGCGTGACGCTTTTAGGGATCGGGTCGGCGTTTTGGGGATTAGTGGGTGGCGTTATCGCGCATCTGTTATTAAAACGTAAAACAGCGTAACATCATCTGGGCATTGGTTATTTTCCCGGCAGCGGGCGAAAAAACCGTGCATTTGACCTCTTTTTCTGCGGTTTGATTTGCCATTGCCCCACGTAAAATCACCGTAATTGACGATAACACGCGATCTTCTGCCTCAGACAACGACCGATAAGGGCCTAACAGGTGGCAAAAACTTTTCTGCGCAGCGGCAATCTGGATGCGGTTCTGGCTTTAGGTGAGAACGGCCAGCCGGTATTTACGTCCGCCCTGCAAATCCGTGAGACCCTGCGTTTGCGCCGCCAAAGCGCACTGGCAGACTGCCTGGCGATTCCGCAAACCAATGAACGTGGCGACCGGCTTGACTGGTACGCCCCTTTTTCCGGCAAAGTCAAATCCTGGATGGCCGCGAGCGATTATGAACGCCGTCAGGCGTTGCAACATCTCACCGCCTGCCAGCAGGATCTGCAAGCCATTAGCGCCCGCGCCCGCGAGGCTGCCAATCCGGCGATGCGCCTGTTTGGCGCGCTACTCGGCAAGAGCCTGCAATTCCCCAATCAGCAATATGTTTATCTGGTGAACGGTAAACCTGTCATCACCTTTTGGGGATTTGTGGATGCACAGGAGCGCAACCGTGATGATGCACTTGCCTGCCTGCGTGAAAGCCTGGAGGAGTCGCTGCCTGCTTCGCTGGTCGAACTGCCACCCGAACCTGTTGTGCCGCCCGCGCCCGAACCGGTGGTGGTGCCCGACCCCGCCGCGGTGGTACCGCCGGTCGCAGAGGTGCCCGCACCGGAGCCGGAACCTGTACCAGAGCCTGTGCCCGCTCAGGCCGCGCGTCGTCCGGCTTTCCGTCTGTGGTATCTGATTCCGACGCTGGCCGTTGCCGCAGCGGCCGCGACGGCGGTTATCCTGCATATGCCGCAATCGGAGCCCGTCACGCCGTCCGCCCCGGTCGCCCAAAATACCGCCCCTGTTGCCGCCATCAGGCCGGCAGCCATGGTGCCGGCTGAAAAACTGGCTGACACTTTGCCGCAGAAACCGGCCGCCGTGGTAGCGGGTGCGCAAACCGCCGCCAGCGCTGAGCCTGTGCCTGCAGCGGCACCGTCTGCGACGCTTTCCAACGTGGTTGCGCCTGCGGTGCCCGCGAAACCCGACGATCTGGTGGTGACACCGGATGCCGTCCGTGATGGTCAGGTTCAGGTGATTGACGGACGCTGGCGCGTGGAGATCGAAAACATCAAAACGCCGACCGGTAAACCTCCTGTCATGCACTTCCAGTTTAACAATGGCAAGGGCAGCGTACAGATCAACCAGGGGAACACCACCTGTAAGGCCGATGTCACGGCGGCGATGACCAGCGCGGGTAACATGGTGATAGAAAGCCGCTTTACCGCCCGGTGCGCGGACAAATCGCGTTACCGTATGCCGATGTTAGTGTGTCATTCCAGCATTGGCGCCGCCGCCTGCGAAGCGCAATACACCGGGGATCGTGTGTATCCCATTACGATTAAGCGTGAGAGTAAGTAACTATGTTGGCTCCCCTGATCGATGATAAGCAAAAAATTTCTCTGATTGAGAACAGCGGCGTGCAGTTCCTGGATTTTGGTCTGCAACTCTCCGCAACCCAGGCGCGCCGTCAGTTTGTGCGCCAGACCGCAAATGGCCCGTTACTGCGTCTGAATATGGACGGTAACAGCGGTAAATTTTTACTTTACCCGCAGGACGGTGGCGCACCGGAAGTCGTGCGTCCCGAAACCGATATCGCGCTGTCCGACTCCCTGACCTTACTGGAAGCCTGCTGGCTGCCGCTGCCAATGCTGCGTTGCGCCTCAGGTCGTCGCTTTATCGGCGGCCCGGAAAACTGGGCGCGCATGCGGTTAGTGGCGCTGGAGAAACCTGACAGCGCAGGCAACACGCACCGCGTTACGCTGGCGTTTGATACGCGCTGCGTGGCGGAAGAAGATGGCGGCGAACAGTTGGGACTGACGCCATCCGACGCACAGAACGGCGTTACCTTTGCCCTGGCCTGGCACAACTACGAGCTGGGGGAATTTCTTGATCACACCTGGGTAGATGGCTGGCTGCGCGAATCCTTCACCGACCGCGTGTCCGATCGCCGTGAACAGGCCATCAGCCAGGCGCTACGTGAGTTTGAATATCAGGCACACTACCTCAACCTGCTGGAATTGCTGGGCGAGCAGCTTAACCTCACGGAGATTCACATCCAGGCCGCAACGCTGCAAACGCCAGCCGTCAACGTGGATATCATTCTTGACGTCGGCAACTCGCACACCTGCGGTATTCTGGTGGAAGACCATCCGGAAGAGAGCAACGGCCTGAAGCAGACCTACGAGCTGCAGATGCGCGATCTGTCTCAACCACATCGTGTGTATAACGAGCTGTTCGACAGTCGGCTGGAATTTGCCGAAGCGCGTTTTGGTAAAGCCAACTTTTCGCTGGAAAGCGGCCGTGAGCAGGCCTTTATGTGGCCTTCACTGACCCGCGTCGGACGCGAAGCCAGCCGCCTGGCCTTGCAGCGTGCCGGCCTGGAAGGCAGCACCGGGCTGTCCAGCCCGCGGCGTTACCTGTGGGACGAAGCGCGCTATCAGCCGGGCTGGCGCTTCAATCAGCAGAGCCCGCAAGGTGAACCGCAGGCCTGCGCCGCCCCTTTCACCTCACTGATGAATGACGAAGGTCAGCCGCTGTATGCGCTGCCGCTGGATGAACGCCTGCCGGTGTTCTCCGCTCACTACAGCCGCAGTTCACTCATGACGTTTATGCTGTGTGAGCTGCTGGCCCAGGCACTGATGCAAATGAACAGCGCGGCACAGCGTCAGCGCATGCCGCAAAGCCATGCACCGCGCCAGCTGCGTCATGTGATTCTGACGCTTCCGTCCGCCATGCCAAAACCTGAACGTGAAATCTTTCGTCGTCGCATGCAGGAAGCGATTGCGCTGGTGTGGAAAGCCGAAGGCTGGCATCCGGCCGACGAGGAATTTACGGCGGAGACGCAGGCGCAAAGCAGTAAACCCGTGCCGGACGTGCAGATGGAGTGGGATGAAGCCACCTGCGGTCAGATGGTGTGGCTGTTTAACGAAACCCAGGTGAACTTTGCCGGCCGCGCAGAAGACTTCTTCAGCAGCATGGCGCGTCCGGATCGTCCGCGTGAAGCCGATGAGCAGCCCGGCAAGAGCCTGCGCATTGCCTCTATCGACATTGGCGGCGGCACCACCGACCTGGCGATTACCCAGTACCGTCTCGATGACGGCCAGGGCAATAACGTCAAAATTACGCCGCGTCTGCTGTTCCGTGAAGGCTTTAAGGTGGCCGGCGACGATATATTACTGGATGTGATTCAGCTGTGGGTTTTGCCGGCCCTGCAACAGAGCCTGCAGAAAGCCGGCCTGACGCTGGCCGAACCGCTGATCAACAAACTGTTTGGCCACGACAGCCGGATGGACGGTCAGGCGACGCTGCGGCAGCAAGCCACGTTGCAGGTGTTTATTCCCCTGGCGCAGGCGGTGCTTGAACGTTACGAGAACTGGGATCCCCTGGAAAGCCATGCCGAAATCAATGCGCTGTTTGGTGAGCTGGTCGATCAGCGTCCGGCAGACGCGGTGCTGGCGTTTGTTAATGGCGAAATCCAGCGTGAACTAGGCGGCAACAGCCGCTTTGACCTGCTTGAGGTGCCGCTGGTGGTCAGCATGGCGCAGCTTCACGGCGAGTTTATGCAGCACCGCATGGCGATCATTCCGGCACTGCGATCTATGTGTGAAGTGGTCTCACTGTATCAGTGTGACGTCCTGCTGCTGACCGGACGGCCCTCACGCTTCCCCGGCATTCAGGCGCTGGTGCGTCATCTGCAACCGCTGCCGGGCAGCCGAATTTTGTCGCTGGAAGGCTATCACACCAGTGACTGGTATCCGTTTAACAAACATGGTCGTATCGATAACCCGAAATCCACGGCCGCCGTGGGCGCGATGTTATGCCTGCTGGCCCTGGATTTGCGCCTGAGCAGCTTCTGGTTCCGCGCGGGCGATTTCGAGCCCTATTCCACGATCCGTTATCTCGGCATGCTGGACGAAAACCAGGCCCTGACCGATGAGAACCTGTGCTACAGCGACATCGACCTGGACGATCCCGCTTTCTCGCTGGATCGCAAAAGCAGCTTCCGGATTCGTGGCAACGTCTGTCTGGGCTTCCGCCAACTGGATAATGAACGCTGGCCCGCGTCGCCGTTGTACAGCCTGACGCTCAATGATGCCGCGCTGGCGCGTAAGGTTGCGGGTGAAAGCGTGCTGCGCGTGAAGCTGGCGGTGAAGGCCGGTCCGGATGCGCCTGGCCCCGAGACGTTGGTGTTAAGCGAAGCCCGACTGGACGATGGAACGCGCGTTCCGCTTGAACATCTGAGCCTCAAACTGAATACTCTCTCCGCCACTGGCAATGCCAATGCGCAATACTGGATTGACAGCGGGAGTGTATGTAAACGATGAGATCGGTTAAACCCCGCCAGCCGCAAACGCTGGCAAAACGCCTGAGTTTATTGCAGGACGCCCTGAATGGCAGCCTGGCATGGATTGAAAACACCCGCGAACAGTCGCCCCGTCTGGCACTGGAAGCCGAAACCCTGACCCTGCAGTTACGTCAGGCCCGTGTGCAAACGCAGGCGCTGGCGCAGCAGGTGGCCCGCCCCGTCACCTTAGCCCTGTTTGGGCAGTCTCAGGCAGGCAAAGCCTGGTTGTTAACGGAGATGGTCGCCGATGCCCAGGGACAGTTAATCACCGCGCTAAGCGACAAGCCGGTTAACTATTTTCAGCATATCAACCCGGGTAACCTTGATTTCGCCACGGCGACGCGGTTTACCCATCAGCGCGAGCCGCTGTCGTCGGAGTGGCCGGTTGAGCTGGCCCTGATGAGCGAAGCCGAGGTGCTACGCCTGGCGATTTCGTGTGGCGAAGGCGTCAGCCAGCCCGATACCGCAAACATCGACAGCGTGATACAACGTCTGCAGCGTCATCGTTTAACGACGCCACTGCCTGGCCTGGAGAGCGATGCGCTGGTTACGCTCTGGTCATGGTGCCGCCGCCATCATTTGTATGATGCACAACTGGATCGGCACTTCTGGCCTCAGGCGGTTGAACTGGCCCCGTGGCTGAGCGTCGACGATCGGGTCCAGTTGTTCTCTCTGCTCTGGCCCGCCGAACCGGCCCTGAATGAGCTGGTGCGGAGCTTGCTGCATCTGCGCCACCAACTGCGTAACAGCACACGCGTGCTGGGGCCGCTTAGCCTGTTAACCGATTCGTCTCTGCTGCCTGCCGAACAGCTTATCGTCCCGGCCAGCGAACAGGATCTCTCGCTGCACATTGAGATCTGCCCGTTAAACGGAAACCGCCTGGCCAAGCCGCAACATGTGGCGCTGGGATTACTGGCGCTGCTGACGCTGGAGGTGACGATTCCGCTCAGCTCCACGCCGCGCACCGCGATCTATGACGAAGCGGACATGCTGGAGCTGCCTGCACCCGGTACGCCGAGTGATGCGGCGCTGCGGGAAGAACGCCAGCGCCTGCAGCAGCAGGATGCGCTGCGCGCACGGCTGCTGGAGCACAAACGTACACTGCTCCCCGGCATCTATGCCGCCCGCCAGGGCATCGATTTGCTGCTGATCTGCACCGCCGCCAGCCAGCGTCAGGATGTGGATATCGCCAGCCGCGCCCTGCGCGAATGGCAACGCCTTCAGCCAAAAAACGACGCGGGTGAAAAACCGCGTCTGATTTGGGCGATCACGCCTTATGATGCGCGCCATCAGCAGGTGAATGTGGATGAGGCGGTACAGCGTCAGGTCGGCCAGCCGGGTCAGCAATGGGGTTCCATGCTGGCACTGGATCGCGCCGGTGTGGATCGCATGTCCGAATGGTTACAGGATGAGATGCAGCCAGAGGCACGCCGCGATCAGCTTATCGCGCAACTGGCGCAAATTCAGCACATGGTCGTTGAACGTCGGCTACAGCCCTGGACCGAAGCCGGTGCGTCGCCCGATCAGGCGGCGCGCAAGCAGAACATCGCGGATACCTTGTTGAAATGCCTGCAACATCGCACCGGTTTGCATGGAGAACTGCTGGAGCGGTTGCAGCCTTCCCGTGAAGCCCTGCGTCAGCTGTGGCTGAATCAGTCGGGCTCATCCGTTCCTGCCGCCACCACCAGTATTCAGGCACCGGAGAACCAGTTTGGTATCGGTTTTGAGTTCGACCTGTTCAGCGATGCTGAAATTGAACAGCCCGCGCCTCAGCAGTCCAGCTTTGGCCAGGGCCTGACTCAGTTCCCGCGCCAGGTCTTCAGCCTGTGGCTGAACCATCTGCGCCAGTTGCCGGAAAATCAGAGCCTGCTCACGCTGCTGAATATCGACAAAGCCACGATGGAATGGTTAATAGAAGAACTGATCACCGCCAGTTTCCGCACCGGTATCCTGCAGTCGCTGCAAACCGCCCTGCATGAACCGGACGCGCAGAGCATGTCGCATGAGTCGCGCGCCGATCGTCAGGTGACGCGTGCCATGACGGTGTTGGGGGATTTCGTCGCGTGGCTGGGCTTCCTGCAGCGTCCGGAAGCGGAACGTCCGGCCAGCCGGGTTAACCGTGGCCAGTCGATCTTCTCACGTCCGCCTGCGCCGAGTGTGAATTTCAGCGCCGGTCAGCGACTGACAAAACTGTCGGCTACGCCAGCAAACCACACGGCGTACTACATATATGACTGGCTGGTGGGCCTGAACACGGTCATTATCGAAAACAACGGCTATACCGGTGGGGGCGATCTGCCGGTCAGCGCGCGCGAAGCGCTAGCCGACCTGCTCAAACCACTGCGTAACTAAGCGTATATCAGGCGCAGTTCGCCACTCAGCGACTGCGCCGCCTCTTCCAGCAACGCCAGAACCGGAGCCAGATCCGCGTCGTGCCGATCGGCATTCAGCAGATAAATCTCCGCCGGCAAGGCCATGCCACCTGTCAGCCAGTCCCAGAGCGCGTCCAGGTTATTGCCGAAGTCGCCGGAACAGTCGCTTTGCGCGGCAAACTGCCGGTAAAAGGCATCGCGATCCGCCAGCTCACCGAGATCAAACCGTAGGCGCAACATCGTTACTGCACCGGCTTAAAACTGCGATAGTGGTCAGTGGAAAGAAACACCAGCCCGTCTGACGAATATACCAGGCGATCCGCCTCACGATGGCCACAGCGGTAGTTCACATCCGCCTCATACCACTGCCGATCTGAACGTTCAGGTAGCTTTCTTTCGCGGTTGGAAAAGCGATCGCCGCCAATCGCCCGACCCGGCAGCACGTCACACAGATTGCCCTTCGCAGGATTCCAGCCCAGACGGCGGGCCTGCTTCTTTGTGATGTAGTAATCGGGCAACTGCTGATGCTGTAGCACCCAGCGGGCGACGGTTCGCACATCCGTTAAGGCGGCGATGTCTGCGGCAGAGGTTTTGGCAGGTGCAGACGTCAGATAGGGTCGCAGACCTATCCAGGAGAGGATAAGGATGAGGACTAATCCTAACCACAGTTTTTTTGACATGATGACATCCCTGGAAAACAGGATGCAGATAATAGCAGTTTTCTCAGCGGATAAAACAGCGCGGGCCAGATGACCTGGCCCTGGCGGGGTTTACTGCATTGCAGCCTGCGACGGCACACTGTGACGACGCCACGCACCCGGAGCAACACCATACTGACGCTTGAAGCTGCGGTTGAACGACTGCTGCGAGTCAAAGCCCAGCGAAATGGCTACGTTCAGAATAGGTTCGTTGGTGCTGGTCAGGCGATCCGCTGATTTTTTTAATTTTTTCATACGGATATATTCACCCAGTGGATAGCCTGTGTGCTCTTTAAACATCCGTTGCAGGTGCCATTTTGAGTAGCCCGCGCGCTCAGAAACCGTATCGAGATCGAGGCGTGCTTCAATATTGTTGTCAATCCAGTTAATCAGATCGTGAATAAAAGCGTTACTCATCATTTGTCTTCTCCGGTCGCGACAGCGAACAGTATTAGTATCAGTTGCAGTTACACTTAAAGCGTGACTGACAATGCCATTTAATGCAAGTTTAATTAATACATTAAATGCCGCACATTTTATGGGGACTTACCTCATGCCCTGTCAGGCTGGATGCTGGCCGATAAATCATCGCTCATCAGACCGCACATAAAGTGTATCAGTTATTCTTGCAGTTCTCAGACACACAAGCCTACACTCCTCGCGATAAATTGCAACCATAGAAGTTGCAAATATTGGCCTGCGGGCTTTACTTCACTGTTCATCGCGGAATCACAACAATGATAAGCAACTGGGTTCGTCAGGGAGTTACCCTGCTGGGGATGGGACTGGTCATCAGTCAGTTAAGTGGATGTGACACGGGTCAGGCGAACAGCGCCCCGCCGCCGCCGCCCGAGGTGAGTGCGGCTGTGGTGGTGACAAAACCGGTCAGTCAGTGGGACAGCTTTAATGGCCGCATAGAAACGGTTGAAAGCGTCCAACTGCGTCCACGGGTTTCAGGCTACATCACCACGGTTAATTACCATGAAGGGGATGAGGTGAAAAAGGGTCAGGTCCTGTTCACCATTGACGACCGTAGCTACCGCACCGCACTGGATCAGGCGAGAGCCTCGCTGGCGCGTGCGCGGAGTCAGGCCAGCCTGACCCGCAGTGAATCGGCGCGCACAGAAAAACTGCTCGGTACTCAGGCGGTATCACGTGAGATGTGGGAGCAACGACGCACCAGCGCCAGCCAGGCGCAGGCCGATGTGCAGGCCGCCGAGTCGGCTGTGGCCATGGCCCAATTGAATCTGGATTTTACCCGCGTCACGGCGCCCATTGACGGCCGCGCTAGCCGGGCCATGATCACCGCAGGAAACCTGGTAACCGCCGGGGACAGCGCCAGCGTTCTGACGACGCTGGTCTCGCAAGACAAGATGGTGGTCTATTTCGACGTCGATGAAACCACCTTCCTGCACTACCAGGCCATGGCGCGTCAGGGCCAGCAACGTCATGCCCTGCCCGTCGAGATTGCGCTGGCAGGCGAACAGGGTTACCCGCACCGGGGTAACGTCGACTTCCTGGATAACCAACTCAACGCCAGCACCGGCACCATTCGCATGCGTGCGCAGCTGGATAACCATCAGCGTATCTTTACGCCTGGCCTCTTTGCGCGGGTTCGCCTGCCGGGTCGTGCAACCTTCAACGCCCTGTTAATTGACGATAAAGCCGTGCTGACCGACCAGGATCGCAAATATGTTTATATCGTTGATGCTCAGGGGAAAGCGCAGCGCCGCGACATTAAGCCTGGTGCCATGGCTGACGGACTGCGTATCGTCGAGGCCGGTTTGCAGGCGGGCGACCGGGTCATCGTTGCCGGACTGCAAAAAGTGTTTATGCCCGGAATGCCGGTGACGGCCAAAACTGTCGATATGGCCGCTACCGCCGCTCAATAACCCGAGGTTGATATGGATTTTTCCCGCTTTTTTATTGATCGGCCAATCTTTGCCGCCGTGCTGTCGGTATTGATGTTCATGACCGGCCTGATCGCCATACCGTTATTGCCCATCAGTGAGTATCCCGACGTGGTGCCGCCGAGCGTGCAGGTGCGTGCCGAATACCCCGGCGCGAACCCAAAGGTCATTGCCGATTCCGTGGCGACCCCGCTGGAAGAAGCGATTAACGGCGTCGAAAACATGATGTACATGAAGTCCGTCGCCGGTTCGGATGGCGTGCTGGTGACCACCGTCACGTTTCGTCCCGGCACCGATCCGGACCAGGCGCAGGTTCAGGTACAAAACCGTGTCGCTCAGGCGGAAGCGCGACTGCCTGAAGACGTGCGCCGGCTGGGCATTACGACGCAAAAAATGTCGCCTACGCTGACCTTAGTGGTGCATCTGTTTTCGCCGGGCAGTACCTATGATTCTCTTTACCTGCGTAATTACGCCACGCTGAAAGTGAAAGACGAACTGGCCCGCCTGCCAGGCGTCGGGCAGATCCAGATCTTTGGTGCAGGCGAATATGCCATGCGCGTCTGGCTGGATCCCAATAAGGTGGCCGCACGCGGCCTGACCGCCGCCGACGTCGTCAGCGCAATGCAGGAGCAGAACGTGCAGGTTTCTGCCGGGCAGCTTGGTGCGGAACCGCTGAAAAAGCAGAGCGATTTTCTGCTGTCGATCAACATGCAGGGCCGGCTCGAAAATGAGCAGCAGTTCGGCGATATCATTTTAAAAACCGCTGAGGACGGCTCGCTGGTGCGGCTGCGCGATGTGGCACGCATCGAAATGGGTGCGGGCAGCTATGCGTTGCGTTCGCAGCTGAACAATAAAGATGCCGTCGGCATTGGTATTTTTCAGGCCCCCGGGGCCAACGCGATCGATCTTTCCAACGCGGTGCGAGCCAAAATGGATGAGCTGGCCACCCGCTTTCCTGACGATGTGAAATGGGCAGCGCCCTACGATCCCACTGTGTTTGTGCGCGACTCCATCAAGGCCGTGGTCCAGACTCTGCTGGAGGCAGTCTTTCTGGTCGTGCTGGTGGTGATTCTGTTCCTGCAAACCTGGCGGGCCTCGATCATTCCCCTGCTGGCGGTCCCTGTTTCCGTGGTGGGCACGTTCAGCGTGCTTTACCTGCTCGGATTCTCGCTTAACACCCTGAGCCTGTTCGGTCTGGTGCTGGCCATCGGCATCGTGGTGGATGATGCCATCGTGGTGGTGGAAAACGTTGAGCGCAATATTGAAATGGGTCTGTCACCCAAAGCGGCGGCGCATCAGGCCATGCGCGAAGTATCGGGGCCGATTATCGCTATCGCGCTCGTGCTCTGTGCCGTGTTTGTGCCGATGGCGTTTCTGTCGGGCGTCACCGGTCAGTTTTACAAGCAGTTTGCCACCACCATTGCCATTTCGACCGTCATCTCTGCCATCAACTCGCTGACCTTATCGCCTGCGCTGGCAGCAATGTTGCTTAAGGATCACCAGGCCGCCAAAGACAGGCCCACGCGCCTGATCGACTGGCTGTTTGGCTGGATTTTCCGCCCGTTTAACCGTTTCTTTCACCGCACGGCCCATGGCTACGAGTCGATGGTAGCGAAAACCCTGCGGCGGCGCGGCGCGGTGTTTGGCGTGTATCTGGTGTTACTGGCGGGTGCCGGCTGGATGTTCCATGCCGTACCGGGCGGATTTATCCCCACGCAGGATAAGCTTTACCTGATTGGCGGCGTGAAAATGCCGGAAGGATCGTCGCTGGCGCGCACGGATGAGGTCATCCGGCAGATGAGCGAAATCGGTCTGCAAACGGAAGGCGTGGCCTATGCGGTTGCCTTTCCGGGCCTGAATGCGCTGCAGTTTACCAATACGCCGAACAGCGGCACGGTGTTTTTCGGCCTGAAACCTTTCAGTGAACGTAAGCGCACGGCGGCGGAGATTAACGCGGACATCAATGCAAAAATCGCCCGTATTCAGCAGGGGTTTGGCTTCTCCATTATGCCGCCACCGATTCTGGGTCTGGGCCAGGGTTCGGGCTATTCGCTTTACGTGCAGGATCGGGCCGGATTGGGCTATGGCGCACTGCAAACCGCGATTAATACACTCTCCGGCGCGGTAATGCAGACGCCAGGCATGCACTTCCCAATCTCGTCTTATCAGGCCAACGTACCGCAACTGGATGTGCAGGTTGACCGTGATAAGGCCAAGGCACAGGGCGTGGCGCTGACGGATTTGTTCAGTACGCTGCAAACTTATCTGGGGTCATCCTATGTTAACGACTTTAACCGCTTTGGTCGGACCTGGCGGGTGATGGCACAGGCAGATGGCGAATTTCGTGACAGCGTGGAGGACATTGCCAACCTGCGTACCCGCAACGATCGTGGCGAGATGGTGCCCATCGGCAGCATGGTGCATATCACCACCACTTACGGGCCCGATCCGGTTATTCGTTACAACGGCTATCCGGCGGCGGACCTGATCGGTGATGCGGACCCTCGGGTACTGTCCTCCGCCCAGGCGATGCGCCAGCTTGAGGCGATGTCCGGCCAGCTGTTGCCGAATGGCATGAACATCGAATGGACCGACCTCAGCTACCAGCAGGCGACGCAGGGCAATACCGCGCTGATTGTTTTCCCGGTGGCGGTGTTACTGGCCTTCCTGGTGCTGGCCGCGCTGTATGAGAGCTGGACGTTACCGCTGGCGGTGATTCTGATTGTGCCGGTTACCATGCTGTCGGCCCTGCTGGGCGTGTGGTTAACAGGCGGAGACAACAACGTCTTTGTGCAGGTCGGTCTGGTGGTGCTGATGGGCCTGGCCTGTAAGAACGCCATTCTGATTGTGGAGTTTGCGCGCGAACTGGAGATGCAGGGTAAAGGGATTGTCGACGCCGCGCTTGAGGCCTGTCGGTTACGTCTGCGCCCTATCGTGATGACCTCTATCGCCTTTATCGCCGGAACTATTCCGTTGATTCTGGGGGAAGGCGCAGGCGCGGAGGTCCGCGGCGTGACGGGCGTCACGGTGTTCTCCGGTATGTTAGGCGTGACGCTGTTTGGCCTGTTTTTAACGCCGGTGTTTTATGTGGCGCTGCGTAAGCTGGTGACGCGTAACGCCGCGCACCCGGTTACGGAACACGCGCAGTAATGCGTGTGCCCCGACGATCCTGCGGACGTCGGGGCACTGCCTCTCAACGTCAGTATATACAACGCCCGACCCGTGCCCTGGCGGAGCCGGTTAGCGTTTATTTTATTTAAAAGGCGTTGTGCGAGCGCGGACGGGATAACTGAGTACGGGTGTTCGTCAGAGACAGACAGAGAGGACGTGACGGTGAAACCTGCCGATGATGAATGCAACACCCTCGCACGTGATGGTCGTCAGTTTACATAAGACGTAAAAAAAGCCGCATCAGCGGCTTTTTTTGCAGTCGGTATCCGGTTCCGTCACCTCAGGCTCAGGCACGGCGGTGCAGTTGCTGGTGTCGTGGGTTTTCAGCTCATTTAACGCGTCGGCGACGGTGCGCTTCGCGAGTACCGCCAGTGATGCCTGCTCGGCTTCCTCGGCAATCGATTTAAAATACCAGCACAGGTTGGCGCTGACCAGGCAACGCGGTGCCACATCCGGGCGAGCCGCCCAGAGTTTTTTATCATCTGTCACAGAGACATAAATATCACGCAGCGTGATTTCAGCTGCGGGTCTGCCCAAATGAATGGAACCCGTACGACCCAGCGTGGACACGATAATGCCATCACGGGTTAATGGGACCATTAACTTACGTATAAAGCTCGGGTTTGCTTCAAGCCCGTAAGCGAGAATCGCGCTGGTAGAGCGTTTTCCCATTTGCTCCGCCACCGCCACACTCAGAACCATTTGCAAAGCTGTCGGGAAGCGATAATCAAGCATCTTTGTATCCTGAATTGCGGTGCATTCTTGTTGTTATATAGCCGCCTAAGTGAACCAACAAACAGGGATGAATATAACAAACACTGTCACTTTTTAGAAGCAACCCACCCGCCACAAGGCACATATTCCCCACCCGGAAGCCCGCGACCGCACAAGGTGCTTATTTGCCCAGCGGTAGCGGACAGCATTAGCGCACAGATGGCGCTGGCGCTGGAAGCCGCTTTTTCAGTGCCACCACCAGCAGCAAGTTAATTACTGCCAGTGTGCACAGTAACCACAGCGTGGCTTTGGGCCCCAACGTCGCAAACACATAGCCCACGCCTAACGGCGTTACCGCCTGCCCCATTAACGCCGGACGCGCCATCCGGCCTGCCAGTACCGCGTACGCTTCAGGTTTTACCATCATCAGCGGCAAAGTGCCGCGCACAATGGCGCGTAAGCCGTTTCCCGCACCGTAAAAGATCATACTTAACAGGGCCAGTTGCGGAAACAGCGCCAGCAACAACAACCCCAGCGCCACCAGCCCCACCGAAAAAAAAGTGGTCCAGATGGGATGGCCCCCTTTAAAGGCCATATCAATGAGACGGGATGCCACCTGGCACGGCCCCAGCAGCGTACTGATTGCCAGCGCCGCCGCCATGCTGTAACCACTGGCCTGCAACAGGGTGATAAGCTGCACCGAAATGGCCGTCATAATCACCGAGGCCAGCGTGAAAATGGCGCACAACAGGTAAAACAAGACTGCGGGCAAATCCGGCGCTGTGCCGGGTGCGCTTTTACGTTTGACGGGTGAGATAAGATGGCCTTTGGGCAAAGCATAAAAATAGGCCGGTAAGACGCTGACCAGCAACAGCGCGGCGATGGCGAAACACGCGCCCCGCCAGTTCAGCCAGTGAATAAGCAGCGCGGTGGCAGGCCAGACCACGCTGGTACAAAAACCGGAAATCAGGGTTATGCCGGTAATGGCGCTGCGTGCCTGCCCACCATAGCGGGTGCCCAGCGTCGCAAACAGCGCATCATACAGCCCCATCGCCATGCCGATGCCGATGATGACCCAGGCCAGTAAAAACACCGGTAAGTGATGGCTGAATCCCATAAGGGTAAGCCCTGCCGCCATCACGATGCCATTGAGCGCCAGCATCAGGCGACCGCCCGTGCGCGCTATAAGGTGGCCACAGCGCGGAGCGAGCAACCCAGACACTAAAATGCCCAGCGATAACGCGCCGTAAACCCACTGTTGCGACCATCCGGTTTCTGCTAAAACAGGCGCGGCCATGACCGCCATCAGATAAAACGAACCGCCCCAGGAGAGGATCTGAACCAGGCCCAGCGTGACAATTTGCGTGACACCCGGCTTTTTAATCACGTCCATGTTGAGGATCCGTTAGCAAACAAAGTGTTTTTATAACATGTTCAGCTAAAAGGAAAAATGCCGCCGTTGGCTTTACCGCTTTTTTACGCGCCCCAACGGTCCGGTTACCAACGCGCCCCAGCGGGATTTCTCCCTGTGGTGGTAGAGCACACGCAGCTAAGGCGATAAGGACATTCAAAATGTGCTGTTGCCCTGCCGCACAGTTAATCGCCCGGCAGGATGTGAAAAAATCAGCAACCAAAATGAAAAAGGCATGTCCCGCTCAGGCCTGAGCCGAAGCGGGACGCGCGGCGTGACGTCGTTGCCCGTCTGAACCGGCTTGTGCGTTCCGTTAGCACCGGTGGTGAATTCGGCTATTCTGACTCATGGCCTGACAGGACACGGCATAAACAGGAAGATGCCAGGCCGGGCTGGAAAGCCACGCAAGGAGTAAAAGGCTGAATGCACCGCCTTTCAGATATCGACGAACCGGACTTATTAACCCCTATCCAGGAAGCAACGATGGCCCCTTCTCTGCCCCTGCTCGATGCGCAGGATGTCACCTTTTCACACGGCGGCAGACAGCTATTGCAGCCGGTCTCTTTACAGCTGTCGCCGGGCGACGTTGTCGTGCTCACCGGTGCCTCCGGCAGTGGCAAAAGTACCTTCCTGAAGATCCTTGCCTCTCTGTTAACGCCAACGACCGGAGAGATCCGCTTTCAGGGCCGCGATATCGCCACGCTCAGGGCCGAGGAATACCGTCAGCAGGTCTCGTACTGTTTTCAGACGCCACAGCTTTTCGGTCAGACGGTTTATGACAACCTTGCCCTGCCCTGGCAACTTCGCCGCCAGACGCCGCCACAGGCGAAACTCAAGGCGGCGCTGGAGAGCGTTAATCTCTCGCCGGATATGCTGAATGCTGCGATTGAGCCCCTCTCTGGCGGCGAAAAGCAGCGTATTGGGCTGCTGCGCCATCTGCAGTTTGTGCCGACCGTGCTGTTACTTGACGAAGTGACCAGCGCGCTTGATGAAGAAAACAGCCTGACGGTACAGTCGCTGATCAGGCGGCTTGTCGCAGAACACCCGATGGCCGTCGTCTGGATAAGTCACGATATTAACGACATACAGCAGGCAGAGCATGTGCTTCGCCTCACGTCACCTGACAGGGAGAAGATGAATGCATCAGACAACAATAAGTGACAACTCGCTACTGCTGTCGCTGGTTCTGGTCCTGATTGCGTTGCTTATCAGCCAGAAAGAGAAGCTTGGCATGAGCAAAGATATTCTGTGGAGCGTCAGCCGCGCGATCGTTCAACTGGCCATCGTAGGCTATGTCCTCAAGTCGGTCTTTGATGTGAATAACGGCGGGCTGACCGTGCTGATGGTGCTGTTTATCTGCGTCAATGCGGCGCTTAATGCCCGTAAGCGCAGTCGTAACATCGGTAATGCCTTTGTGATTTCGTTCGTTGCGATCGCGAGTGGCACCGCCATTACGCTGACCATTCTGGTCATGAGCGGTGCAATCGCCTTTCTGCCTATGGAGGTCATTCCGGTTTCCGGCATGATTGCCGGCAATGCCATGGTTGCTGTGGGGCTGTGTTACAGCAACCTGAACCAGCGCTTCAGCGACAATGCCCAAAAAATTCAGGAGATGCTGAGCCTTGGCGCGCCAGTCAAACTGGCCTCGCAGCGAATCCTTGCCGAAAGCATTCGCGCCGCGATGATCCCCACCGTTGATGCCGCCAAAACTGTTGGTCTGGTGAGTTTACCCGGCATGATGTCCGGGCTGATCTTTGCGGGTGTTGACCCACTTAAGGCGATTAAGTACCAGATTATGGTTACGTTTATGCTGCTTGGCACAGCCAGTTTATCGACCATCATCGCCGTCTATTTGTCGTATCGTCGTTTTTTCACGGCCCGATCGCAGTTGAAAGTCTTAGCGAAGTGATGTTTCAGGCACCACGTCACGTTACCGACGCGGTGTGTTCTTCATTCATGGGTGGGGTCAACGGTCAGGCACTGACTGAACGAGATCCCCCCTGTTTGTGAGGGAGAAAATGCGCGTTGCCGCTGACATATCATGCCCGCCTGAGGATACCCTGCGCTTACCGCTGTGGTGTTTATGGCAGCCGCAAGGCGGGCCTCTTTCTTGAGAACGTGTTTCCACTCATTCAGCGGGCTGAACAGATGAACGCGGCGAATGACGATTAAGGTTTTATTAATCTTGCGCGGGGAAAATGGCCCTTGTCCTCTCTTACCACAGAGCCCACGCGCTGATGAATACTTTGCTGGAAATCTATAATCAGGATCTGTTCCTTACCATTAATGCCCTTCCCGGCACGCCCGGCTGGCTCATCGATTTTGCGACATTCAGCGCAGAGTATCTGATCTTTCTGCTGCCGCTTATGCTGCTGATTTACTGGTTTACAGGTGGGCGCGCAGAACGCGAAACCGCCCTGTTTGCCATCGTAACGGCCATCACAGGGCTGACACTGAATTTTCTCTGTTCAGCATTCTATTTTCATCCGCGCCCTTTTATGATTCGGCTGGGTCACCTGTGGATCGATCACGCTGCGGATACGTCATTTCCCAGCGACCACGGCACGCTGTTTTTCAGTATCACGCTGGCATTATGGGCCAGGGGTAACTGGGGCTCCGGTGGCATTCTCACGCTCGTCTCACTGCTGGTTGCCTGGTCACGCATCTTTCTCGGGATTCACTTCCCACTGGATATGGCAGGCGCGCTCGGTGTAGCGGCCGTAGCCGTGATCATCGTAACCCTGTTCTGGCGCAAAAAAGGCGAAACGCTGCTGTCATGTTGCGAAGCCGTATCAATATGTTTATTCAGCCTGCTCCCGGAACGGATTTATCAGTTGTTCAGCCGACATTCGTAATCCTGCGCCGCTTAACCCCGGTGCCTGAAGGCGGCGAGAGCGCCCGCCAGGCACCGAATAACCTTTTTTGGTTTTGTCACCGTCGGTGACCAGCCGCTTCCCGCCGGTTCTGTCTACGCTGGTTACAATGGTAATGCACCCTGTCCCGCGTGGAGCTGTCACTCGCTTTTTTCTGGTGGGCCCCATCGCACCCTGTGCTATCTTCGCCCTGCTCATGCCACAGACCGCACCGCCTTAGAAAGCCTGTTTAGTATGTTGTAACTATAAAGACGTTTGCAGCAGCGCGATCTTTCTGCCACATTGAGCATGTTGTAACTACAGGAGAGACTGCGGTGCGTTATGATTTAGTCACAGATATGCAGCAGTGCGTCAAGGATCTCGAAGAAGCCCTGGAAGCATTACGGCAGCAGATTGAGGCGCAGCCGCTGTTAATCGCCCGGGTCTTCAGTCTGCCCCCGATTGAAAAAGGGCATGAACACGATGCGATTACTCAGATTGCCGTGGAGCAGCACCTGGGCACAGAGGCGCGGGAGCGGGCGCTCAACCACTATTGCCGTCTGTTCATGCAGCACCAGTCAGAAAAGCTCAGCACTAAAGCCGCCGTGCGCCTGCCGGGTGCGCTCTGCATCGAATGCAACGAGCAGGACGCGCAGCAGCTTACCGCGTTTATCAACAGCATCAACCAGCTGAAAGCCCGTCTTGAGCACATGATCACCGTGGAGTCCGGTCTGCCTTCCGAAGCCCGGTTCGAATTTGTGCATCAGCATTTGCGCGGCTTAATTACCCTGAATGCTTACCGGACCATCACCGCCCTTCCCGCGCCAGAGAGTGTGCGCTTTGGCTGGGCAAACAAGCAGGTCATTAAGAACGTTAAACGGGACGAGATCATCGCCCAACTGGAAAAGAGTCTGAAGGCTGGCCGTGCCCAGGCTCCCTGGACACGCGAGCAGTGGGCGGAAAAAGTGCAGCAGGAACTGGCGGATGTACGCGCCCTGCCCGCATCCGCGCGCCTGAAGATTAAACGTCCGGTGAAAGTGCAGCCGGTTGCGCGCATCTGGCGTGCGGAAGAGAAAAAGCAAACGCAGCATGCCTGCCCGTCACCGATTCTTGTGCTGTGCCGGGATCGCACCCAGGTGCCAAAGTTAGGTGAGCTGCTGAATTACGATGCGGAGGCGATTACGCATCGCTATAAACCCGCCGCAGAACCCCTGCATTTGCTGATCCCACGGCTGCATCTCTGGGTGGACTGCCCGGTGTGATATCAGGGCCTGTGCAGGCCCTGACAGACCTCACTTACGACTTCATGCTGCCTACCATGTCTTCCGGACGCACCCAGGCATCAAACTCCGCTTCCGTCAGATAGCCCAGCTTCAGCGCCGAAGCTTTCAGCGTTAAGCCTTGCTTATGGGCCTGTTTGGCAATTTCAGCGGCCTTGTCATAACCGATGTGCGTATTCAGCGCGGTGACCAGCATCAGCGACTCGTTGAGCAACTGATCAATACGCTCACGCACCGGTTCGATACCGACAGCGCAGTGGTGATTGAAACTGTCCATCCCATCCGCCAGTAAACGAACGGACTGCAGGAAGTTATGGATAATCATCGGACGATAAACGTTCAGTTCGAAGTTGCCTGATGCGCCCCCCATGTTAATCGCCACGTCATTACCCATGACCTGACAGCACAACATTGTCATCGCTTCACACTGGGTGGGGTTAACCTTGCCCGGCATGATGGAGCTGCCGGGTTCGTTTTCCGGGATAGCAATTTCGCCGATACCACAGCGCGGACCGGATGACAGCCAGCGGACATCATTAGCAATCTTCATCAGTGAAGCCGCCAGGCCTTTCAGCGCACCGTGTGCATGCACCAGCGCGTCGCAGGTGGCCAGGGCTTCAAACTTATTAGGGGCGGTCACAAACGGCTGCTCTGTCAGTTCCGCCAGGGCTTTCGCCACACGCACGGCATATTCAGGATGGGTATTCAGGCCGGTTCCCACCGCGGTGCCGCCCAGCGCCAGCTCGGCCAGATGCGGAATACTCTGCTCAATATGTTTAAGGTTGTGCTCCAGCATGGCGACCCAGCCGGAGATCTCCTGACCGAGCGTGAGCGGCGTGGCGTCCTGCAGATGAGTACGGCCAATTTTAACGATATCTTTAAAGGCGTCAGATTTGGCACGCAGGGTTTGCTTCAGGACGTTCAGTTGGGGAATCAGGTGCTCACGTACCGCAATGACCGCTGCAACGTGCATCGCTGTCGGGAAGACATCGTTTGAACTCTGGCTTTTATTAACGTCATCGTTGGGATGCACCAGGCGGGACATGCCGCGCTCACCGCCCAGCAGCTCACTCGCACGGTTGGCCAACACTTCATTCATGTTCATGTTGGTCTGGGTGCCGGAGCCGGTCTGCCAGATCGCCAGCGGGAATTCATCGCTGTGTTTATCCGCCAGCACTTCATCAGCGGCCTGAATAATCGCCTCCGCCCGCTCCGCAGGCAGTAAGCCTAAATCCCGGTTAACGCTGGCGGCCGCACGTTTGGTCATCGCCAGCGCGTGCACCAGCGCCACCGGCATCTTCTCTGTTGAGATACGGAAATGCTCCAGGGAGCGCTGTGTCTGTGCGCCCCAAAGTTTATCAGCCGGTACATCAATTGGCCCCATTGAATCTTTTTCAACGCGATTGGCTGCCATGACTTTCTCCTTTCACCGTTTTAAATAAACCCTTCGTTCACGCGCGGGTGTTCGCTACGCATGAAGCAGATAAACTCATACAAATTTTTAACATCATCCGAGCTTAGCATCCTTCTTGCGCTGGATATGTATTTTCCATGCCAGTTTCTGCTTTAATAAGCGCAATATTCCCATGCCAGAAAGGCAGTGAAATGAAAAAGATGAGTAATGCGGTGCAATATTATGCCTGGGGGAGCAAGACGGCATTAACCTCCCTGTATGGCATCGCCAATCCTGAAGACTTACCGATGGCGGAACTGTGGATGGGGGCACATCCCAAAAGCCCGTCCGCCGTTGACGTTGAGGGGCAATCCCGCTCGTTACGCGATGTCATCGCGGCCCATCCGTCGCAGATGCTGGGCGACGCCGTGGCGAAACGCTTTGGCGAACTGCCCTTTTTATTTAAAGTGCTGTGTGCCGATCAGCCGCTCTCAATTCAGGTGCACCCCAGCAAATCCGCCGCCGAAGAGGGGTTTGCGCGTGAAAATGCCGCCTCTGTACCGCTCAGTTCGCCTGAGCGTAACTATAAAGATGCCAACCATAAACCGGAGCTGGTGTACGCCTTAACGCCGTTTAAAGCCATCAATGGGTTTCGCGAGCGCAACGAGATGGTGACACTGCTCACCCCAGTGGCGGACGCGCATCCAGAGATCGCGCATTTCCTGCGCCAGCCCAGCCCCGACAACCTGGCGCAACTGTTTTCAACCCTGCTGTCGCTTCAACAGGACGAAAAAGCGCAGGCGTTAACCGTACTGAAAAACGTCGTCAGTCAGCAGACAGGCGAACCCTGGCAAACCATTCATGAGATTGCGGAATACTATCCGGATGACAGCGGGTTATTCTCGCCGCTGCTGCTCAATGTGATTACTCTGCAGCCCGGACAGGCGATGTTCCTGTTTGCGGAAACGCCGCATGCTTATCTGCATGGCGTGGCGCTGGAGGTCATGGCCAACTCCGATAACGTTTTGCGCGCTGGCCTGACGCCAAAATATATTGATATTCCGGAACTGATGGCCAACCTCAAATTTGACGAAAAGCCGGCCAGCCAGCTTCTTACACAACCGGAGATACAGCAGGATGGCGAGTATTTTCCCATTCCGGTAGACGACTTTGCTTTCTCCATTCATACGGTGAATGCGCAGCCGCTTACCCTGCATCAGGAAAGCGCGGCACTGCTGTTTTGTATTGAAGGTGAGGCCACCGTCACCAATCGCCAGCAGCAACTGGTGCTAAAACCCGGCGAGTCCTGTTTCGTGGCCGCCACCGATGCGCCAGTGTCACTCACCGGCCAGGGCCGGGTGGCGCGCGTGTATAACACGTTTAACTGAGACGGCTGACGCCATTGCGCTTAACTGCTATTATTTCAAACTATTAGCTAAAATGCCTGCGGGCGCTTCTTCACCCGCTGTCTGTGACACGGGTGAAATCAAGGATAAGGACGATTCAGCAATGAAAAAGACTCAAGTTGCCGTTGGTGTGGTAGTCGCTCTGGGCGTAGTCTGGACAGGCGCGGCGTGGTTTACCGGCAAAAAGCTGGAAAGCAATATGGATCAAATGATTCAAAATGCTAACGCTCAGTTAACCACCCTGGCGCCCAACAGTCGTCTGAAAGTCAGCTATCAGGATTATCAACGCGGCATTTTCAGCAGCAAAATGAATGTGGTTATCCAGGCCAGCTCTCAGACCGAAGATAATCCTCTGCTCAAGCCCGGCCAGAGCATCATCCTGAACGAGCAGATCGACCACGGCCCGTTCCCCTTCGCACAGCTGAAAAAAGCCAACCTGATCCCCAGCATGGCGTCCGTGCATACCACGCTGACCAATACCGATGCGGTCAAAAAGCTGTTTGAACTGACCAACAACCAGTCGTTTATCAACGCCGAAACGCGTGTGGGTTACAGCGGCAGCACCGACACCGCAATAAAAATTCTGCCCATCGATTATCAAAATGCGCAAACAGCGCAACGCTTAGCCACCAGCGGCGGCACGCTGAATATCAGCGCAGACAACAAAGGCGATAAAGTGGGCCTGGACAGTGACATCGACAGCATTGCCATCACCACCAAAAATCAGGTCGATCAGCCGGTGATGTTTACGCTGAACGGCCTGAAGCTGAAAGCGGATACGCATCTCACCAACGAAGGCGTACGCATTGGCGATCAGTCCATCAGCGTGGATAAAGTGGCCGCCGCAGTCAGCGGTCAGGACGCGGTTATTCTTAACAAGATGGTCGGTGATTCCTCTTTTGATAATCAGTCCGGCAAAATCAATGGCGACATTAATTACAAAATTGACGGCGTTGAGGTGCAGAAGCAGAACCTGGGTCAGTTCGCATTAAAAATGAAGCTGTCACAGTTTGATGCGCAAAGCGTTAAAGCGTTCTCGGATAACTACAACGCTCAGCTGACCACCCTGATGAACCAGCCTGGCGTGGAAGACGATCCGGTGCGTTTCCAGAACGGTGTGCGCGCGATCCTGCTGAACAATTTGCCGACCCTGCTGAAAGAGGCCCCGTCCATCAGCATCGCACCACTGAGCTGGAAGAACGATAAAGGCGAGAGTACTTTCAACCTGAATGCCCACTTTAACGATCCGTCCACGGTGACAGGCGAACCGCAGACGCTGGCGGCATCCGTTGATCGCGTGCTGAAAACGCTGGATCTGAAGCTGTCTGTCAACATGCCGATGGCGACGGAAACCATGCGCCATATTGGCCTGGCTGAAGGTTATCAGGCTGAAGACGCGCAGAAACTGGCCGATCAGCAGGTTAAAGGGCTGGCAGCGATGGGCCAGATGTTCCGTCTGACACAAACGCAGGACAACAACATCGTTACCAGCCTGCAGTATGCCAACGGTCAGGTGAACATGAACGGCGATAAGATGTCGCTGGAGCAGTTCATGTCACGCTATATGCTTGGCGTCCCGACAAACGAAGGCATGCCGCAATAAGGTCAACCTTTTCGATCAAGGCGGCCCTGGCCGCCTTTTTTACGTCACTGCACCGCCCGCTTTTCTCTCCCGATTCGCTCTTATCAGGCGGCCTGCGCGGCGTTCCCGTTTATAAAGTGAACAGTTAACCCCTGCCTTTCACACTTGTTGCGCAAATCACTGGCGTTGTTGCGCAAGATATTTTTATAATGCTCTGCACTTTACAGATATCCAGACGAGTGCACTCCATGATTGATTCAACGCTTCCCCTTACCGACATTCACCGCCACCTTGATGGCAACATCCGTGCACAAACCATCCTTGATTTAGGCCGCCAGTTTAACCTGACCTTACCGGCGGATACGCTGGACACCCTGCGTCCGCATGTTCAGGTCACCGAAACGCAACCGGATCTGGTCAGCTTTCTGCAAAAGCTGGACTGGGGCGTGAAAGTGCTGGGCGATCTTGACGCCTGTCAGCGTATCGCGCGTGAGAACGTCGAGGATGCCGCCCGCGCCGGGATTCACTATGCCGAGCTGCGCTTTTCACCCGGCTATATGGCGATGACCCACCATCTGCCGATTGCCGGTGTGGTTGAGGCGGTGATTGATGGCGTAAAGGCCGGCTGCCAGCAGCATGATATCACCGTGCGCTTAACGGGCATCATGAGCCGGACTTTTGGCGAACAGGCCTGTCTGGATGAACTGAACGGCTTCCTCGCCCATCGCGACCATATTACCGCCGTGGATTTGGCCGGGGATGAACTCGGTGCGCCGGGTCACCGTTTTCTGAGCCACTTCCGTCGCGCCCGGGATGCCGGTTTTCATATTACCGTGCATGCCGGTGAAGCCGCAGGCCCGGAAAGTATCTGGCAGGCGATTCGTGATCTGGGCGCTGAACGCATCGGTCATGGTGTGAAGGCTATTGAAGATCGCGCGCTGATGGACTATCTGGCGGAAAACGGTATTGGTATCGAATCCTGCCTGACCTCCAATATCCAGACCAGCACCGTCGCCTCGCTGGCGCAGCATCCGCTGAAAATGTTCCTGGAGCATGGCGTGCTGGCGACCATCAACACCGACGATCCCGCCGTACAGGGCATTGAGCTGGCCCATGAGTACCTGCATGCCGCCCCGGCTGCGGGACTGAGCCAGGCGCAAATGCGTCAGGCACAGGACAACGGCCTGACTATCGCGTTTTTAAGCGCGGCAGAAAAAGCCGCCATCCGGGCGAAAGTGCAGTAAGCATAAAAAAGGCCGCGTTATTCGCGGCCTTTTTAGCGCTGAAAGCGCTTATTTCAGCGACATGGTCTGGCGTTTTTCCGCCGACTGCAGCCCCAGCTCAATCAGTTCCATGACCTGAATGGCTTCTTCCGCCGTCACCGGATTCGCCCCGCGCCCGGTAATGGCATCACGAATCGCAGCGTAATAGGCGGGATAGTTGCCCGGCTGTGTCAGGACAGTTTTTTCATTCAGCGCGTCGCCCTCCACCTGGGTCAGCGTACCGTCACGCATGTCGTAACCCCAGTTCTCGCCCGGCGGGAAATCCCCCGCTTTCAGCCGATCTTCCTGCGGGTCCAGACCGTATTTAACGTAACTGCCGCGCGTACCGTGCACGGTATAGCGTGCGGATTCGGCCGCCACCAGCATGCTGGCGTGCAGCACCACCCGGCGCTGTGGATAGGTCAGCGTCGCATGAAAATAGTCGGTGGTCTGGGCACCCGGCCGCATTTCCGCCAGATCAACGTTAATCGCCACCGGCGGGCCAAACAGCTGTAGCGCCTGATCCAGCAGGTGCGGTCCCAGATCGTACCAGATGCCGCTGCCCGCCCCTTTCATCTCGCGCCAGCGCTGCCGTACTTCCAGACGGAAACGGTCAAAGTGCGATTCAAAATAACGCACCTCACCCAGCTCACCCGCTGCCAGTAAGCCTTTCAGCGTCAGGAAATCACTGTCCCAACGGCGGTTATGGAATACGGATAACAGCAGCCCTTTGGCTTTAGCTAAGGCATCCAGCTCGCGCGCCTGTGACAACGTCACGGTGAACGGTTTGTCCACCACGACGTGCTTGCCTGCGTTGAGTGCGGCTTTAGCCAGAGGGAAGTGCGTATCATTCGGTGTAGGGATAACAATCAGATCTAACGTAGGATCGTCGAACAGGGCCTGGGGCTCGGCGACGACCTGCACGGCGGGCCAGTCGGCATGGACTTTGCTGGCATCGCTGCTGGAGATGGCAGCCAGTTCAACCTCCGGCGTGCCCGCGATCAGGGGCGCGTGGAAGGTTTTGCTGGCAAAGCCATAGCCGATGAGTCCTACTCGCAGTTTCTCGCTCATTCCTTTTCCTCATTAATCGCTAACCAGACTGATTTAAGACTAATAGTCGGGTCAGGACAAGGAGGATTCCCCTTAAAATCAGGAGACTGAGCGCCGTGCACCGTTCCAGGCGCTCTGACTGGCCAGATTATCGTGTACGTCCTGATTGCGGCGGCGGAAATCACTCGGGCTGACGCCGACGCGCTTACGGAATACGCGCGAAAAATAAAGCTGATCGTCGTAGCCCACTTCACGCCCAATGCTCGCGATGGGTTCCTGCGTGGTTTGCAGCAGCAACTTAGCGCGAATGACGCGCTGATCTTCCCGCCAGCGAAGCAGGTTCACGCCCATTTGCTCGCGGAACAGGTGCGCCAGCCGCGAAGGCGACAGACACACATGGCGCGCCACTTCCTCGATTTTGACCTCGCTGGCCAGATGATTATTCACATACTGGCAGGCTTCGATGATACGGGGATCGCGGATTTGCTGATGGTTACGTGGATCTTCTTCCACCGCCCGTAACAACAGCCGTTCCAGCAAATTCATTGCCAGTTCTTCGGCAAAACGACGCGATGAGTTGTGGGTTTGTTCAATAGTGGCAAACAGGCGATCAAATTCGCCCCGCAGTGACTCCGGTAAGCGCAGCCGACCGACGCCTTCCTGTTCATCCTGCCAGCGCAGCCAGTCATGCCAGTACGCGCGCGGACGAAAATAGACCCAGCGGTGAAACCACTGCGGACTGTCGGGCGCCCGACCATAATAGTGAGCCGTTTTTGGCTGGAACAGCAGCATTTCACCCGGTTCACAGTCAAAGGCCTTTTCGCCGTCGAACACCCGCCCTTTGCCTTTGATGGTCAGGTTGAGAATATAGCCCTTCATGCCGTGTGGGCGATCAATAAAGAAATCCAGCGGACCATCCGCGGTGATCGGGGTTAATCCCGCCACCAGCCAGGCATTAAACGCGTATCCGGGCAGCAAAGGGTTCTGCTGCTCTGCCGGTAATTCACGGTGATACATACTGTCCTCACTTCGTCGTTGATTGATCACGCGCGGACGCCTTTCGCGTCCGCGGGAAGGTTTCACGCCAAATCAGACTTTATTCTTTTGTTTGTAGCGGTCGAATATCACCGCTGCCAACAGTATCAAACCCCGCACAACATACTGTGAGAATGGCGAGATATTTAATAAATTCATCGCATTCTCAACGGTGCCCAGAATCAGTACCCCGGCGATCACATAGGAGATTTTGCCGATGCCGCCCTTCAGTGACACGCCGCCCAGTACGCAGGCCGAGATGACCACCAGTTCATAACCAATTGAGGTCATGGGCTGACCGCTGGTCATACGTGACGCCAGGATGATGCCCGCCGCCGCAGAAACCAGGCCAGAGAGAATAAAGATAATGATGCGGGTACGCACAACCGGCACGCCCGCCAGCCGTGCAGCCTCTTCATTCCCGCCAATCGCCAGCGTGTTGCGGCCAAAGGTGGTTTTGTTCAACAGGAAGGCGAAGATCACCATGGTACCCAGCGTGATCCAGATGGGCGCAGGCACGCCCAGCCAGTTGGCGAAGCCCAGTACGAAGAAGCGCTCGTCTTCGATGCCCACCGCTTTACCGTCCGAGAAGATATAGGCCAGACCGCGCACAATCTGCATGGTCGCCAGCGTGGTAATCAGGGCGTTGATTTTCAGTCGGGCGATAACAAACCCATTGATAAATCCGGTGATGACACCGAGTAACAGCCCGGCCGCCACCCCCAGCCAGAGGCTCTCGCTCATATTGATCACCACGGCGGTGACCACGCCCGCGCAGGCAATCACCGAGGCCACCGACAGGTCAAAATCGCCGGAGGCCAGGCAGAACAGCATACCGCAGGCCACCATGCCGGACATCGACATGGCCAGCCCCAGGCCTTTCATGTTGATAAAGGAGCCAAAGTTAGGGACAAAAACCGCACAGGCGATGAACAGCAGGGCAAACACCACCAGCATGCCAAAGTTGTCCCAGACGCGCCCAAAATGCACACCCCGGCGAAGGGCGGCTGGCGGCGTATTTGATGTCGTGGAAGAAGTCACGGTACTCTCCTGTCAGGCCACGGCGGCCGCATGTGTCGTTTTAGGCATGGCCAGGCTCAGCGTCAGCTGCTCTGTGGCCTCGTCATGCAGTAATTCCCCGGCGACCGCCCCTTCGCGCATCACGATAATGCGGTCGGCCAGGCCCATCACTTCCGGGAGATCGCTGGAGGCAAACAGCACCGCAATGCCGTTGTTCGCCAGCTGGTAAATCAGGTTATAAATTTCGTGTTTAGCCCCGACATCAATGCCGCGGGTAGGCTCGTCCAGCAAAATCACCTTGATCTCCTCGGACAACCAGCGGCCAAGAATGGCTTTTTGCTGGTTACCGCCGGACAGGTTCATGATCAACTGGTCAGCGCTGGGCGTTTTGATTTTGAGGGAACGGATATGGCTGTCGGCATTCTTCACCTCCCAGCCGTTTTTGATCAGGCAACCGGCGGTGAGGTTATGACGGCGGGCGCTGATGTTGATGTTGTCGCGCACCGAATGCACCGGAATAATGCCTTCGGCTTTGCGATCTTCAGGGCACAGCATCACGCCCGCCCGAATCGCATCAATTGGCGCCGTCACGTTAAGGGGTTCCCCGTCCAACAGAATGCGGCCACCGCGCAGGCGCGTGGCGCCAAACAGCCCTTTCAGCAGTTCGGTGCGTCCCGCGCCCACCAGACCAAACAGGCCGACAATTTCCCCGGCATGCACATTCAGCGAGATTGGCGCTCTGACGCCCTTCGCCTCCACGTCCTGTAGCGCCAGCCGTACCGGGCCTTTTTCCCGCGGCGCGTAGCCGTAGATATCACCCAGATTACGTCCGACCATCGCCTGTACCAGATCGTCGTGATGCGTATTGGCCATGTCCGTAAAGGTGCGCACATAGCGTCCGTCTTTAAACACGGTGATGGCGTCACTGAGGGCAAAAATCTCTTCCATACGGTGCGAGACATACAGCACCACGCGCCCTTCCGCGCGCAACTGGCGGATCACCCGAAACAAATTGTCGATTTCGCGTGCGGACAGCGAGCTGGTTGGCTCATCAAAGGCAATGATGCGCGCGTTACGGGCCAGCGCTTTGGCAATCTCAACCATCTGCCACTGGCCCAGCGACAGGTATTTCAGCGGCATGTCCGGATCGATATCCATACCTAAATTTTTCAGTTGCAGCCCGGCTTCGTAACGCAGCAGCTTGCGGTTTACCAGGCCATGTTTATGCGGCAACTGGCCCAGATAGATATTCTCCGCCACGCTCATTTCGGGCACTAAATGCAGTTCCTGGTAGATAATGGCGACACCCGCATCCAGCGCATCCGTGGTGTGCTGGAAATTCATCGGCTTGCCTTTGATGCGAATCTCGCCGCCACTGGGCAGATAGCTGCCGCTGAGGATTTTAAGCAGTGTCGATTTACCGGCACCGTTTTCCCCCATCAGCGCGTGCACCTGACCGCCATGGCATTCAAATGAAATATCCTGCAGCGCTTTCACGCCGGGAAAATTTTTACTGATGCCATGAAACGACAGAAAGGCTGAATCAGTGTTCATGGTGTCTCCAATAAATGGCTGTGAGGAATCGGGGCACCTGACGCTCAGGCTGAATACCGTCGCGGTGTTCAGCCCTGCTTTCCTGATGACCCGATGGTGTTATCCGTACTGCCTGTTATTACATCAACCCTTTCTTCGCCAGCTCGGTTTTGAAGTTGTCACGCGTAATCAACACGACGTCTGTCACTTCGGTGAATTTCGGTGGCTCCTGTCCTTTGCTTACCCAGTTGTAGAGCATCTGGCTGCTCTTATAGCCATGGATGTCCGGACTTGGCAGCAGGGAGCCATAGAAGCCGGTCGCGTTGGCTTTTGACAGTTCGCTGACGGCGTCGACGCCGTTGATACCGATACCGATCACGTCAGCGGCTTTAAAGCCCTGACCTTCGGTCGCACGCACGCCGCCCAGCACGGTGTTGTCGTTCATACCGACAATCAGCCAGTGCTTCACTTCAGGGTGCTGAACCAGCAGGGAGTTACCGGCATCAAATGCGCCGGGGATGTCATTCGATTTGGTCGGGACCTGATAGATCTGTTTTTCCGGGAAGCCGGCCGCTTTCAGGGCATCCATCGAACCACCGGTACGACGACGCGCGGTATCCAGTTCGTTAGCGGTGATCGCCATCACGGCGGTGTCTTTGACATCCCAGCCGCGTTTCTGCATTTCTTTATACAGTTCCTGTCCCTGACGTTCGCCAATTTTGGTCGCGGCCATCATGACCAGCGGTACGCTGTCCATCGGCTTGCCTTTGGCGTTCACAAACTGATCGTCCACGGCGATCACCTTCAGGCCATAACCGCGCGCCTTTGCCATGATGGCGGAGCCGAGTTTGGGATCCGGTGTGCAGATCACGAAGCCTTTTGCGCCATTCGCGGCCAGGCTGTCGATAGCGTTAAGGGTTTTTTCGCCGTCCGGAACGGCAATTTTGATCACCTCAAAGCCCAGGTCTTTACCGGCTTTATCCGCAAATTTCCATTCGGTCTGGAACCAGGGTTCTTCCGGCTGCTTCACCAGAAAACCCAGCTTCATGGTCTCGGCGATAGCTGATTGTGACATAACCGCTGCCAGCCCGATGGCTGCCAGCGCTTTAGTGAATTTATGCATGATGCTCTCCGGCGCTAGTGGTTTTATCGCTGTTAAATACGAATCGGTGTAAACGCTACCAGTTCACTCTCTTTTGTAGGTACAGATGTAAATCAGCACGTTAGCGGGAGCCATGTGGGTAGCCTGCTTAAACGCTGGCCTAGTTTTAGCGGGAATGAAGAAGAAAAATGTAGAGCGGTATCACATCTTAAAATCACGACAGAATGATCCATATATTCAGCAAATTTAACCGTCTGTTAACTTTTGCAATGGATCACAAATTCACTGCGTGTGGCAGAAAAGTGCATATTCTCAGCCAGCCGTGACTAACCCTTCTTTTTTACACCTCTCAGGATAAGGAGGTTTATTCACAACAGGAGAGTCAAATGCGTACTGAAGCCATCACCCTGGGGCTGGACTTTGGTAGTGATTCGGTGCGTGCGCTGGCGGTGGATTGTCACACTGGTCAGGAGCTGCACAGTGCCGTGGCCAACTATGCACGCTGGCAGCAGGGACTTTACAGCGATCCTCACAGCAACCGCTTTCGTCACCATCCTCAGGACTATATTGATGCTATGGAGCAGGCCATGCTGGGTGTGCTCGCGGCGCTAAGCGACACGCAACGGGCCGCCGTCGTCGGCATCGGTGTCGACAGCACCGGCTCCACCCCCGCTCCGATCGATCGTGACGGCAAGGTACTTGCCCTGCGGCCGGAGTTTGCGGAAAACCCCAATGCGATGTTTGTGCTGTGGAAAGACCATACGGCCATTGAAGAAGCGGAAGAGATTAATCGCCTGTGTCGCAGCGGCCGCTTTACCGATTACAGCCGCTATATCGGCGGGATCTACTCGTCGGAATGGTTCTGGGCCAAGATTCTTCATATTACCCGCCAGGATGCTGCCGTGCGCGATGCGGCCGTGTCCTGGGTTGAACTCTGTGACTGGGTGCCCGCCTTACTCAGCGATACCGTCGCCCCGGACAAACTCCGTCGTGGGCGTTGTGCCGCTGGTCACAAAGCGCTGTTTCATGCTGACTGGAACGGCTTACCCGACGCCGACTTCCTTAACGCGCTGGACCCGGCGCTGACTCAACAGCTGGATTCTCCCCTGTTCAGCGAGACCTGGACCGCGGATATCCCGGTGGGCACGCTGAGCCCGGAATGGTCGCAACGCCTGGGTTTATCGCAGCAGGTTACGATTTCGGGCGGCGCATTTGACTGCCATATGGGCGCGGTCGGCGCCGGTGCGCGACCCTATACCTTAGTGAAAGTGATTGGCACGTCGACCTGCGACATCCTGATTGCTGACACCGGGAAAGTCGGCGACCGCGCCATCAAAGGCATCTGTGGTCAGGTTGATGGCAGCGTCGTGCCGGGCGCAATTGGTCTGGAAGCAGGCCAGTCGGCGTTTGGCGATATTTATGCCTGGTACAGCCGCCTGCTGGGCTGGCCGCTGCAGCTGGCAGCGCAGCACCATCCCGAACTCAAACCGCAGTTGGCTGAGATGCAAACGTCACTGATCACCCGTCTGACCGAGGCCTGGGTCGCCAGTCCGCAGTTGGATCACCTGCCCGTAGTGCTGGACTGGTTCAACGGCCGCCGTACGCCCAATGCCAACCAGCGCCTGAAAGGGGTTATTACCGACCTGAATCTCGGCACGGATGCTCCGGCCCTGTTTGGCGGCCTGATTGCGGCCACCGCCTTTGGTGCCCGCGCCATCATGGAGTGCTTCGAGCAGCAGGCAATTCCGGTGGAAAACATTCTTACCCTCGGCGGCATTGCCCGTAAATCCCCCGCCATTATGCAGGCCTGCTGCGACGTGATGAACCGGCCGCTGGATATCGTCGCCTCCGATGAGTGCTGTGCGCTGGGCGCTGCCATCTTCGCTGCCGTCGCCGCGGGCGTTCACCGCGATGTGGAGCAGGCACAGGACGTCATGGCCAGCCCGATTGACGTGACGCTGCAGCCCGATCCGCAGCGCGTCGCGCGTTATCAGGCACTTTATCAACGCTATCAACAATGGTGCGAGACGGCAGAACCCCATTATGCCGCCCGTTCCGCTTCCGCTAAGTAAAGGAGTGGTTTTATGCAACAGTTCAACGTGTGGTTTGTCATTGGTACACAGCACCTCTACGGCGCGGAAACGTTACGTCAGGTTGAACACAATGCCCGGCAGGTGGTGGACGGATTAAATCAGGCGGGTTTGCCTGTACGTCTGACGCTGAAACCGCTGGTCAAATCGCCTGATGAAGCGCTGTCGCTGTGCCGTGACGCCAGTCACGATCAAAACTGTATCGGTATCATTACGTGGTTGCATACCTTTTCGCCGGCCAAAATGTGGATCGGCGGATTGAATGTCTTAACGAAGCCCCTGCTACAGTTTCATACCCAGTTCAATGCCGAGATCCCCTGGGACAGCATGGACATGGACTTTATGAACCTGAATCAAACGGCGCACGGTGGCCGTGAGTTTGGCTTTATTGGTGCGCGCATGGGCCTGCAGCACAGCGTGGTGACCGGCCACTGGCAGGATAAACACAGCCAGCAGCGCGTCGCCAACTGGATGCGTGCGGCGCTGGCCAAACAGGCCAGTCAGCATCTCAAAGTCGCGCGTTTTGGTGACAACATGCGTGAAGTCGCGGTCACCGAAGGCGATAAAGTGGCGGCGCAAATCCAGTTCGGCTATGCGGTTAATGGCTGGGGCGTGGGGGATTTGGTGGAAGTGATCAACAGCGTCAGCGAGGGTGATGTCAATGCGCTGGTTGACGAATATGAAAGCCAGTATCGTTTCTCCGACGTGGCCGCCGCAGGCGGTGAAAAACGGCAAAACGTACTGGACGCCGCACGCATCGAGCTGGGCCTGAAGCGTTTTCTGGACGACGAAGGCTGCAAGGCGTTTACCACCAACTTCCAGACGCTGCACGGCATGACGCAGTTGCCCGGCCTGGCGGTACAGCGCCTGATGGGCCAGGGTTATGGCTTTGCGGGCGAAGGAGACTGGAAGACCGCCGCGCTGCTGCGCATCTTTAAAGTGCTGGCGGGTGACCGTCCCGGCGGCACCTCCTTTATGGAGGATTACACTTACCACTTCTCTCCGGGCAACGATTTAGTGCTGGGTTCTCATATGCTGGAAGTGTGCCCGTCTATCGCGCGGGAAGAGAAGCCGCTGATCGACGTGCAGTTCCTCGGCATCGGCAACAAAGCCGATCCGGCGCGGCTGATTTTCTCCACGCCGGCCGGTCGTGCCATTAACGCCAGCGTGATCGATATGGGCGATCGTTTCCGCCTGCTGGTTAACGTAGTGGACGCGATTGAACAGCCTAAACCACTGCCAAAACTGCCGGTAGCCCGCGCGTTGTGGAAAGCGCAGCCGTCTCTGGCGACCGCCTCTGAAGCCTGGATTCTGGCAGGCGGTGCGCACCATACGGTGTTCAGTCAGGCTCTGACGCTGGACGATATGTATCTGTACGGCGAGATGCACGGCATTGAAGTGCTGGTGATTGATGAGCACACCCGGCTTCCGGCCTTTAAAGATGCGCTGCGCTGGAATGACGCGTATTACCATATGAAGCGTTAAGCACTGCTAGCGAACGCATTAACAAAGCGGCGGGTCAGCCCGTTGGCGGCCCGCTTTTTTATGCGTCGCGCTCAACCTGAGGCACAGCGTTACTGCCCTGATATCGGGCAATAATCCCCCCTGACCGCTGTCTGTTTCCCTTGCCAGTCGATCGGCAAAAGCCGCTGCCGGCCTGGCGATATGACCGCCCGATAACGGGACAGGTTATCTTCGTTAACCTTCCCCTCCGCGAGGCACCGTTACATGGCTGTTATGCGGCTCAGACGTTGTGCGTGAGGGCAGTGTGACGCGGCGTCACGCTATGACTGCCCGTCTGATCGTTAATGTTTTGATAGTGAACGTCGCTGTGGCTGACGCGCGCGGGCCTGTCAGACAGGAAGCGGCTGTCTTGCTCTGTCTGTTGCGTGGGCGTCCCGGCGGCCTTGTCTGCATTGACCAGAAGCGGCTTCACGGGCGCTGCCGAAGGCTGCCAGGCTATCCGCGCCTCGGTCAGCGTATTTTGGGCCAGATTCTCATTCACCTGCGCCAGCTGCCGCCGCAGCACATTGAGTTTCACTGCGGTCGCCAGCGGAATCTGACGTTCCTGATCCTCCAGCACGCTTAACTGCTGACGGGTCGCATACTGCTGTTGCAGCAACGCGCGGTACTGGCTTTCATAGCCCCAGACCACCGACTGCTCCTGTGCAAACTGCAACGCCGAAATATAGCCTTTGTTCAGCAGCGGTCGCCATTTGTTGACCAGGTTTTGCGCCATGCCAACCTGCGCGGACTCGATTTTGATTTGCTGATCAAGTTGCGCCAGTTGTCCGTTCAGCATAGCGGCCTGGAAGTGGTTATCACTGACCTGTTGCAGTGCCAGCTGCTGCGTGTGGGCCATGTCCTGCAGCAGGCTGCCCTGCTCCAGCTTCAACTGATCGCTGACGAGTTGCATGCCTTTGAGTGCCTGACGGTTTGCCTCGGCGATCATAACGACTGAAGGCACGGAGGCATGCGGCAAATGTTCACTGACGGCAGCGATTTGTCCGGTTGGGTTGGGTGCAGTAGCGGCGCTGAGCGGACGCGCGGACGCGTGTCGGCTGGACAGCACCTGGCGCAGAGCGGACGCATGATTGTCGACAAAACAGATCAGGCTCACCGTCCCCACCACCAGCGAGAACAGATTACGCCGCACAAACAGTGAGGCAGAGGAAACGCCGCCAGCCGCGGCCACGCGGGACGACTCAGGAGATGGCTGTTGTAAAAATGGTTTTTCCATTTTTTACCCTTAACTCAGTGCGCGTTGGTGGTCTGTTTACGGGATGTCGCGGAAACGTTTTGCTCCCTGGCGGGCAAAAGGCCTCACCGCACACCTAACATCACATGCCCCGGAGCAGAGATAAAACAGAAGTTCATTTCCAGTCGTTACGCTTTGAAAGGGAATCTCACGATGTTTCACCAGCGGTTCAGGGATGTAAATGCCGATGTCTGGCTAACAGCACGCCTTCTCACCTACATTTTACGCAAGCGAGCGAATTAAATAGGGCGCCAGAAAACACTCAACGTCATTTCTCGCCACCCCCAGCGTCACGCCGATGCCCGCTTGCTTTAAGATCGCAATCCCTTCTCCGCGATTACGCGGATGCGGATCTTCAATGGCGATGTAAATATGTCTGGGCCTGAGCCGGGCCAGTGTTAGTGCGCAGGACGGGGTTCTGCCCTGAAAGGCACAGGGCTCTAGCGTGACATAAATTTCACACGCTTCTACAGGTAACGTAAGTGTGGAAAGTGCATCAGCCTCAGCATGGTACTGACCCGGTGAACGGGTAAATCCGGTCGAGACAACCCGACCATTGTGAACAATTACGCACCCTACCGGTGGGTTAGGTCTGCAATGCGGCAGCGCATGGCGGGACTGCGCCAGCGCTAACAGCATAAATTGTTGTGATTTTTGCATCATTAACAGGACTCGTCTCATTACCGTTTTACGTCCGTGAGCTTAGCTACAGAACGTAAAACTCAGATAAACTGCCATTCAAATCCCGCAGAGGTCTGGCTGACATAACCTGCCGACGAGCCCGGAAAATGCGAACTAAACCAGCGTGCCTGATGCTCACTCGCCCACGTCATTGCCCAGCGCCGCTGGGCTTCGGCCTGCGCGGCATCAGCACAAAAGCGCGAGGCAAGCTGGGGCTGACTGACCTGCAAATCGTTATGCATCAGGTCACCGGAAAACAGCGCATAATCGCCCGCACTGTGCAGAATAATCGACGCGTGGTCATGACTGTGGCCGGGCGTGGGCACATAGCGCAGCACGTCAGCAAACACCGGCTCTTGCGTCACATCGAACGTCTCCAGCAAACCCGCCGCGATAACCGGATTAATGCTGTCCTCTAACAGCGTTTTGCGTGCCGGATCGTGTTGCCAGCCTTTTAACCCGCTATCCGAACAGTAGTAGCGGGCATGTTTGAAAAACGGTGTCCATTTACCGTCCATCCAGTGCGTATTCCAGCCCACATGATCGCCATGCAGATGGGTGATCAGCACGATATCCACCGCGTCAGGATCGACGCCCGCGTCACGTAAGCGCTGCGCATACGGCGTATTCAGCTGATGGGAGAGCGGAGAGCCTGCCCGCTCGCGACCATTGCCGCTGCCCGTATCGATCACAATAAGGTTGTCAGGCGTGCGGACCACCCAACTGTGAACAGAGAGCGTAATCGTTTCCGGCGTTCCGCTCGCTAACGCCTGCGCGGGAAACAGCCATTCCGTGGACAGAGACGCGTCCAGTTCAGGAATTTTAAAGACCTCGCACTCACCTACGCGGTAAACCGGCGTCACAGACATATGACCTCTCAAATCAGGGGAAAATGATACTGACTCGTCGCATCTTGCCATCTTCCCGGCAGCTAAGCACGCTTAGCCCGGCATGCGTTCAAGATCGGCAATCAATCCCGGCCCTGTGGGCTGCCATCCCAGTTGCGTCCGAGTAAGCCTGCCTGAGGCGGACATATCCTGCGCAACGAAATGACTCAGCCAGCCAAAATGACCGGTAGCTTCAGCGGCTGAAAGGGATATGACCGGCAGGTTGAGGATCCGCCCGAGGGCGTCGGCAAGCACGCGCAGCGTAATGCCTTCTTCGGCGACAGCATGATAACGGCTTCCTGGCCTGTTTTTTTCCAGCGCCAGCCTGTAGAGGCAAACCGTATCGTCAAGATGCACTGCTGACCAGCGGTTTTGGCCTTCATCAATAAAAGCGGAAACGCCTGTCTGTCTCGCCACCTCAATCAGCGACGTAACCAGGCCCTGTTTCAACGGATTATGTACCTGAGATAACCGCACAACGGAAACGTTGACCCCTTTTTCCAGTGCCGCCATCGCGGCCAGCTCGGATGCCCGGCGCGGATTAGGATGAAGCGGGTTGAAATAGTCTTCTACGGCAGGTCTTCCCTGCCCCGGCGAGCCCAGTCCCACCGCCGAGGTGATGATTAAGGGCCGTGCGCTTCCTGCCAGTGCCGTGGCCATCGCGGCGATTGCCTGCCGATCGGCTTCACAGTTTGTCAGAAACGTCGAAAAATCATGGTTAAAGGCGGTATGAATCACCCCCTCGCAGCTTGCCGCGCCCCGTTGCAAACTATTGTGATCGTTAATATCACCCCAAAAGGGCTCGACACCTGCTTTGCTGAGCCTGTCGACACCCTGCTGATGTCGGGTCAGTCCGACCACCTCATGCCCTGCCGCGATCAGATCGGCCGCAATCGCCGACCCGATAAAACCCGTTGCTCCTGTAAGAAATAACCGCATGTCTGTTCGTCCTCTTGTCAGCCTTCGCAACCGTGGTTGTCTACTTTACGGTGGAGAAGGAATGCGCTCTATGTGATAACGTCGCTTTTTTATGTCTGACCGTCTGGGATGATCATGGACCCGCTTTCACAGCTCTTAGCCCTGCTTGAACCACAACGTTACGTTTCCGGTGGTGTGATACTGACGCCGGAGATGTCGGTACAATGGCCCGCTCATGATGGCGTGAAGTGCTATGCCGTCGTAGCGGGTGCCTGCTGGCTGACCGTTGACGGTGTTGCGGAACCCTTGCGCCTTAACGCCGGCGAGTGCTATCTGCTCCCGCCAGGCGCACCTTTCAGGCTGGCCACAAACCCGGACGCGCAGACTGTCGATTTTCAGACGGTGCGGTCTGAGATGGTTGCCGTGACAGCGGCAAAGCTTGATGAAACCTCCGCCTGTTTACTGGTAGGCGGGCATTTCCTGCTGACCGGACGGCCCGCACAGATGCTGTTAGGTACGCTGCCGCCAGTGGTGCATATCCGGCGCAGCGCAGACAGAGCCGCCATGCAATGGGCGCTGGAAAGAATGTCACAGGAAGTCCGTGAAGCGCAGCCCGGCAGCGTCCTCATCGTGCAACAGCTGGCATTTATGCTGCTCATTCAGGCGTTACGGCTGTATGCAAATGACCCGCAGCAGTCGGGCTGGCTTGCGGCCCTGAAGGATAAAAAGCTGGGCGCGGCGCTGGCCTGCATGCACCAGCACCCCGAACACAAGTGGACGCTGGCGGAACTGGCAGCCAGGGTGGGAATGTCACGCGCGGTTTTTGCTGAACGATTTAAGCAAACGGTGGGCATCGCGCCCGTCGACTATCTCACGCAATGGCGCATGCATCTTGCCTGCGACCAGTTAAAAAAAGGGAATGGCGGGCTTACCGCGATTGCTGCCGGTCTGGGCTATGAATCTGAGAGCGCTTTTGCAAAAGCCTTCAAGCGTGTCATCGGTGTTTCACCAGGCAGGTTCAGTAAAGAAAACGCCTGATCGGGCGGCCCGAAACCAGGGATGACGGCGGGCTTCAGGGGGATATGGCTGCGCGGGGCTGAAAATCCCTGCGTGAGTACGGTAGCGCTTGCTGCGGGCCTGTACAACGCTCATGAAAGAGGCTCATTAACCTGAATAAATATCACCGCTTTTCCCGCAACATGAGAAACCTTCACATGAGCCGTTTTCATGAGGAGGCGGAAACCGGGATATCGGCAGGCCTTACGCCACAAGGGTTCAGGGCTCATTGCATCACGGCACACTCTGTCCGTTTGTCTCCATTACGCGTATGGCAGAGGCTTTACCTCTGTCGACCATGAAGATGGCTCATGTTGTGTTGAAATTAAGTCGCTTTCCCTTCCTCCGCGGCTCTGGCATAAAATATGCTTTATTGACAAACACACAACGTGAAAGCGGTTAAACGAAAAACCAGAATGCAGGCCAGTCTGGATAACTAACAGCCACAGACCGTTTTTCACATCAGAACGCAGGGTGCATCACGATGAAAAAAGAATTCACATTTACGATTAAGAGCAGTGTTTTCGATGAGAATTACAACCCGTCTGAAAATACGCGCATCACCACCAATTTTGCTAACCTGGCGCGCGGGACAAACCGTCAGGAAAACCTGCGTAATGCCTTAACGATGATTGATAATCGCTTTAACTCGCTGGCGCACTGGGATAATCCAAAGGCCGATCGTTATGGTGTGGAACTTGAAATCATCTCGGTTGAGTTAAATATCGAAAACGAGACGCAACGCGGCGCGTTTCCTGTAATTGAAATTCTGAAAACCCATATCGTCGATAAAAAAACTCAGCAGCGTATTGAAGGTATTGTTGGCAATAACTTCTCCTCTTACGTGCGCGATTATGATTTCAGCGTGCTGCTGTCTGAGCACAATAAAAACAACACCGGCTTCAGCGCACCTGCTAACTTTGGCGATTTGCACGGCAATATTTTCAAGTGCTTCGTGAACTCTGCGGCCTTTAAAGAGAACTTTAAAAAACAGCCGGTCATTTGCCTGAGCGTGTCCAGCAAAAACGTTTATACCCGCACAGGAAACCGTCATCCGGTACTGGGTATTGAATACCAGCAGGATGCCTATTCCCTGACTGACCAGTATTTCCACAAGATGGGCCTGACGGCGCGCTATTTCATGCCGGAAAACAGTGTTGCCCCGTTGGCGTTTTATTTCTCGGGTGACCTGTTGAGTGATTACACCAATCTTGAGCTGATCAGCACCATTAGTACGATGGAGACGTTCCAGAAAATTTATCGTCCTGAGATTTACAATGCTAATTCACCGGCTGGCCAGTGTTATCAGCCAAGCCTGAACCATCTGGACTATTCATTAACGCGCATTGTTTACGATCGCGAAGAGCGTAGCCTGTTAGCGGTAGAACAAGGGAAATTTACCGAAGAGAAATTCATTAAACCTTATAAAGCCGTTCTTGAAGAGTGGTCTGCCAGTTACGCGCTTTGATTAACCGAAATACAAGGTCACCTATTATGAAAATGTTGTTACCTACCTCAACCGCAGGCAGTTTACCGAAGCCATCCTGGCTGGCTCAGCCTGAAACGCTGTGGTCGCCCTGGAAGCTGCAAGGCTCAGAACTGGCTGAAGGGAAAAAAGATGCGCTGCGTTTAATTCTGGACGATCAAATCCAGGCCGGTATTGATATCGTCAGCGACGGTGAACAAACGCGCCAGCACTTTGTGACGACATTTATTGAGCACCTGAATGGTGTTGATTTCGAGAAGCGCGAAATTGTCCGTATCCGTAATCGTTATGATGCCAGCGTACCGACGGTGATCAGCGCGGTTAGCCGTCAGAAACCCGTCTTTATTGACGATGCGAAATTCTTGCGTCAGCAGACTAAGCAGCCAATCAAATGGGCGCTGCCGGGTCCGATGACCATGATTGATACGCTGTATGACGGCCATTACAAGAGTCGTGAAAAGCTGGCCTGGGAATTTGCCAAAATTCTGAATCAGGAAGCCAAAGAGTTAGAAGCGATTGGCATCGACATTATTCAGTTTGATGAGCCCGCTTTTAACGTGTTCTTTGATGAAGTCAACGACTGGGGCATCGCCGCGCTGGAACGCGCTGTGGAAGGCCTGAAGTGCGAAACCGCTGTGCATATTTGCTACGGCTACGGTATCAAAGCCAATACCGACTGGAAGAAGACGCTGGGGACGGAATGGCGTCAATATGAAGAAGTCTTCCCGAAACTGCAAAAATCAAAAATCGATATCGTTTCGCTGGAATGTCAGAATTCGCGCGTGCCGATGGAGCTGATTGAGCTGATTCGGGGTAAAAAAGTCATGGTGGGTGCCATTGATGTAGCAACCAATACCATTGAAACGCCGGAAGAAGTGGCCGCGACGCTGCGTAAGGCGTTGCAGTTTGTGGATGCCGACAAACTCTATCCGTCAACCAACTGCGGTATGACGCCATTATCCCGTGAGGTGGCGCGTGGCAAGCTCCATGCCTTAAGCGCGGGTGCGGCTATTGTCCGTCAGGAGCTTTCAGCATAGTTCACGCGGGTAATCTGCAGCAGGTGAGCGCGCTGACGTGACTCGCCTGCCATCCCTGCCTTGTCGTTATCATCCCTTTGTGTAAGAACAGCCTGGCACTGACCGGGTTTTTTCGTGCGGGGGCCGCTGCCGTCTCTGATGAATTAGCCTGGGCATTGATGATGCCTGCGGAAACGGTGGGATCATGGAGCAGTCCCTGCTCCGCTGTTCAGTCCCTTATAAGCCGGTATCAGGAGCCACGATGGCTGTTCTGGCCCCCTTTCTTACCGGCTTCTGAGGCTTTTTCACGATCGTTTTTGAAATTGCCGCCGCTGTTCTGGCCGCCTTTTTTACCGGCTTCAGAAGCTTTCTCTTTATCTTCCGCGAAATTACCTGATCCGCCACGATGTTCAGTCATAATATTTCCTCTTCAGGTTAAAGTTGTCTGCTTCTTTGCTTCACCATTTGCATGGCACTGTTAAGGTTATAACGCGCCTGTTAATCTGCAAGCGTGGCGGATAAAACATTCGCCGCTTTGTTTAGCGCTTTTAATACTACCGGGCAACCGCAACGGAGGGCGGAAAATAAAAGCGAAAAACAACAAGATAATCACCATAAAACTCGCTTCTCTTGTTTAAATGCGACTGCTTTCATTCGTCAAAAAATTAACAAGAGGTTACATTTAGGCGTGTAGAACGGCAATTTTCAGGCAAAATAAATACTCAGCCTTAGGCTGACATCCCTTCACGGTTAAAAGACAATCTGTTTACGCACCACCACGTGCTCCAGCAGCATCCCACTCAACCTTTTGCCAGCCTCAGAAAACGACGCTACCACGTCTGACGCCTGCCCTGTAATACCGTGCTCTGCCATTAAGCTTTACCTGTGGGCGTCGGCCACGTGTTAACGGCCTTATTGATCAGGGGCACACTAACGCTGCCTGGAAATAAAAGAGAGTGGTCTGTCGTCAGGAGCAGGTAATGTATTTCAGTCATCCGTCAGCGGCAACAGCGCGCGCTCAGGAAAAGCCACGGCGATTGTGAATATTCATTACTCATCGCGCTCTAAATAAAACCCTGCGCCTAAAAAAGGCTCCCCGCGCCTGTCGCGCGAGTGAATATACCGCTTTATTTTCTCGCCTGGCTGTTTAAAAAGACGACCTCCCGTTTCGTCGGTTAAAACATAACAGGACGCCCCCAACGCCAGCTATGAAAATAGTGGCATTCACTGACATCAAAAAATGCTATCGCGCCCTGTGTGTTGATAAGCGGATTGAGCGTTTCTGTTGGGTAAAAAAAGAAAATGGGATCGTTGCGTGGCAGCATGAATATGTCGCCGTCAGGCCGACAGGTTATAAAAAAGTTAAGATTCGTCTTAAAAAAATCGGGCAGTAAAGCTGTACATGGAATGAAACTTTCGTACAAATTTAATGCTAATAATCCTCATTTTCAAAGAGTAAATAACCTTTCAAGACGAAGCGGCATTAAAAAAACCGTTTTTTATTTTTTTCCATTGTATTGTTTCGCATTGGAATTATCAGAAACCATCGACCAAAATGAGGCTTTCCACTGTTAATGATGAAATGAGAGAGGATAGACCCATGGTCAAATATCGTGGCGGCGCAGGAAATTTTGCAGCAAACCCCGAGAGAGCCTCTGAAGCGGGTCGGAAAGGCGGCAAAAACAGTAGCTGAAACTTCAGGAACAACCCCGAGCGTGCAGTAGAGGCGGGCCGTAAAGGGGGAAAAGTCAGCCGTCGTACGGGCTAGTTCCCTTTGCGATTTCGCCCGTCTGCCTTTGCCGCGCTGGCGAGCATCTCTTTATACCTCCACCGAAACGCGCAACGCCAGGAAGGCCGCTTATCTTCCTGGCGCTGGCGCACATCTGATTTTTATAAACAGGAGTTTTTATGTTGTCATCCGACACGCTTTGTGCGCTCACAGGCGCCTCCCTGACCAATATACGACGCTGGCAACGGTATGGACTTGTTGCTGTAGATCCCGTGACAGACTACTGGACAGAAGCCCAGCTCGAAGAAATCCGCGAAGTCATGTCAGCCAATGCCCACGGCGCAACGGCGCAGGAAATGCACGATGGCCGCAGGCAATCAGAGGGCGTAATGACGTATGGCTGGCCCGCCCGCCGTGGCGAAATCCTGACCAGCCTGGAGTTTGGTTCAGACAGGCAGTTGATCCGGGTTATCCGTAGCCTGAGTCGTGACTTTGCCGGTGACGATTTTGTCCGGTCTTTAATGCGTCCACTCTGCAGTTGGCTGCGCGAGGACCAGCGTCGTGGCGCTGCGCGCAGGCTTGCCCGCTTTGAACATGTCACGGAGCATCATCATGCCTGTGTGACTCGCGCAGCCTCTCGCTCGGCCAGCGTACCGCTGTTGCTTGAGATTGCAGGTGAAGTACAGAACACAGATGTGCTGCTTGAGGCCATCCGGTTAACGGCACAGGGCTTTAGTGTGGATGTCTGCGTGGACACCTCTGTGCCGCTGCCAGCTCATCAGCGTAAGTCTTACGATCACCATCTGATCTGGCAGGCCAGCCAAATCAGCGTTCGGTAGCCGGTTCGCGTTAATGCTGCCCTTCCCCTCTTCATTCCGCAAACAGGTTAGCGTTTTCTCTGCACTCCGCGTGGCTGCGGTATGTTCTCCGGCGCTTTCCCTTGCGTTCTGACACTCCCCTTGCGTGCTGTTCTGGTGTGGATAAGCGTGACCCCAGCCTTACAGTAAACGCACTCATTTATCCTTCAATCCTGACGTTTTATAAAATACCGTGGACTAACGCGGCCATAGCATGGCGGTGATTGCGCCGGACAGGTTAGTTCCGGGCCGCCTTTTCCGGTTACGCATCCGCGGCGGTGCACGCCCCCAGTGATGCGCCCCATACAACTCAATGCCACTGGCGGCGCACAATGCGGCGGCGACGCGAGTCTGCGCCCGCTGCGTACCGCTTCTCTCAGAGGGCGCACACGTTCTGTGAATACCGGCTAACGACGCGTGGCAGAGCCGGCCAGTGCGCTTTCAGGCTGAACGCGTTCGAGCCTGACAGGGGTGCTTTTATAGGCCGGTATACCACTTTTGGTATCATGGCTGTCCAGCGGTACCAGCACGTTCGCTTCCGGATAATAGGCTGCGACCGAACCATAGGCCATATCGTGCACCACGATGGTCAGCTTATCCATGCGCCTTGAGGTCGGGTTGCCGTCCGGGTCCAGGGCGATGACGTTGACCTGCTCGCCGACGCGTAACTGCCGTTTTTCGGCCTCATCCGGGTTGATAAACAGCACATCCCGGCGTCCTGTTACGCCCCGGTAGCGATCGTTCAGACCATAGAGCGTTGTATTGTATTGGTCGTGGCTGCGCAATGTCGTCAGCACCAGATCGTGGCAGGTCAGTGAGCGTGGATCTTCATTGATGCCCGCCATCACCAGGAACTGCGCTTTTCCTGACGGCGTGTGCCAGATGCGCTCGGATGCGCCATTGGGCAGGCGAAAACCACCCGGTTGTTGAATGCGCTGATTATAGTTTTCGAAGCCCGGAAACACCGCTTCAATGGCCTGGCGGATATTACTGTAATCGCGCGTCATCTTGTCCCAGTCGACAACCGTATCAGGCAATGTGGCTTTCGCCAGGCTGGCCACCAGCAGCGGCTCTGACTTCAGGTGCGGCGAGGCGGGATCGAGCGTGCCTCGTGAAGCATGTACCATCGACATGGAATCCTCAACCGTGACACTTTGCGCACCCGAGGGTTGCTCATCCACCTCCGTGCGTCCCAGTACCGGAAAAAGATAACTGTGCTTTGCCATCAACAGATGTGAACGGTTCAACTTCGTCGCCATATGCACCACCAAATCCAGATTGCGCATGGCAGGAAAGGTGACCTGTGGGTCAGACATGGCTTCAGCCAGGTTGCCGCCAAGGCACAGCAGCGCTTTAGCACTGCCGTCACGGATGGCGCGAATTGCCTCAACCGCGCCGTGACCGTGTTGTCTGGGTGGCGTAAAGCCAAACACTTTTTCCAGACTGTTCAGCAGACTGTCAGACGGGATTTCGGTAATCCCAACCGTGCGATCACCTTGAACATTGGAGTGGCCGCGCAGCGGACAAATGCCAGCCCCCTTTTTGCCCATGTTGCCGCGCATCAGCAACAGATTCGCGATTTGCTGTACATTTTGTGTTCCGTACTGATGTTGTGTAATGCCCATGCCGTAGCAAATAATGGTGCGATCCGCCTCCGCATACAGCCGGGCAAGATGCTGAATCTCTTCACGCTCCATCCCTGAAACTTTCAGAATGTGCGCCCAACTGGTCGCCTCCAGATCGGCCTTCAGCGCCTCGAAGCCCTCAGTGTGTTCATGAATAAAGGCCTCATCCAGCACACCCGGTTCGCCCTGTTCTCTGGCCGTCGCATCCATGGCGAGCAGGAATTTCATCATCCCTTTCAACATGGCCGCGTCACCGCCTACGCGCACTTTATAATAGGTTGACGCCAGCTCGGTTGAGCCCATCGACAGCATCTCGATTGGGCTTTGCGGTGAGGTAAACCGCTCCAGCCCGCGTTCGCGTAACGGATTAATCGCAACAATCGTCGCACCACGTTTTGACACCTCTCTGAGCGTGCCCAACATGCGCGGATGGTTGGTGCCCGGGTTATGACCAATACATAAGACAAGGTCGCAATGGTCAAAGTCATCCAGCTCGACGGTGCCTTTTCCTACGCCGATGGATTCCGGCAACCCCACACTGGTCGGCTCGTGGCACATATTGGAACAGTCTGGGAAGTTATTGGTACCGTATTCGCGGGCAAACAACTGCCAGAGAAAAGCGGCTTCATTCGATGCGCGGCCAGAGGTATAAAACTCAACCATGTTCGGATCGCTATAGCTGCGCAGCCGCTCACCTATTTCACGAAAGGCCGTTTCCCATGCGATGGGCTGATAGGTATCGCTGGCCGCATCATATTTCATCGGATGGGTCAGCCTCCCTTCGCCTTCCAGATCCAACGCGCTGCGCGCCCACAAATCGCTGACCTTGTTAGCCGCGAAAAATTCGGGCGTGGCACGCTTACTGGTGGCTTCCCACGACACCGCTTTGGCCCCGTTTTCGCAAAACTCAAAAGAAGACGTATGCTGCGGATCAGGCCAGGCACAGCCGGGGCAATCAAAGCCCTGGGGCTGGTTCACCCTGAACAGGGCAATGACGTCCTGTTTCACCGCCATTTGTCCCCGAATCGCATCCGCTACAGCTTTTAATGCGCCCCAGCCACCCGCTGAGCCGCCATACGGTTTGACCCCAAAAGTACGATTCGTTTCTTTCATTTTTATCCCAACCTGTATCAATGACTTTTGCTTAAGCCTGGTACAGGATTAGGAACACGCCTGTTAAGCAGGGCGCAAAGCCTGATTTAATTTTTGCAAAATGTTACCTCGCTGCGGTTAATTGCAGCCCATGCGCTTTTTGTGTCCCAACGGCGTTACCCGCCGTGTTTCGCTTAAAAGGCAGAATTTTAAATCACGCGTAAATAGCGAGCCGGCGTCACCTTTCATTTGCATAATCACGGGCAGGCAGCGTCCGCCAAATAGCGGGAAAATGACGACGAAAATCATATCCACTCGCGTCGCGTGATATTTATTTATCCGTTCTGCTTATTTCTGACTGGCCATTGACGCTTCTGGCGGTTTATATTTCTCCGGTGAGTCACGCCAACGGCCTGTTCGCTTACCCTTTCAGTTCTGACTTTACAGCAGCATCCTGTAGAGGTTCTTTTTTACTGGCGCCCCAGACATCATCATAGGCATAGCCGGTCAGCGCTTTGATCACCTCACGGGTTTCGGCATCACAGTCTTTAGGTGAACCGCCCAGCTTACGGCGTGCGACTTCTTTAATCAGCAATTTGTGGCTGCGCTGGGTCAGTTTGAACTGGAACGTCAGCCAGAAACTCACGGCCAGAAGCGCGCCTGTCACGCCTGCCATCAGCAGGACAATGGCGGTAATTGCGCTATCAGGCTGAGCGCCGTTCCCTTTGGCAAACCCGCTTTCCTGGAGCACCACGCCAATAATAAAGATGGCAATTGCAACCGAACTTTTGCGCGTAAGCACCATGACCCCCGCGAAGATGCCTTCCCGGCGCTGACGGGTTACCATTTCATCAATATCGGGAATGAAGCTGTAAATATTCCACGGAATATAATACAGCCCCGCGCGCGCTATCCCCATAAACAGGAAGGCGGCGCTAAATAACAGCACGGGTACATGCCACTGCCAGAGATAAACGGCATACAGAAAAAGCAGCACGACGGCAATAGATATATAAGAGAGTCTCAAGGCGTTAGAGGGCGTCATAGAAAATCTGCCCAGCAACAGCATAAATAAAAAGGTGCCGGGGATAGACATAAACATCATATTACTCAGAAGCAGCGAGGCTAATGAGGCATCCTGTTTTAACCCATAAATAACGAAATAGGTAAAAACGGCAAGAAACACATCCATCGCTGTGAACGAGCAGATATAAATGAGCAGGTGCTGACGAAACGCCCGAATTTTAAATGACGAGGCGAGATCCACAAACATGTGTTTCACATGCGAAAGAAAATGACGCGCGGGTGCCGGTGGCTTTTGAACCTCGTCTGCATCCTGAATATCTTTCGCTTCCCAGGTGGTATACCAGGTAATAAATACCGCGACGCAGTAAATCACTGAGAAAATCACGCCCGTCAGTGTATAGGTGATGGCGTTGTCTTTGCCCGTGTACGTCATGATGACGCCCGGTACCGAGACCGCAAGAAAACTTCCCAGCGAGGAAAACATCATCCGCACGCCGGAAAGGCGAGTGCGTTCACTGAAACGGTTGGTCATTTCTGACGACAGGGTTTCCCACGGCACCAGCACCATGGCAGATAACAATTCGATGGTGAGATAGGTACCAAGATAATACCAGTAGCTCATGTCTGTGACCCATAATGCGCCGTACAGCAGCATCAGAGGCGAGGAAATTAACAAGAAGAAACGACGACGGCCGAATTTGCGCCCGGCCCAGGTATGGCCGAAATTATCCGTGATATACCCCATGATCGGACTCAGTACGGAATCAATCACCCTGGCAATGGCGAAGATGGATCCGGCTTCCAGCACCGATAACCCGCAGTAGGTGGTATAAAAAAACAGTAACCAGGCACCTATCACTGCAAAGGCACCGCCCCCAAATAAGTCGGTAATGCCGTAGCCTGTTGCTACGCCATACCCGACGCGACGTTCAGTCGGTTTAACCATTTATCTGCTTCCTGTTCTGGTCGGTGTTTTATAACGGCAAGCCAGTGCCTGCCGTCGCTGTTATCAACAGAATTGGAAAAGAATGGGCGTGCGGGCTGACTACACCGCGTTAGCTAACATTTGGGCTTTGATACACAGTTCAGCCGCTTTAAACGCATGTTCCTGTGTCATGGCGTGCTCTGTGCGATGCAGACAGTCGGTGATCAACTGGCCAAAGAACGGGAAACCCACCGTGCCCGCCACGCTGTAGCGAAACTCACCGTCCTGATTCACCAGGTAAACCACATCCTGCTCGTCACGCGTGAGATCGGTATACTTGCGAATTTCGATGTAACCGTCGGTTCCGAGCAGCGTCATTCGCCCGTCGCCCCAGGTCGATAAGCCTTCCGGGGTGAACCAGTCACAGCGAAAATAGCCGGTTGCGCCATTTTCCCCTGCCAGCATCGCCTCGCCGAAATCTTCAAACTGCGGATGGTACGGATGGTGAAAATTGCGCACCTGACTGGCAACCACACGGGCCTGGCTATTGCCGGTGTAATAGAGAAACTGCTCGATCTGGTGGCTGCCGATATCGCACAAAATGCCGCCAAAGTAGCGACGTTGATAGAACCAATCCGGACGGCCGGTTCCTTCGCGATGCGGGCCCGTGCCCAGCGTTTGCACCACCCGTCCAATCGCGCCCTGTTCCACCAGTTGTCCCGCGAAAACCGCGCTCTCAACGTGCAGACGCTCGCTGTAGTACACCGCATATTTGCGGCCGGTTCTGGCGCACATGGCTTTGGCATCGTCCAGCTGTTCCAGGCTGGTGAGTGGGGCTTTATCGGTGAAGTAATCTTTCCCGGCCGCCATGATTTTCAGTCCCAGCGCACAGCGTTCCGAGGGAATGGCCGCCCCTGCCACCAGCCGCACCTGTGTGTCAGCGAGGATCGTGTCCAGGGAATCCGCCGCCTGAGCCTGCGGAAACTGTTGCAGGAACCTGTCGACTTTGGTCGCGTCCGGGTCATAAACCCATTTCAGCGTCGCCCCGGCTTCAGTCAGGCCATTGCACATCGCATAGATATGCCCATGATCCAGCCCGGCGGCAGCGATAATAAACTCGCCTGGGTTTACAACCGGCTGGGGTTTGCCTTTCGGCGCGTAGTTCATGCCATCCTTTTGATTCATGGTGTTGTCCTCACGCAAAGTTTTTGCCTAACGGGATCGCATCCTCATCCGCGAAATTTTCCACGGAGGCCTGTTTTTCATAAAAGTGCGGTGCGCTGGCAATCAGGCCACCGGTACGGTAGAAGGTGTCGTTGCTGGCAATCGGCAGCGTGACGGTGGTATGGGTTATAGCCGACTTGTAGATGGCGGTGATTAACGCCAGGGATTGCTTGCCCTGCTCACCGTCTACCAGCGGCGCACGCTGCTGCTCAATGGCCGAGAAAAAGTCATCCACCTGACCGGCATGCAGTGTCCATGTCAAGGACGGGATCTGCGCATACAGCTGGTCCAGTTCGTTTTCCAGCGCGATGTGATGATCCTGTTCCGGAAAGCCGTTTTCCGCCGCCTGATAAGCAACGGGTTGCCAGGGCGCAGAGAGCCGCGCTTTCTCGCCCTGTAAAATGATTTTTTGATCTTCACCGTGATGCACCACCGAGGCCGTCAGCTGTGCCAGCGTGCCGTTCGGGTAACGGAAAATAGCGGCACTGAGATCTTCGACCTCCGCATTGTCATGGGCGACATTGCTCATCATGGCGACCACGTCCGTCGGTGCGCCGAGCATCCATTGCAGCGCATCGATGTGGTGCACAGCATGATTGAGCGTGCAGCCCCCACCTTCTTTTTCCCACGTCCCGCGCCACCACAGGTCGTAGTAGGCATGACCGCGCCACCACAATGAATCAACCTGGGCGTGACAAATCTTTCCTGCCAGGCCGGAATCCACGGCCGCTTTTAACCGCCAGAAGGCATCGGTAAAGCGGTTCTGCGCCACCACGGAGAGCACTTTGCCGCTGGCCTTTTGCGCCGCAATCATGGCATCGCACTCTTCAAGCGATGCCGCCATCGGCTTCTCGCACAGCACATGTTTGCCTGCCTGTAGCGCCGCTATCGTATTCTCGGCATGCACATAAGGCGGCGTGCAGACATCCACCACATCGATATCTGCGCCATCCGCCAGCATGGCGAGATGATCGCTGTACACGCGTACATCCTTCAGGCCGTAACGCTGCAATTTATCGCGGGCTTTGTCCGGGTAAACATCCACTACCGCCACAATTTTGCCGCGTTCGGGAAACTGCAAAAACGCCTGAATATGTAAATTGGCAATATTACCCATACCTACTATCGCAATTTTTAACATGCCACTTCTCCGTCTTTGACCGTCGCTGTCGTCTTTGCGAGGAACATAGAAAAGCGGCTGTCGTGGGACAAACTGTTTTTGTGAGAATGTTCGCAGAGCGGCAAGGTAGTTTGTGAACAGCATGTAAAACCGCATTACTATCAAGCCACTACGGCTGCAAAAAATTGCAAAAATTGATTGGGACGGGGATCACACTATGGCGGGCAAGCTCAGGATGGACGAAATTTCGGCAAAAACCGGGTACTCTGTCAGTACCGTTTCGCGCGTACTGAGCGGCAAGGCCTATACCAGTGAAAAAGCCCGTAATGCGATTGTGCGCTGTGCACGTCAACTGGGTGTGTTGCACGACATGGTCAGCAGCCGCCTGTTAATTAACGGTCTGGTGGTCTTTGCGCCCGCCCGGACCTTTGCGCCGCGCGGCGATCACTTCTATCTGGAAGTGACGCGCGGGATTGCCGAAGCCTGTGCCAGCCATGATGTGCACATCAGTTACTGCCCACTGGAGGAACAGCGTGCCGATGTGAAACTGTTTCTGGAGAAGGCGGGCGCAAAAAGCAACGATGCGATCATCATCATCGGCACCGACGATCAGGCGATATTCAGCCTGGCAGCCTCGTTGAATAAACCCTGCGTCCTGATAAATTCCCGCGATAAAGACATGAAACTGGATGCGGTCTCCCCCGATCACCATGCGATTGGGTTCAGCGCCATGCAGCACCTGTTTGAGCAAGGGCACCGCCGGGTTTTGACCGTCACCTGTCTGCGCCGTGAAACGCTGTTTCTGCGGCTGGAAGGGATTAAAGACGCATACCGCCATTTTCACCTGCCCTTTAGCGCGCAGAAGGACCTGATTGTGGTTGAAGCCTATTCTGAGCATGAAACCGAAGCCGCCCTGAATGGCTGGCTGGACGAACATCCGCGTGAGGAGTGGCCCGATGTGATAGTGCCGGTGGGCAAAGGGATTATTACCGGCGTTCAGACTGTGCTGGCGGCACGTTCCTTGCGTATTCCCGAAGATATCTCACTGATGACGACCGATCTGGCAAGTCAGCTGGCGGGCGCGGCCGGCAGGCCGGTGACAGGCTTTGCCGTCCCGTGTCGGGAGCTGGGCTACGAAGCCATCCAGCTTCTGCAGAACCGTCTGAACCGGCCCCATGCGCCCGTGTATAATCTGCTGTTGCAGGCAAAACTGATCGACCACGGCACGGTCGCCAATGCCACTCGCCATGCGGCGCGGGAGGAAATACGGGACGATCAGACACCGGCCTGAACAGAGGGATGCGGGTTTGCAGCAGGCAAGTCATCTGTTGCAGGCCCCGCTCAACGCTAGCATTTGTGATTAGCCGGCTGACACGAGCACAATAGGCGTGAATTCTCACCGAGCCCACAAGGCAAACTGTGCAAAACAGCCTGCCTTTCCTGCCCACATAGCTGAATACAGGCTTCCCTCTTCACCTCATCGTGCTTTGTAAACCGGTTTGCATCGTAGACCTGCCCTGCCGACGCTCTTGCCGGTTCGGCATCCTGACCTCCCCGCCGGACAGTTATCACGCCTGCCCCGATCTTCTGGTTCGTTGCTGCGCATGTCAGTTGCCGTGACCGCCTCCCGTTTGCGCTATACAGGTGCCTTCACAATTTCGCCTGCAAACGTGCCAGCATACGTTGCCTGTTGACATAAATAATGGCGCAGAGCAGGAGGCTCAGCATGGCCGTGCTTATAAATACGCCCGGCCCGGTCATGGCCAGCATCACACCACCCAGTAGCGGCCCGGCAGCAATACCGAGCGTTGACAATGTTGAGGCGCCCAGGTAGGCACCTCGATGTTCTGCGGGTGCCAACTGGTCGAGTAAAATATTCAGGTTCGGCATCAGAATCGCTTCGCCTGCACTAAACAACACGGTGACAGACAGCCAAAGCCAACTATCCGCTGTTCGCAGGGAGAAAAAACACAGCTGTGAGAAAAAGAAAATCACTGCACCCAACAGAATTCGCTGAGGTAAATGCATCCTCGCCATAATGCGGACCAGAAAGGTTTGAAATACCAGCACGGTCGAGGCATTCGTGACCAGTATTAACGTCACCAGCTTTACAGCCGCGTCGCTGTTCAGTAACAGAAGGTACTGGGGCAGTACCGCTTCAAAATGAATAAAAACGATACTGCACAATGTGCTGCACAAAAGCCCGGCCACAAAAATTTTATCTCTGATAATAATTCCCATAACCTGGTGAAGTCTAACAGCGGAAACCTTGTCGGCCGGCGGCGTGTTCACCAGTTTACCCGCCGGGATAAACAGGAGCACGTAGATAAAAAAAGGGAAATAGCTCAGGCCGGTTATCAGAAATGTGCCTTTCTGAGACGTCAGGCCAAAAGCAATGCCCACCAGGGGGCCCAACACCGCAGCGACGTTGACCAGGTAGTAGCGCACTTGCAAAGCCAGTGCGCGGCGGCGACGATCGCCCAGTAAATCACTCATTAACGCACGCAAAGGCGGATCGACCCACGCAAAGCAAACGCCGATAATCATCAGGCCGGTAATAAACAGACCGACTCCCGTCGCCTGCGCCAGAAGGATATAGCCGACTGCCGAAAATCCACAGCCCATCAGCAGAATAATCCGTCGTCCTAACCTGTCCGAAATCTGGCCGCCATACATGCCCAGCCCCACGGATACCAGCGCACTACTGGTCATCGCGCAACCGATGGCAACAGGCGACATGTGGTAGTTCTGTGTCATGATCATTGCGATAAATGGCCAGGCCATAAAATAGCTGAACCGAATAATCAGGGTAAAAATGAGCAGCGCGTGAACTGTCGCCGGAAAGGTTTTTAACGTCTTAAATACACCGGGCTCTACCCTGATTTCAGCGGCGGGCTTTGTTGTCATACGTCACCTTATGATGGGTCTGTTGCACACTGAAGCGTCAGAGAAGCGCACGGCTTGTCAATTAGTAATATAAGTATTCCTGACACGATGCAATATAAAATCACGCTAACTCTTTGATTCACAGGGTTATGACGTATTCAACCCTCACCACAGGATAATGTAATGAAAAGCCTGTTAATGATTTATAACGTCAGGCGTTAATCCTGAAACAAACACCAAGACCGCCAGGGGCGCAGGCGAGAAACAAGGCGATATTGCGCATCGTTGGAAAATTACGCCTGATTCTCACGTCAGCCTGAATGCGCAGGATGGGTTTTACCCACTCTTTAAAGTTCGCCATCCCATCAATGTAAGGCGGCCATTTTTTCTCCTAACGCAGCGGTTTTTAACTGTTTCCTTACTAAAAGGGACGCCGCGCAGAGATAGCCGTTTTTTTATCCGTACATCATGCAGGCCCGGACGCTGCCTGAAATCAGACACTGTCTTGTCAGTGGTTACCCGACAAAGCCCCCTCGATTGTGAATAGCAGGGATTATGTGCTCCGGGAAGAAGCCGGGATCGCCGTCGTTCAGATGATAAGACCGGTTACACCGGATAACAGGGAACGGCTTACAGGTCGTCATACAGCGGGTCGGTTTCAGAGGAAATGGAGGCAGGTCTGCCCGCACCAGGTGTTGCTGCCAGTAGAAAGCTTTAACAGGTTGCATGAAGCGAACAGCGCTACAGGCTGGCTGTTTCACCATGTGCTTGTGTTTTCAGACCGGAAATAACGGACCCTGTTTAGCATAATATGGCACCCCTCAGGCTGGTGATAACAAGGCGCTAAGCGCGCCCCGAATACCCTTATTGCGGTAGTGCATGCGCAAAGAATTTAACCCCATCAGGCCAGGCGCCCCGATGGCCTGAAAAGGCGTCAGCGGCGTGACCGATCGTCATATTTCGGCTGCCTGCCTGGGTGATATCCGGGCCGTCAGCGCGTAATCTTGCCAGCGAGATACGTGACGGCCTGACAACAGCGATATGACCCGGTCTGTGCTGATCGGGGCTTTCATAGGCGACCACCACCAGCATGCCTTTATTCGCCAGCTGCTGAGCGTGCCATGCATCGCTGACCCTGATCCAGCCTGACTGACGCCCTTCACTACTGTCAAACCAGCGCGTTTGTGCGCTCGCCAGGAAAATCTGGCTGTGCTGAGGCGGCCTGAGCATATAGACGCCCAGGCGTGCGCCTACCGCCGCCGCAAACGCGCTGCAGTGCGTATGATTACCGGGACCAGAATAGGTATCCGGTCTGTCAGGCTTGCCCGTTTCCCAGTTGACGTGATGATGATTCAGCCATAAATGCTCCACGTCCGCATGGTCAAGCACGGCAAGAATCTTTTGCGCGTTGGGCGTGAGCGCGCCGCAACAGGGCGCATCCTGCGGCGGCACGGACTGGACGTTGCCAGCCGGAACCGGGCTGGCGACAGCCGACAGGGCCGGGAAGAGAAAAGCCGCACTCGCAAAGACGGCCAACGCATATCTGCTCAGTGATGGTTTCATAGTGACCTGACTGTATAGAATTAAGGTTCGTCATTGAAAGGGCTTCTTCAATAAGCGCGCACGCCCCTTCTTCCGCCATTCCGTGCGGTGAAGCGCCGGAACCCATCGCGCCTGCCTGCACCTTTATTCTACGCCTCTGCCACATCTTCAGGGTTGGGTTTCTGCATGACGAATTGAGCTCTGCCTCCCGGGTTTCCCGCCTGAAGCGGCGAACAGCCTGCATGTTTCTGTCATCGCACACCCGGTCGTGGCGTGCCTCGGTGACGTGACACGTCAGGCGGATTTCAACTTACTCCGGCAGGGTTTTTTTTTGCAAGGGTCACGTTCTGTAAGAACCGCAAGGTCACCACGGAAAATCTGTGGTGACCCCTGCCCGTTCAGAGCCTGCGCCCGTTTTCAGCAACACAGGCGTTTGTGTTGATTTTCAAAAACTCTGCCAGTTGGTCTCCGCTGCAGCGGGAACAATATTGCTGACAGGGCGCATCATGGCGGGCGGAGCTATCGCGCTTTTCACTTCCTTAAGCGCGTCAGGTCCTGCACGCTGGATAACAAACGTGGCAACCAGGCGGTTTAATGCTGAGGCCTGTTCCATTAATGAACGCGACGCAGAGGATGCTTCTTCCACCAGGGCCGCATTTTGCTGCGTCACATCATCCATTTGATTGACGGCCAGATGGACCTGGCTAATTCCCTGAGACTGTTCCTGGGCGGCGACAGAAATTTCATCGACCAAATCGGTAACCTGCCGGACGGCATCGTTCATTTTGTGCATATTTGTACCCACCCCTTCAGCCTGTACCGCACCGGCTTCCACAAAGCCCATTGACGATTCAATCAGCGCTTTAATCTCGCGGGCTGATGACGACGAACGCTGCGCCAGGTTGCGCACCTCGCCAGCCACGACCGCAAAACCACGGCCCTGCTCGCCTGCCCGTGCGGCTTCGACCGCCGCATTCAGGGCAAGGATATTGGTCTGAAAGGCAATCCCCTCAATGAGAGAAATAATGTCGGTAATTTTGGCCGAGCTTTCGCGTATATCGCCCATCGTCGTCAGCATTGTTTTCACCCGATCTGCGCTGTCTTCTGAAATCTCACGCGCATTTTTCGCTAACTGGCTGGCCAGTCGGGTATTTTCTGCCGTCTGACGCACCGTTTCACTCAGCTCTGACATACTGGCAGCCGTTTGCTCAAGTGATGCCGCCTGCTCTTCAGTCCTTGCCGATAAATCCTCGTTACCCGCTGACATTTGCGATGAAGCTGTACTGACAGACTGCGCGGCACTTTCTACTGCGTTCAGTGACAGCGACACAGTCTGAATCAGATGGTTAAACGCTTTTGCCGTCAGGCCGATTTCATCAGAGCGTGTGTCATCTGCTTTGAGAGTGAGATCGAGGTTTTCGCTGGCCTGCTCCATCGTCAGGCGCATGGCATTCAGCTGGCGGCGAATGGCTAAAATTGTCTTAACGGTAAAGAACCCCAGCAGCAAAATAGCGGCGGCTGAGCCGGTGATCAGGGTTAACAGCGTATGATGATAGGTTCTGTCGTTTTCTCTGCTGAGCGCATTGGCGAGATTGGTATTGAGCTGAAGTTGCTGCTGATAATTCGCAATGAGCTGTCGGGCTTCGGCGCCAATCCCTGTTGTCCCCTGCAACATTCCCAGAGACACAGCATCATTCTGAGCACGTGAGGCGGCCAGAAAGGCCGGCAGGTCGCGTTCTATTTTATTAATCATCGTAAACGCCTTTTCCGTCATTTGCCTGTCTTGCTCGTTGGACGTGTCCTCTGCAAGGTAGTGCTGATTAAGCGCACGAATATGTTTGATTGTGTCGTTGACTTCTTTTTCGATGACAGCCTGCCTGGCCAGGTCAGTCACGCTCTGATGATGATAAAGGGCGATGATGACGGCATTACTGCCTTCAATCATCTTTGAAATACCGGTGATTGACGGGACCGTATTTTCGTTAACGTATTTGAAGCGGGTCTGAAACCCTTGCGACACGCTGACAGATACGACAACCATAGCGACCAGCGCTGCGGAAAGCAGCGAAAACGTGAACAAAAGACGCTGAGTTATAGTCATTGTTTTTACCTGGTAAAAGAGAAAAGAAATACGTCTGATATGATTCAGAAAAGAGGCGACATACAGACAGTCAAATAAAATATCGGCGACATAAAAAAATAATCAAACGGAGTTCCCGCTCTGTTTACACGCCATTTATACATACCTCCCTCCTGAAAAAACAACTCACTGAAAGACCTCAGTTATTTTTGCAACGCTGTTTTCTAAAAATTTAATGCCGCGCATTTAAAACGTAATAACACCCCTTTTTCTGTGCCTGACGTTAAGCCCCCTCCTTTATCATTCATTTTTCCTGTTAAAAGGGAAAAACCATCAAGAAAATTAAAGCAGTATTTTAAATGACATATTTAAATATTTTTTCTTTACGCGGGAGCGCTGTTCTGTAAGGGGGGGAATCCTGCATCGCGTCCTCACATTGCAGAGCGGCGTCCTGCTGCTTTCTGATGCGACAGCCAGCCTCACTACACGAAAACGCCATAAAAATACTGTTAAAACAAAAAATTATGGCAAAATCGCGTTGCGACACGTGCCATTAAACCGTTACCCTGTCGTTTTCAATACGGGAACATTTCACGTCATCAGCCACGCTGAATGCCTGTACAGTGATGAACCGGCAACGCATAAAACCCTATTTTTAATTTATCCTTAAGCGATAACTCATTACTTATAGCCATAAAAAAAGCCCGGCATGCCGGGCTAACAACAATCAATAAACTGCCACCTTTAGGCCGACACTGTATAGCGCAGCGCAGGAAGTGTAGTTGAGCGCCGCATTATTACTGTAGGGAATACCATAAGAGATGTAATCAGATGTTATTTTTTCGCAAAACTCAATTAAGCGCCGCACTATTTTAATAGCCTTATATCATTTTTCTCTTTTCTGCAATGCTGTGTCATTGCAGCCATATAAACGCTTTGCTGCTGTCTGCTTTTTTAAACGGCATCGTGAACATGAGGTTATTTTTTTACGACGCAGGCGCGGGACATATTTACGTTAACAGAAAAGTGTCTCACAGGCGGCTTTCGCCATCAGCCGGTCAGCGCGCATCAGAAAGCCCTGACAGGGGCTGCGCCTCACCGGGCGTTGATTTTCGCAGCCAGGCGCATCCTGTTAGTCACCCGTGTCATGCTGATAATGACTCGCTGTCAGCTGAGACAGTGAGGATATCCCCCTCAACATTCATGACGTTGCATCAGATAACAGGGTTCATCCGGTTACTGCACCGCCCGCCCGGATAGCCCGGCGGGCGGTGATCTGTCAGACCTGAAATGCCTCCACCATGTTACGCAGCGCATGCGCTTGTTCTGACAACGAATGGGAGGCAGAGGATGACTCCTCGACCAGGGCTGCATTGTTCTGCGTTACGCCATCCATCTGGCTCACCGCGATGCTGACCTGCGAAATGCCCTGCATTTGCTCAGAGGAAGCCAGAGAAATATTATCCATAGCCTCAGCCAGCTCGTTCACCCTCCCCACAATGTTGACAATGCTCTGTCCGGTCGTAGACGCCACCGTGGTGCCGTTTTCTACCTGACCTACCGCCTCTTCAATCAGCAGTTTGATATCGCGCGCAGCCGTAGCGCTGCGCTGCGCAAGCGTTCTGACTTCACCGGCCACTACCGCAAATCCCCGGCCCTCTTCGCCTGCGCGTGCCGCTTCAACCGCAGCATTGAGCGCCAGAATATTGGTCTGGAAAGCGATGCCTTCAATGACGGTCGTAATATCACGCACTTTCGTTGCGCTCATGGATATGTCCTGCATGGTATCGACCATCCGCTGCACATCCTCTTCGCCGCCTCGGGCAAGACGGGCGGTTTCGCGGGCAGATTCGGCGGTCTGCCGTGCGCCGCTGGTGTTGCTTTTCACCGTGGCCGTCAGCTGCTCCATGCTGGCGGCTGTTTCCTGTAAAGCTGCCGCCTGCTGTTCGGTGCGGGAAGAAAGCTCGGCATTCCCCTTAGAAATTTCATCGGCGGCTAACGCGACAGCGTTCGACGTATCCCGGATATTCGCGACCATGTTGCGCAGGTTGGCCTGCATGACATGAAGGGAGGCCAGCAGGCTGGTCGTGTCGTTGCGACGAAGTGTGACAGGTGACGTTAAATTTCCGGACGCAATCGATGCTGCCAGCGCCTGTGCCTGCGCCGGTTCGCCGCCCAACTGGCGCATCAGCGTACGGATAATGATAACGCAGGCCATCACAGCAACAACCAGAGACAAAAAGACCATTATCGCCATCAGACTGGCCGTACGTGACGCTGACTCTCTGGCATCAGAAACCGTTTTTTGACTCACCTCCATCTGAATTTCAGAAAGCCGATCCAGGGCGTCCAGCATTTTCCGCTGTACCGGCCGTACCGTTTTCAGCAGGTAATCAATCGTGGCCGCCTGGTCGCTTTGCATCGCCTTCTGGCCTGCCATGGTGATCAGGTTCAGCGCCTGGTCATCTTTAGCGAGCAGGTTCTCCAGGGCATTTTTCCCTTCGGCTGATACATTCTGCGACATGCTGCTCACCAGTTTTTCGCGTTTCGCCAGGTAGTTCGCTTTCTGGTTCTGCACCCGCTCCCACTCGGTTTGCTTCTCTTTTGCATCGCTCAGTAAGGCAATATTTCTTACCGCAACGGACATATCCCGGGCAGCACTGCGCATATCCTGGATCAGATTGTACCGATACATTTTATTGTTGACGGCATTATCCATGTCGTCCCGTGCCTGCCAGAGTGCGTGGAGCGCAATGCCTGTGCAGAGCACAAAAAGCAGGATGAGCAGGCTGAAGCCTGCAGCGAGACGTGTGGCAATTTTCATGGTGTTTTCCCCGATAATGTTGCTACTGCTGTGTGTAGTCCGGTTTTGCTGAATACATTTGCCGGAAAGATCTCTGCAAATGAAAATGTGTGTTTCCTTCACCTGTCAGTAACGGCTGACAGGGAAATCTATATAGATGACAAAATGGAATTCGGGTGGGACAGAGGGGACAGAAAGCAAAGCCAATACGGCAAAGTCGCGCATGGCGCGGCTGGGAGGGCGAAAACTTATTTTTCAGAATATTGTTAGTAAACATGTCACGATAAAACGCGGCGTATCAGACATCTCCCGACATAGGGGGATCATGCTGTTCGAATGCGATCTCCAGCTTCTGTGAACAGCAGTGTGTTACGTTGACGGCAACGCCCGAAGGCCAGACGTAACCTCATGAATTCTGTACGGGCGGAGGCGGTTCTGTGCCCGGTTTGCGATGAGCATCGACACGGTCAGGATGATTCATCGGGTCCCTTTCGGAAATGCCTGTGACGCGATGTTGTCCGTTGTTGAGACGGGGAAGATGCCGTAAAACGCTTTTCCATTCCCCCGTTAACCCGTCTTACCTGCCGCCAGAAAGCATGGCAACGGCTATTCTGCCGGGGAGACTGAATGGACGGGTGTGCCCCGGCGATCCCAGCGGCGGGCCATCCACCACAGCAGTGCCGTGATACACCAGCCAATACACCACGACACATCGTTACCGGCAAACAGCCAGGTGAGTGAACCATGGTGAAGTGGATTGTCGATAAACGGCAGTTGTACCAGCACACCCAGGACATAAACGGTAATCCCCACCCTGTTCCAGCGGCCATAACGTCCGTCTGGCTGTGACAGCGCAGGAATATCCACTTTGCCCTGGGTGATCACATAAAAATCGATCAGGCTAATCGCGCTCCATGGCACGAAAAACGCCAGTAAAAACAGCAGAAAATGGGTGAACGTTTTCAGAAAAGCAGGTTCACTCAGCAAGGCAATCACACAGGCCACACTGACCATCAGGACCACAAACAGAATGCGTGCACCCCGACCCATTGCGGATTGCTGGCGGAAACCCGAGACAATAGTGGTCAGTGCCATAAAACTGCCGTAAGCGTTCAGGGTGGTGAACGTGATTTTGCCGAAGCAGATAGCGAAATAGATCACCATCGCCATCGTGGGCGTACTGCCCAGGCTGACAATATAGCCAACCTCATTGCCCGCAAACGCCTTTCCGGCCAGCGCCGCGACAATCACACCCAGCGTCATGGACGCCTGCGTCCCCGTTACGGTGCCGAAAAACACTGACCAGAACAACGTTTTCGCGGAGACATTCGCAGGCAAATAGCGCGAATAGTCGGAGACATAAGGGCAAAATGCGATCTGCCATGAGGAGGAGAGCGACACCGCCAACAGGAAATGAGCCAGCGTGAAGTGCTGATTCTGCCAGACAGGCGTTAAGTCATGCGTTACCACCAATGTGATAAACAGATAAGCAAAAGCCAGTACACCAACAAGGCTGGCCAGTTTGCCAAGCTGATGGATCACCCGGTAACCCAGCACCGCAATGACGATGATTATCGCGCTAAACAGGATCATGCCCGTCGCATTGCTGACATGCACCAGCTTAGCCAGCGCCTGGCCGGCCAGCACGGTACCGCTGGCCGAAAAACCGACGTACATCATGCATACCAGCAGCAGCGGAATGACTGCCCCATAGACGCCGAACTGCATGCGGCTGGTGATCATTTGCGGTAAACCCAGGCGCGGCCCCTGAACCGCATGTAATGACATGATACCTGCGCCCAGGATCTGTCCGACCAGTAATCCCACCAGTGACCAGACCACATCGCCCCCCAACACCACCGCCAGCGCACCCGTAACTATCGCGGTGATTTGCAGATTTCCGCCAAACCACAGTGTGAACTGGCTAAAAGGATGACCATGTCGCTCCCGCAGTGGGATGTAATCAATGGAACGGCTTTCAGAGAGGCGCGGTTTCTCAACGCCTGAATAACCTGCTGCAGATGTTTCGGCTGGCATCATTTCCTCACTGGGCAGTGTATGGGGTGCGTCGCTGTTTACGTCCGGCGGACGCCAACGCAGGGTGACAGTACATGTATAGACAGGCAAGGATAGTGTCATGCTCACGCTGAAGTGACAAGGCCATGCGTCATTGGAAAATGTGATGAGGTCTGTTCGGCAAAATGTGCGCACGAAAAAGCAAAACTGCCTGTTTCTGATACGATTTAAACGTAGCCGTAAAAAGTAATGTCCTTTTTGCTACGAACGCAAACACAGCAAATTTAACCTACATAATGAGACAATAATGAAAATATCCACACGCCTTATTGCAGGTTTTGGCCTGCTTATTCTTTTGTTCATCCTGTGCACCGGGATCGCCCAACAGGCCCTGCATCATGCCCGTGAAGGCATGGACGATACCGTCAACATCAAGATGAAAAAGTATCAGTTAGCGCAATCCATGTACGGTGAAGTCAGAGATATGGGCATTGCCGTCAGGAATATCGCGCTGCTCAGCGACACCCAGGCGATGCAGCCTGAAGTCACGCGGATTCAGAAACAGAAAGCGCTCTTTATTGCTAACCGTCAGGCGCTCGGCGCTATCCTGGCAACCGACTCTACGCCGGCGGGTCGTGAGGCTTTCAAAAGAATTACCGACAGCGAAGGACCAACGTTTGCCGCCCTGGATCAGGCAACCAGGCTCGGGCTGGCCAATCTTGATAAAGAAACCACGGACTATCTGTTAAAGGACGTGCGTCCTGTTCAGACTAAGTTACTGAATGCTCTGCGCGATATGACAGAGATTCAGGAGAAAAACAGCCAGGCTGCTGTGCAACAAAACAGCCATTCTACTGCCCGCGCCTCGCTGATTCTGATGCTACTGGCCACCGCTTCTGTGATTGTCGCGGTCGGTGCCTGTGCGGTCACTATCAGCGTGCTGATGCGCCAGCTGGGCGGTGAACCGGCACAGGCGCAGGCGCTGGCCGCCTCCATCGCAGCCGGCGATCTGACCGCCACCGTGTCACTGCGCCGCAAGGACACCACCAGCCTGCTGGCCTCCCTTGACGTCATGCAAGCCAGGCTCCGTGCGCTGGTTTCCCAGATTAAAGAGGCTTCGGCCTTCGTTGCGCTGGCTGCCGATGAAATCGCGCAGGGCAATACCGAACTGTCCTCACGTACCGAACAGCAGGCGGCGGCTTTGCAGGAGACGGCTGCCAGCATGGAGCAGCTGACGGCCACCGTGAAAAGCAATACGGCCGGTGCACAGCAGACGGCGGATTCGGCACGTGAAACCGCACAGCTTGCCCGCACGGGCGAATCTGACGTGCAGCGCATGACGCACACCATGCATGACATTTCGGTCAGCGCCACTAAAGTGCGCGACATCACCGCCGTGATCGAAAGCATTGCCTTTCAGACCAACATCCTGGCCCTGAACGCGGCTGTTGAGGCGGCCCGTGCCGGCGAGGAAGGACGCGGTTTCGCCGTGGTCGCGGGCGAAGTACGCACGCTGGCCCAGCGCAGCGCTACGGCAGCACGTGACATTAAAACGCTGATAGAACAGGCCGTTGAACAGGTGGAAAGCGGCGTGACGGTTGCCTCCTCAACCGGTCAGAGCATCCTGAAAATCGTTGGAATGGTCGGCGAACTGGCTGACGCCATGGATAATATCTCTCTGGCCTCCTCCGAACAGATGCAGGGCATTTCGCAGGTCAGTATCGCGGTGAGCCAGATGGATGGCGTGACGCAGAACAATGCCGCCCTGGTTGAAGAATCGTCTTCGGCGTCACGCTCACTGTCGGAACAGGCGCATGCGCTGCGCGGCATGGTCGCGGCATTCCAGGTGTAAAAAAGGCGGCAACCGCCGCCAGAGAGCAATAAATTCGGTACACACCGCCAGGAACAGGTGGGCGTCGTCATGACAAAGCCTGTCCCTGGCGGACTGTCGACAGCGGCAGTTATCTTGCTCAATCATGCTGTGCGCCAGGAACGCCACCGCCCCGCACGCAGCGGCGCCGCTGTCCGTCCCTGAGACCGGCGTGTCAATGCAGTCCAGACGTCGCGCCCGCCTGTGGCTGAACGCCACGCTTTCCTTGCCCCACGCCCGTTTGCCCCACACGGGTGAGACAGCCTCCTGCCTCAATACAGACGTGAGCCCCCTGGCGTCAGCGCGAGTCCGTCCCGGTCAGCGTTGCCCTGACATGCGGCAGGCTCTGCGGGTAGTTCTGCTGAATAAATTCGATCATTTTTTCCCGCACATAGCAGCGCAAATCCCAGGCGGTGGGCGAATTTTGTGCCGTCATTAATAATCTGATTGTCATGGTTTTTTCAGAGGTGTCGGTGACCTGAAGCACCTGGGTTTGCTGATCCCAGAGTTTGGTTTCACTGAGCACTTTCTCGAAATGCTGGCGTAGCGGCTCAAGCGGCAGGGAGTAATCCACATACAGAAACACCGAGCCCAGGATTTGCGCGTTGTTGCGCGTCCAGTTCTGGAAGGCGTTTTCCGTGAAATAGGTAATCGGCAGCACCAGCCGACGGAGATCCCAGATACGCACGACCACATACGTCAGATTGATCTCCTCTATCCAGCCCCACTCTTTTTCCACCACAACAGCGTCATCAATTTTGATTGGCTGGGTAAAGGCAATCTGAATACCGGCAAACAGGTTAACCAGCGACTTTTGCAGCGCAAAACCGATGATGATGCCTGCGACGCCCGCACCGGCCAGGATGGTCGTGCCGAATTTACGCACGCCGGGAAAGCTGAGCAAGATCATCGACAGACTCAGCGAAACCAGGATCACGATGGCCACTTTTTTCACATAAATTAACTGCGTGCGAATCTTGCGGGCACGCAGATTGTTCGACAGATTGATATCGTAGCGAATGAAAAGCATATCCTGCGCCACATTGGTCAACCGAATCAAAATGGAACAAATCGATAAAATGATAAAGATATTGGCGGTGGAGGTGATAAACGCCACGGTTTCAGGACGCAGATCGATGTAGTTAATGCCGATATTGATCAACACCAGGGGGATAAACAGAAACAGCGAACCGCGCAGGTGCTTTTCCAGTGATTTGAACAGTTTTCGGTCCCGGTTCTGCCAGAAGCGGATGAACCTGAGAAAAATAAACCGGGCCAGAAAGCCCACGATAAATGAAAGCGTGACGAGCAATACAGCAGGTATCCATGTTGGCGCACCCGATAACTCCCCAATAAGTAATGGCATCATTTCCCCTTATAGTCCGTCAGCAACCTGAGTTGTCGGATAAGTCACTAAAATCAGTAACCGTTGTGTTCCCGGTTATCTACGAATGAAGTCATTGCGCACATTAGTTTATGAAATTTTTTAACAATTGACTGACCTGTCGGTAAAAAAGCCCTGCCAGCATGCATATGGCCTAAGACAGCCGAATGCAATTTACTGTTATTTATAGCATTTTTATTCTTTCGCGAAGCAGCGGATCGCCGTTCTGTGTGGGGATATTTATGTCAGCGCAAGCCCTGACAGCCGACGGCCAGGCAGGCATACGCGACTGCCGCCGTTGACAGTACCGCGCCAGGATGCACGGTGCGGCTGGCAAAACGGGAGAAGAAATCTGTCCCGCTGTGCCGTCGGTGTTGCGGAAAAGGCGCCGGTGGGCGGTATCGCTGAGAGGTCGCCCCCCTGTCTGACGAATGGCGCAGGCAACCCTTTAGTATGCCGGAAGAGATCGGTCTTAAAGAGAGCGAGTCCAGCCTTAGAGTCCCAGGCTGGCGAGCAAATCGTCCACGTCATCCTGCGAGGCTGACGGGCTCTCTGCTGGCTGTGCAGCAGCCGGTGGACTGGCCACTTTGGCCACAGGCTGTGCGGGCACGTTATCCCTCAGCACCTGAACCAGGTGGACTTCCAGCTCATTCAGCATTTTCGTCATGCGCTGGATAATCTGGCCGGTCAGGTCCTGGAAACCCTGAGCCATCATCACCGCCTGAAGTTGCTGACGGGTGAAACCGGTTAACTGCGGCACTGTGCCAAGCCATGTGCGCGTTTCTTCCGCCAGCGCCCGTGCCACGCCCTCGTTTTCCGGTGTGATAGCCGTGCTGTTCCAGCGCACCAGCAGGCTTTCCGCCGTATCCTGTAGCGTTGTCTGCGCAGGCTGTGTCAGCTCCACGCAGCCCAGTACCTCACTGGCCGCATTTTCGGTCATGGTCACCACATAGCCCAGACGCGCGCGGGCATCCGGGATCCCGCCCGCGACCTCGGACAGGGTTTGATCGTAGCCCAGTTCACGTAGGCTGTTACGTAAATTACGCAGCATAAAACCTGCACGAATGATCAGTGTGCGCGTATCATCCGCAGATAAAGACAGTTTAAGTTCAGACATCGAAACGCCCTCCGTTCAGAGTTGTGATTAGATTATCGGCAGGCGCGGCCTGAAAATTAATTGCTGTGGTCATTATCTTTATGGCGCAGCGGATAAAGGACGTTGGGAGGCGGATTTACAGCGGAGACTAAGGCGCTTGTTGTACGGCCTGCCGGTTAAAACAGGCCGTACTGCTCACTATTTTTTCAGTAAGCGAGGCAGTTGATTATCCAGCTCCAGCAGGCAGGCATCCATCATCTTTTGCGTCACCTGCGTGACTTTGGCGTAATGGTTGGCCGTCCAGTCATTCAGCGGTGCGGTGACATGCGCGGGTTCACATTCCGCAACCACATAGGGACTCAGGATCGTGCCGCCTTCCGGACGTTTATAAAACAGGACCCGATACGTTAAATCGTAGTTACTGTTGCCGGACGACATATCGGTGTACACCAGCGACCATTTTGAGGCAGCAATGAACAAGGGTTGTGTGTAAGCATAACCCCCGCCATTTTTATTCAGCCATTGCTGGATTTTGACGTCGGCTTTGGGCGTGAAATACGCGGCGGTGGGTTCCGGCATGCTGTCAATATCACTTCCCTTGTAGTTATTCTTATCAAATGAACCCGTGCTGATGCCGCCCCCCAGCACGGCACTCAGTACCGCTATTCCCATTCCTGTCCCGGCTCGGGCCGGCGTGACCTGGCGCAGTTTAACATCCGCGTAGGTATTATTATTCATATCGGTAGGTGCGAAAATCGTGTTGACGGTTAGTGAACTGCCGTTCTCCGCCTTGATCAAATGCGTATTTTTATTCTCCGCACATCCCGTCAGAAAGAGTAAAGCCAGCGTGCCCGTAACGATAATTTTGTTCATCATGAATGCCATTCCCTTTATTCAGTCGCCCTAAATCGTTATTTTTTATGCAGTTATAATGATCACACTGCATTTATCTATAACGGGTATTCATGAAAAACCTTTAGGTATTTTTTATTAACCTTTTTTGACGCCCCGTAACCGGCTGTGTCGCTGCCAGGGAAAGACGGAAAGATAATGCAGCCTGTTGTGGCGCGGGCCCGGTTATCTGGCAGGATGCACCTGGTCTGTCGCGCCCTGTCGTGATGTCTGTTCCCGCCTGCAACAAGGCGGTGAACAGCGTGTCACTCCCGGAGCTTACTGGCGCGGTGCCCGCAACCGTGCTGATCTGGTCAGATCCCCGCAGTGAACTGATGACGTTCGGCCTGCCGGTAAGCACGCCAGCGATCACCGCGCTGGCTATTAGCCGTTAGCCGCTGTGACCGGCATTAACTAACGCAGCGTGCGCGGGCTTGTCCTGCGCCTGGCGTGATTCGCCTGCGGGCGGAAAATGGGTTACTATCCGCGCCCGCTTCCCTTTGAGGCTGCCTGATGTCTGCCCTGTTCGACGATTTTATTGCGCCGCCCTGCCATGAGGCGATCGCGATCCTCTATGAGGACGCGCACCTGCTGCTGATTAACAAACCCAGCGGGCTGCTGAGCCTGTCCGGCAGGCACCCGAAAAATCAGGACTCGGTCCATTTCCGGCTGGCAGCGCGCTTTCCCGGTTGTACCCTGGTTCACCGGCTGGATTTCGGCACCTCCGGGCTGATGGTCATTGCCCGTAATAAGGCGATCAATGCCGCCCTGTGCGCGCAGTTCAGTCAGCGAAGCGTCAGCAAAGTTTATACCGCGCTACTTTGCGGCCACGTTGAACATGATGAGGGAAGAGTGGATGCGCCGATTGCGAAGCAGTTTCCGTTGATGGCGATTTGCGCACGCACCGGCAAACCAGCGCGCTCGCGCTATCAGGTGTTGGCGCGTTTTACGTATGTCCCAGATGACGGGCCGTCTCTGCCGGTCACGCGAGTGCAGTTACGTCCTGAAACCGGCCGCACTCACCAGCTGCGTATTCACTGTCAGTACCTGGGGCACCCTATTTTAGGCTGTGAGTGGTATGGCGGTCTGCCGCCGCACAGCGCACGGGCACCCAGACTGATGCTGCATGCCAGCGAGCTGCATTTTACCCATCCTGTCAGCGGAGAAGCGATTCAGGCCCGTCATGACAGTCCGTTTTAGGGGGAAAACGCCACGCGGTTATTCTGCGCGCCCCCGCGACCAGGCGGAGGCGCTCTGAAGCGGCTGATGTCGCGTGGATTACCACATCAAATCGTCTGGCACTTTGAAATCGGCATAGGGATCGTCCTCTTCCTGCGCGTCCTGACTGAGTGCGCTGTTTAAGACAATGCTGCCGGGATCGCGCTGCGCGATCTTATCCGCGACGCTGGCCGGAATAATCGCGTAGTGCGGCTCGTCGCTGTTTTCTGCCATCAGACGGGCAATGGCCAGGCGACCGTTAATCAGTTGGGTCTGCACAGGTTTATCGACCATGATTTTTTTAATCAGGTTGTTATCCGTGAAGTTAAAACCGATCTCACCTTTTGCTACGACGATTCTGTTCATTTCAATTAACTGCTTCACCTGCGCTTTATACTCTTTCGCCAGCACCGCTTGTTTATGCTGTTCGCTGAGCTGCCTGTCCCGCTCGATCTGCGCTTTTTTGTTTTCTTCTACGGCTTCTCGCGCTTCGCGCGCCTGCACGCGTGATTTTTTCGCGGTTCTCTGGACCTTGTCCATTTTTTTACTGGTTACCAGTCCCGCTTTTAATAACTGCTCCTGAAGAGTGAGTTTTGTCATTGTCGTCTCTGCATCGGTGAAATTAGAGTGTAGAAGTGAGCCTGAGGCGTTACCGCCCCGCCTTTTTGCGTCGGCAGACAGGCGGAAAGCGCGAGGTCAGGTGCGGATCTGCGGCGCGTGGCAGGCGGTACATCGTCATAACCGCGCTGCCGGATGGGCTGCTGGCGGCGCATGACCTCGCTCCATGAACATCGCCTTATCGGCCAGACCGTCGTCCCAGCGGGCCAGCGGCGTTATCGGGCATCAGACTTTGAGCATTTTGACGGTAGCGTCAATATCAATCTCATCTTCCGTGAAGATTAAGGTTGCGCCCTGAAAGGTCGTGATTGCCAGTTTTTTCAGGGTGCGCATCGCTTTCGTCTTTTGCGCTGATTTGGGTCGGATATTATTCATCAGTATTCCCACCGACAGCACCGTGTTTTCTTTATCAATCCCTGCATCTGCCGGAACGTCTTCACTGAAAACAACGTAAGATTTAATCGCGGTAAGTTTGATGCGCTCACCCGCAATATAAATGTATTTACTCTCCGGCAGGACTTTCACCGCAAACGCTGACAGCCCTTTATTATTCGTCGTAGGTTCGAACGTGACCGAGGCATCTTTTTTAATCAGGTCAGGATTGGCAACTTTGATGACATGAAAATAACGGTTATCGCCGTTTTCATCTTTAATAAAACCAAAGCCTTTATCCTGAAACCAGGTAGTAATTGTACCGTTCATCGCCATTGTCGCCTGTTTAATCGTTTATCACCTTAATTTTTGCAGCGCGCAGTGTAAAACACAATGCCCGTACGCACTACGTTTTTGGGCATCATTACGTCCGGTCCCGCCGTTTCAGCCTGCCCCGTCAGTGAGGATCTTCCCCACCCCCCGGCCCGATGCCGTAAAGCGGCCGCAATTGAGCAAAAACCCCTTCTTTGTCGCGGTAATAAGAAATTATGTGTTTGTGTCGCGCGATATACTTCTTTCATCCACATGAAAGAGGTTAAGCAAATGATTTTCAGGCCAAAATTCATCAGCTTTGATTGCTATGGCACGCTAATCAATTTCGAAATGGGCCCGACGGCAAAGGGCATTTATGCCGATCGGGTCAGCGAAGCGCACATGGCGACTTTCCTGGCGCATTTTCGTTTCTACCGGCTTGATGAGGTGCTGGGTGCCTGGAAACCGTTTTACCAGGTGATTGAAAATGCGCTTCAGCGCGCCTGTCATGCCCATGGCGTCGTCTATCGGGAAAGCGATGCGCAGACGCTTTATGCTGCCGTGGCCAGCTGGCAACCTCATCCGCATGTGGTTGAGACGCTGACGACGATAGCACAGCATATTCCGTTAGTGATTTTATCCAATTCCATGATCGACCTGATCCCGCACAGCGTTACCCGTCTCGGCGCGCCCTTTCATGCGGTGTACACCGCCGAAGAAGCCCAGGCCTACAAGCCGCGTGCCCGGATTTTTGAGTATATGTTCGACCAACTGGGCTGCGGCCCCGAACAGATGATGCACTGTTCATCCAGTTTTCGTTATGACCTGATGACAGCGTGCGATCTGGGCTTTATGGCCAGGGCGTTTATCGATCGCGGTCATGAGCCGGCCATTGACGGTTACGGTGTGAACCGCCTGACCGACTTCCGCCAGCTTCCCGGCCTGCTGGGCCTGTAATCTCCTCAACGGCAGGGAAACATCATGTCTGAAACTGAGACACATCAGGCTGTCGCCCTGAATACCGCCGCGCCTGCGCTGTCGTTATCTGCCGTACAGGCGTTAGTGGCAGAGCGGTACGGTATGATGGATACCGTTGTGCAGCCCCTGGCAAGCGAACGCGACCAGAACTGCTGCATTGAAACCCCGACCGGTACGCGTTTTGTCCTGAAAATCAGTAATCCCGCCGAAGCGAAGGCGATTGTCGATTTCCAGATCGCCGCGCTTGAGCATATCGCCGAGGTGGCACCGGATCTGCCCACACCGCGCGTCGTGCGCACATCAGCGGGTAAGAAATGTGACATTGTCACGTTACCAGCAGGGAGCACCACGCTGGTTCGTATGCTGAGTTGGCTGGAGGGCACTCAGGTCAGGGATACCCAACCTACCCCCGCACAGCGTCGGGCCATGGCGTGCTGTCTGGGCCGGCTGGATATGGCGTTGCAGGGTTTTTCACATCCGGCCGCCCGCCACGATCTGCTGTGGAATGTTTCCGCCGCGCATCGCCTGATGGACAAACTGGAGGCAGTCATCGATCCGGCACGGCGTCGTCTCGCAGAAAAATTTATGATGCGCTTCACCACCCAGGTATTGCCGCGTCTTGGCTCGCTGCGGGCGCAGGTGATCCATAACGATTATCACCTGTATAACGTGCTGGTTGCGCCAGACGCACAGGATCGTCTCACCGGCATCATTGACTTTGGCGACATGATCTATGCACCGCTGGTAGGCGAAGTGGCCACTGCCGCGGCCTTTCAGATGACCGGCTGTGACGATCCCTTCGCAGGGGCTGCGCAGTTCGTCGGTGCCTACCACAAAACCCTGCCGCTCACCGATCTGGAACAGGCTATTGTCACCGACCTGATGGCGACGCGTCATCTGATTACAGTCCTGATTACCGAATGGCGCGCGGCCCGCTATCCACATAACCGCGCTTACATCATGCGTCACAATCCTGCCGCCTGGGAGGCGCTGTCGATGCTGGCAGACCTGACCCGCGACACGGCACGTGATCGCCTGCTGGCCGAACTCTGATACGGGAGACTTCCATGAAAAGCACCACCGACCTGAATATGGTTAATGCCTATATCCCCGGACAGGCCGATATTGATCCGGTGACCGCGGCGATGATTGACCGCCGCGATGCGTTGCTGGGCCCGGCCTATCGCCTGATGTATGAACATCCTCTGCACATCGTGCGCGGTGAGGGTGCCTGGCTGTTCGATCCCGAAGGGCGCCGCTATCTGGATGTGTATAACAACGTGACCTCGCTGGGGCACTGCCATCCGGCGGTGACGGACGCCATCTGCAATCAGGTCAAAACGCTGGCCACCAACACGCGCTATTTGCATGACACGATTCTGACTCTGGCCGAGCGCCTGCTGGCGACGGTACCTGAAACCCACCTGGCTCACCTGATGCTGACCTGCACGGGCAGTGAAGCCAACGATCTGGCCTTTCGTATTGCCAAAATCCGGACCGGTGGCACCGGAATTATTGTGACCGAAACCGCTTATCATGGCATTACGGACGCCGTCTCACAGTTCTCACCTTCGCTGGGCAAAAGCGTCGATCTGGGGCCGCATGTTCGGCTGGTCCCTGCCCCGCGCGCCTATCACGCCGACGGTGTCGATCTGAGCGAACGTTTTACGCAGGATGTGGAAATGGCCATTGCCGATCTGCAACGTCACGGCATTCAGCCTGCCGCGTTGATCGTGGATTCACTCTTTACCAGCGACGGGATTCTGCCCGGCCCGACCGGATTCCTGCACGGCGCGGTGAACGCCATCCGGCAGGCTGGCGGCCTGTTTATCGCCGATGAAGTCCAGCCCGGCTTTGGCCGCACGGGCGAAAACATGTGGGGTTTTCAACGTCACGGACTCAGACCGGATATCGTGACGCTGGGCAAACCCATGGGCAACGGTCAGCCTGTTGCCGGTTTACTGGCCACAGCCGACGTGCTGGCGGAGTTTGGGCAGCGCTCCCGCTACTTCAATACCTTTGCCGGTAATACTGTTTCCTGCGCGGCGGCCCTGGCGGTGCTGGATACCATTGAACGAGAGGGACTGATTGCGCATGCGCGTGAAACCGGGAACAGGCTGCTGGAAGGCATTCGCGGCCTGAGCCACCGGCACGAAGCCATCGGCGATGTCCGGGGGGCGGGCCTGTTTGTCGGCGTGGAACTGGTTTCTGATCGGCAGAGCCGCGCAGCCGACCGCTGGCTGACCAGTCAGGTGGTGAACCGGATGCGGCAAAAAGGCGTATTGCTGAGTGCCTGCGCCATGGGCCATAACGTATTGAAGATCCGTCCTCCTCTGGTGTTGACGGCCGAACAGGCGGAAATAATAATCGACGTGCTCGACCAGGCGTTGACGGACGCCACCGCAGCACGCATGGGCCATTCAACCTGAGAGAATACGCCATCTATGTCACATGCCAGGCTCCCTGACCGCACCGATATCCGGATACTTGAGCATCTGCAACGCGAGGGGCGCTGTTCGATTGTCGAACTGGCTGAGGCAATAAACCTCAGCCCCAGTCCCTGTCTGGCGCGAACCCGCCGTCTGGAGCAGAGCGGCATTATCGCCGGTTATGCCGCCCGGATTTCACTGAATAAACTGGGCTGCAATCTGGTGGTGTTCTCCGAGATCACCCTGGCGAGTCATTACCCTGCTGATTTCCTGCGGTTTGAAACCGGTGCCCGTCAGTATCGGGAGATTGTCGAGTGCTACAACATCAGCGGCGGCTACGATTATCTGTTGAAAATCATCGCCCCCAACCTTTACCGGTTTCAGGATTTAATGGCGCGGCTGCTGGACGACGAAATCGGCATTGCCAAATTCGCCAGCCGCGTGGTGCTCAGGCACCCCTGGCCGTGGCGGGAAGAACCGTTGAGCGAAATTGCCAACGGAAACTGCAGCTGGGAATAGGCAAGTAACGGGCCTGTGCACGGGGACGGGCGTTACCTGAGACATCAACCGTTGAACCGCCTTTCCGTCTGTTTCGTTGCGGTGTGGGTCCGCGCCCTGTCCGGCCGCTTTGCGCCCACTACCGCTGCTGTCTGGCGGCCATATCGACACAGACACGTTTTTTCCTCACCCGACGGGTTACGCCCTTTCTGAACCTGGCAGTTTACGCCTGTCACGGCTTTTAGCGATCTCGTTCTGACGATGCGCCGCACGAGGCCATAAGACCGCCACTCAGCCGTGCTTTATTTAACAAATTATTTACTTGAGTAAATGTTACTCAAAGTGAATATTTCACCTAAAGCCTTTGTCGCATAATGCCGATACCACGACTGGCGATAGTTAACCTTACAAAATTTTATACCGATCACCTTCCGACTTTTACGTAAAACATCTTCGCATCAGCTCGCCCATCGGGCTCGTTCATGCCGGGGCCTGACACTATGGAATGCATATGAACAACATCAGAATTGGAATACGGCTTGGGGCCGCCTTCGGCTTTATGGCGCTGCTGGTTATTTTTATGGTCCTGATCGGCGTGATAAAAATTAACTCACTCGGCAACGCCAATGATGAGATCTCGGGCGCGCTTTACAGCAAATCCTCTTCGTCTGCTGCGTTGCGCTATTACACCTCTGATATGAGCCGTCTGGCACGTAATGCCATTCTTCTTAAAGACGTGACGAAAAGAGAGAAAGCCATAAGTGATTACCGTGGGGAACGTCATGAAGTGGATACGCTGATCGCGCAGATGGGCAAACAGGTCAGCACGTCTCAGGGCAAAGCGATTTTTGACCAACTGAACGCCCGCTCAGCCCTGTTCCTGCCTTTTATCGATGAGGTTGTCGCGCTGGCTCAGCAGGGAAAAAGTGATGAGGCGACGCAACTGCTTTTTGGCCCCCGTTACCAGACGCAGGGTGACTTCATGGCGTCGCTGAAAGAGATGCAGACGTTTCAGGAAGCGCGCATGAAATACGCGGCCGACAAATCGGGGGAAGATCGCGCCGATGCGCTGATGATACTCATTATTGCCGGGATTGTTGCGCTGCTGTTGGCCGCCATATCCGCCGCGATTATCACCCGCAGTATTACACGTCCACTGAAAGAAGCGGTTGAGGCCGCCTATCGCGTGTCCCACGGCAATCTGAGTGGTGTGGTCGTAACCACGGGTAAAGATGAAACGGGCAAACTGTTGTCCGCCATCCGCGAAATGCAGGATTCGCTAATCAATACGGTCAGCCTGGTCAGGAAAAACGCGGAGAGTGTTGCCTCGGCCAGCACACAGATTGCTCAGGGTAATGCGGAGCTTTCACAACGTACCGAAGAACAGGCCAGCTCGCTGGAACAGACCGCCGCAACGATGACGCAGTTGGGTATGACGGTCAAAAATAACGTCGACAATGCCCGTCAGGCGGGGCAACTGGCGGTCAGTGTGCGTGAAGTGGCCAATAAAGGCAGTGACGCGACAGAGGCGATCACCGGCACCATGAAATCCATCAGCGACAGCTCCGGCCGTATCGCTGAAATCACCGCCGTTATCGACGGGATCGCTTTCCAGACCAATATCCTTGCGCTTAACGCCGCGGTGGAAGCCGCCCGTGCAGGCGAGCACGGCAAAGGCTTTGCGGTCGTCGCCAGTGAAGTGCGATCGCTGGCACAGCGCAGCGCCACCGCAGCCGGTGAAATTCGCCAGCTGATCGCGGCAAACGCCCAAAGCGTAGGCCAGGGAAATGAACTGGTCGTTCACGCGTCTGAAACCATGTCAGGCATTCTGTCTGCTGTGGGCAAACTGACAGATACGGTAGAAGAGATTACCACTGCCAGTGCCGAACAGGCGCGTGGCATTGAGCAAGTGGGCACCGCCGTGACGGAAATGGACAGCACCACACAGCAGAATGCGTCACTGGTGGAAGAATCCGCGTCTGCCGCATCCAGTCTGAAAGAACAGGCCGACATGCTGTTACAGGCCGTTTCCGTGTTCAGCCTGGGTTCTCCGGCGACCACGGTGGCGACGGCCGGTGTCGCGCCCACGGTCATGTCTCCACGCCAGACGAAGGCGGTTACCACGAAGGCGGACAATGCCGACGACGGCTGGACGAGCTTTTAATAACCTTACCGGCGCGGCGGTTTCAAAGACAGAGCCCGGCGGCCGTGCGGGCTTATTCCCCCTGCGCCCGAGCCCTCATCGTTGATGCTCGCGCCTGAGATGACGATAAGGTTGCCGCAGGTTCGTCGCGTCCCTCTTCCCTGCCCGACACCGACAAAAGCGGCGCCGCAGCGCCGCTTTCTCATGCACCTGCCTGACGTCAACTCAGCCGCTTCACCGGTGCATTCTGCTGCCTGTCCCACATTACAGTGAGTAACCGTTGCAGGGCGATAAAGGCAAACAGCAGGATGCCGATGGCGATTTTGGTCCACCAGGAACTGAGCGTGCCGTCGAAATTAATCCAGGTCTGAATCAGCCCCTGAATCAGGACGCCAAATAACGTGCCGAGAAGCGTACCCACACCACCGGACAGCAGGGTTCCCCCGATGACGACAGAGGCGATGGCATCCAGCTCAACGCCCAGCCCGGCCAGCGCATAACCCGCAGAGGTGTAGATGGAAAACACAATACCCGCCAGCGAGGCTAAGGTAGTCGACAACATATAGATTTTGATGGTCGTGGCGCGGGTTGAAACGCCCATCAGCTGCGCGGAAGTCATATTGCCCCCGATGGCGTACACCTGATTACCGAACCGGGTGCGGTACGCCAGAATCATCCCGCCTACAACCACCAGCAACATGATCAACGCCAGCAAACTGAGCCGCCCGCCGCCCGGCACTTTCCAGGCCAGGCCGGAAAGCGTGGCGTACAGCGGATGATCAATCGGAATGGAGTTTTCGGAGACCAGATAGCTGCATCCACGCAGGAAAAACATGCCCGCCAGCGTAATAATAAACGCAGGGATTTTGAGTGCGTCGATTAGCCAGCCCATCATCGCACCAAACAGCGCCCCCATGCAGAGGACCAGGGCAAAGGCCACCAGCGGATTAAGGTGATAATCGCCGATGACTTTGGCCAGGAAGACGCCAGAAAACGCGATGACGGCCCCCACAGACAGATCGATGCCGCCCGACAGAATCACAAAGGTCATGCCCACCGCGATAATGCCCAGAAACGCGTTATCCGTCAGAATATTACAGATGACCCGCGTCGAGGCAAAACCGGGAAACTGGCTCAGGCAAAACAGATAGCCGAGTACAAACACCAGCAGCGTAATCATTAAAGGCAGATGACGTTTAATCATGATGCACGTCTCCGTTTAAACATCGCAATAAAGCGCGGGGATTGCAGCAGCAGTACACACATCACCACCACCGCCTTCACCACCTGATTAAGTTCCGGCGGAAAGCCCGACAGTAAAATACCGGTATTCATCGCCTGAATAATCAGTGCCCCCATCAGCGACAGCAGAATGTTAAATCGCCCGCCCATCAGCGAGGCACCGCCAATCACCACCGCCAGAATGGCGTCCAGCTCCAGCCACAGCCCCGCGTTGTTCGCATCGGCCCCGCGAATATCGGCCGCCACAATCAGCCCCGCCACCGCTGCGCAGATTCCGCTGATGGCATAGGTGGACATCACGACCAGCCAGCCATTCACGCCCGCATTACGCGCAGCGCGCAGGTTGATCCCGACGGCTTCGATAAACAACCCAAGGGCCGTTTTACGCACCAGCAGCCAGACCAGCAGCGCGACCGCAATCGTGATCCAGACCGGCACCGGCAACAGCCAGAGCGCGCCGTTGCCGAACCAGCCCAGGCTGTCGTTGTTAAACGTCACGATCTGTCCCTGCGTAATTAACTGGGCGATGCCGCGCCCGGCCACCATCAAAATCAGGGTCGCCACAAATGGCTGTATGCGTAACAACGCAACCAGAATGCCGTTCCACAGCCCGCAGGCCAGCCCGCTGGCCACCGTGACCAGAATAATAAACGGCACGCTGTGGCCCGCCACGGTCAGCGTGGCCGCCGTCGCGCCGGCAATCGCCATAATGGCGCCGACCGATAAATCGATCCCGCCTGTGGCAATCACTAAGGTCATGCCGACGGCCAGTAAGGCTACCGGCGCAGCCCGGTTGAGGATATCAATCGGGCTGCCAAACAGCCGGCCATCCTGTAAATGGATGGCGAAGAAATTCGTGGCGACCAGGCTGTCGACCAACAGCACCAGCAACAGCGCGATAAGTTGCGGCATGCCTGGCGGCAGCCTGAACGTGCGACGTGTCGCCCGGGTCGGGGTAACCGGTGATTCAAGCATGCTGCGTACCTCCATCAGCAATGGCGTTAACGATTGCCGCCACAGAAAGCGCCTCGAGGGGGATTTCTGCTACCTGTTTCAGATCGCGCATAATGATGACGCGATCGGCATAGCCCACCAGTTCTTCCAGCTCCGAGGAAATGACCAGTAGCGCCAGCCCATCGGCACATAACGATTCAATTAAGCGGATAATTTCGGCATGTGCGCCCACGTCAATGCCGCGCGTGGGTTCATCCAGAATCAGGAACTGCGGTTTTGTCACCAGCCAGCGAGACAACAGCACCTTTTGCTGGTTTCCGCCCGACAACAGCTCGACGGGCTGCTCCGCGTGCGGTGTGCGAATGCCCAGGCTTTTAATAAAACGCTCGGCAATCGCCTGCTGCTCGCGTTTCTTGATCGGGCGCAGCCAGCCGCGCTGCGCCTGTAACGCCAGAATGATGTTCTCGCGGACAGAAGCCGCCCCGATAATTCCGTCGGTTTTTCGGTCTTCCGGACAAAAGCCCATCCCCAGACGGGAAGCCTGCGCGGGCGTACGGATCGGTTCAACCCTGCCCTTGATTTTTGCCGTGCCGCGATCGGCGCGGCGAATGCCAAACAGCACCTCTGCGGTTTCGGTCCGCCCCGAGCCCAGCAAGCCTGCCAGCCCGACCACTTCACCGGGCCGGACCTGAAGCGTGAAGGGTTCGATCGTGCCCTTCTTACCATAATCTTCGAATGACACGACCGGCTGGTTGCTCTTCAGCGTACTGCCCTGACGCTGCAGCGCGGTCGCCATCAGTTCCCGTCCAATCATCAGTTTGACCAGCTCAAGTTGCGGCAGCGTAGCGGTGTCGTGCGTGGCAATAAATTTGCCGTTGCGCAGAACGGTAATGCGATCGGTAATGCGGTAAACCTGGTCCAGAAAATGGGTGACGAAGATCAGGCTCATCCCGCGATGTTTTAACTCTGTCATCAGGGTGAACAGCATTTCCACTTCGCTGGCATCCAGACTGGCGGTGGGTTCATCGAGGATTAATACCTGGGCGGAGAGATCCACCGCCCGGCAGATCGCAATAATCTGCTGCATCGCGACGGAGTAATGACCAAGCGGCCGCGTGACGTCCAGTGCAAAACCGTATTTGCGCATCAGGGCATCCGCCTCGCGCACCATGCGCTTACGATCAATCATGCCGAACCGACGCGGCTCGCGCCCAATGTACAGATTATCGGCCACCGACATATTCGGCAGCATATTCACTTCCTGGTAGACCGTGCCGATACCGATTTTCTGTGCTTCAGCAGTACTGCGCGGCGAAATGGCCTGACCGTTTAACGTAATCGTGCCGCTGTCGCGGGTGTACACGCCGGTCAGCACTTTGATCAGGGTTGATTTGCCTGCGCCGTTCTCACCTAACAGCGCCATGATTTCGCCTTTGCGCAGGCTGAAAGAGACATCGTCCAGCGCTTTCACGCCGGGAAAACCTTTACTGACGCCGTTGATGGCTAAAAGAGGTGATTCATTGTGTGTCGTCATGCTGTCAACTCCGCCCTACATCAAAGAAGACCGCCCCGAAGGGCGGCCTGCGGCTTAGTAACCCATGTTCTTTTTCTTGTCTAACTCGGCCTGCGCGTCAGCAGGTAAAAAGAGTTTTGATTCGGTTCTGATAATTTTGGGTGGCAGGGTGCCGTCTTTTTTAAATTTTTCCAGCGCGTCAAAGGCCGGGCCGGCCATATCTGGCGTCAGCTCGACGTTAGCGTTGGCTTCCCCGGCCAGCATCGCTTTGTAGATATCCGGCACACCATCGATCGATCCGGTCAGAATATCTTTGCCCGGTTTCAGACCGGCTTCTTTGATCGCCTGAATGGCCCCGATGGCCATATCGTCGTTATGGGCATAAACCATGCAGATATTTTTGCCGTTGTTCTCGGCCTTGATGAAACTTTCCATGACTTCTTTCCCTTTACTGCGGGTAAAGTCGCCAGACTGAGAGCGAATCACTTTAATATTCGGGTGGCCACTGATCGCTTCAGCAAAGCCTTTTTTACGATCGATGGCGACGCTCGCGCCGACCGTGCCTTGCAGCTCTACGACATTACATTTTTTATCGCCGACGGTTTTTACCAGCCAGTCACCAATCAGCTTGCCTTCCAGAACGTTATCGGCGGTGACAACGGCCTGATACAGCGAGTTATCTTTTACGACGATGGCGCGGTCCAGCAGGTATACCGGGATTTTGGCATCTTTGGCTTCTTCTAATACCGGCTCCCAGCCCGTCTGCACAACAGGCGCAATAAAGATGGCGTCCACGCCCTGCGCGATAAAGGAGCGCACGGCTTTAATCTGATTTTCTTGTTTCTGTTGACCATCGGCGATCTTTAAATTAATGCCGCGTTTTTTGGCTTCGCTTTTCGCGACATTGGTTTCAGCCGAACGCCAGCCGGATTCTGAGCCTACCTGTGAGAATCCCACTGTCATTTCCGCCGCTAACACTGAGCCACTTAATGCGGCGCTGACCATTGTCGTCAGGAGTAAACGTTTCCACATAGTTTTTCTTCCTCTGAAGGGCGTTTGCTGTACAGGGTAAAGTGCCTGTGTAGCCTGACGTAAAAAAGGGTAGATTAGGGCGACACGCCTCACAAAACTGAGCGATTTAAAGGGGTTACGTTGATTAACGGAATACTCTCAGCGCGGGCTTATGGACAAAACGCCTGTGTCTTTTTTCAACTTACGTTAAATAAATGTAATAAACAGAATCGCTTAAGTGTGACACTGCTGAAAACGATTACAGCCAGGCGTACAGAATGAGCCATCCCGTTTTCAGCCCCGGGAAAAGTCTGTTTTGTGATTTCCAGCACACACAGAAATCCCCTGTCTCCGGCATGAAACGATTCCGCTGACCGCTCTGGCCTGAGGTTTATCCTGGTTATGTTGTTATCCGGCCCTGAATCGCAGTTATACACAATCGATTCGTACATAAAAGCAGATAAAAAGTGACTTGTGACTCAGAAATGATTCTTTTAGGTTGGGTCTGGATGCACCGCTTTACAGCGACAGGATTATGGCGACGATCCAAAACCTGATAAAATTCACCTTTAGCGAGCTATGCTCCACGTTTGTCTGATTTTTGCTTTTTTTCATCCGCGGAACTGGACAGCGTTAAGCGGCTCCCTATACTTGGCCTTCTTTCTTATTGATTCGTTATGACAAAAATGACTGCGCACGATTACCTGTTAAAATTTCGCAAAGTGAATAACCTTGAAAGTCTTGAAAAACTGTATGACCATCTGAATTATTCGCTGTCGGACGACAAAGACATTATCAATATGTACCGGGCAGCCGACCATCGTCGTGCTGAACTCGCATCGGGTGGCCGCTTGTTCGACCTGGGCTGCGTACCAAAGTCAGTCTGGCGCTACGTGGTGTAATCCCGCGCATCTCCCCTGTTCCCGCCCTCCTGTTTTCACTGTTGGTTTGCGTCTGTCTTAACATGCTATTCTGACCCGCTGACGACGTTGAAACAGGATGAACCGCAATGACGACCCCGATGACAGCCCCACGTATTGGCGGCTGGCTTTTACTGCCACTGGCATGGTTGCTGATGACGCTGCTGACCACCGCGCTGGTGATGGCCATGTATCTGACGCCACTGTTTGATGCGCAATGGCGCGAAACCTTGTTTAACCACCGTTCACTGGTGACGGGCTATTGGGCCATTTCATTATTGACCGCCACCGCATTGTGGGCTTACAGCATGTGGGTTGTGTGGATGTTCTTTAAACGTTCGCACCGTCTGCCGCGTCACTATATCGTGTGGTTGCTGATCACCGTTTTGCTGGCGCTGAAAACCTTTGCCTTTACGCCGGTGTCTGATGCACGCGCGTTGCAGACTTTGCTACTCTCACTGGCCGCCGCCGCCGTTTTTGTTCCCTATTTCAAACGTTCCGCGCGGGTAAAAGCGACATTTACTCAGCGATAACGCTGCTGTTTTCGTCAAGAGTTTAATTCTGAGTGCGGTTGGCGGCTGACAATAATGCGATGGAGTTGTGATGCAGCGCTTTATCAATGATAATAAGCCGCTTTCTGGTATTCAGGCGAAAAAATGACCGATTATCTTCTCCTTTTTGTTGGCACAGTGCTGGTGAACAACTTCGTGTTGGTGAAGTTTCTCGGCCTTTGCCCGTTTATGGGCGTTTCCAAAAAGCTGGAAACGGCCATTGGCATGGGCCTCGCCACCACGTTTGTGATTACGCTGGCCTCCATTTGCGCGTGGCTGGTGAATCACCTCATTCTGGTTCCGCTGGACTTAGTGTATCTGCGGACCATGGCTTATATCCTGGTGATCGCGGTTGTCGTTCAGTTCACCGAAATGGTGGTGCGCAAAACCAGCCCATCGCTGTATCGCCTGCTGGGTATTTTTCTGCCGTTGATCACGACAAACTGTGCGGTACTGGGCGTCCCCCTGTTGAGCGTTAACCTCAATCACACCTTTCTTCAGGCGGCGCTGTATGGATTCAGCGCCTCGCTGGGCTTCTCGCTGGTGATGGTGTTATTTGCCGGGATGCGTGAGCGTCTGGTGCTGGCGAATGTCCCGGCCCCCTTCAAAGGGAATTCTATTGCGTTGATCACCGCGGGGCTGATGGCACTGGCCTTTATGGGCTTTACAGGTCTGGTGAAATTCTGATGAGTGCAATTTGGATAGCGGTGGCGGTACTGAGCGCCCTGAGCCTGGTCTTTGGTGCCCTGCTGGGTTACGCGTCACGCCGCTTTGAAGTCGAAGAAGATCCCATTGTTGAGCAGATTGACGCCGTGCTGCCGCAGAGCCAGTGCGGTCAGTGTGGTTACCCCGGCTGTCGCCCCTATGCTGACGCCGTGGGCAACAATGGCGAAGCCATTAACAAATGCGCGCCCGGTGGTGAGCAGACCATGCTTAAACTGGCCGCCCTGCTCAATGTTGAGCCACAACCGATCGATGGCGATGACGAGGCCAAAGCGCCCGTGCGTACCGTCGCGTGGATTGACGAAGAAAACTGTATTGGCTGCACAAAGTGCATTCAGGCCTGCCCGGTTGATGCCATCGTCGGTGCCACGCGCGCCATGCATACCGTGCTGAGCGATGTCTGCACCGGCTGCGATCTGTGTGTTGCCCCCTGTCCTACCGACTGCATTGAAATGCGTCCGGTTGCCACCACCACGGCCAACTGGAAGTGGGATCTGAATACCATTCCTGTTCGGGTGATCCCGGTAGAGAGTCATGCTTAATCTGCTTAATTTCTTTAAAAAAGAGAAGATCTGGGATTTTCAGGGCGGGATTCATCCGCCTGAGATGAAAACCCAGTCCAACGGCACGCCGCTCGCTGAATTGCCGCTGCCGCACCGGTTTATCATTCCCCTGAAGCAACATATTGGCCACGAAGGCGAAATTTGCGTTTCCCCTGGCGATAAGGTGCTGCGCGGCCAGCCGCTTACGTTTGGACAGGGCAGAATGCTGCCTGTACATGCGCCCACCTCGGGCGTCATTGACGCTATCGCTCAGCACATGACAGCGCACCCGTCTGGCCTGTCAGAGCTGTGTATTTTTCTGACGCCTGACGGTGACGATCGCTGGATGCCGCTCTCCCCGCTTCCGGACTACCGTCAGCATGAACGCAGCGCCATTCTTAAACGCATACATGATGCCGGCATCGCCGGTCTGGGCGGCGCGGGCTTCCCGACGGCCACCAAACTGAAAGGCGGCCTGCAGGGCGTCAACACGCTGATCATTAACGCGGCTGAGTGCGAACCTTACATCACCGCTGACGATCGTCTGATGCAGGACTACGCCGCCGAGGTGCTGGAAGGATGCCGCATTCTGGCCTGGGTGCTTCAGGCGGAGCGCGTGCTGATTGGTATCGAAGATAACAAACCCGAGGCTATCGCCGCCCTGAAGCAGGCATTGGGTGGTGAGCGGGATTTACAGATCCGCGTTATCCCGACGAAATATCCGTCCGGCGGCGCTAAGCAGCTGACCAAAATACTTACCGGCATGGAAGTGCCGCATGGTGGTCGCTCTACGGATATTGGCGTGCTGATGCAAAACGTCGGTACGGCATGGGCCGTGAAGCGCGCCATTATCAATGGCGAACCGATCACCGAGCGCGTGGTGACACTCACCGGTGAAGCCATCGCGCAACCCCGGAACGTGTGGAGCCGCTTAGGAACGCCAATCAGCCACCTGTTGCACCAGGTCGGTTTTCACCCTTCACCAGGACAAATGGTCATTATGGGCGGCCCGCTGATGGGCTTTACCCTGCCGTCGCTGGATGTGCCGGTCGTGAAGATCACCAACTGTATTCTGGCCCCGTCCGGCACTGAGATGGGCAACACGCAACAGGAACAGTCCTGCATTCGTTGCTCTGCCTGTGCTGACGCCTGCCCGGCCAACCTGCTGCCACAGCAGCTGTACTGGTATAGCCAGGGGGGCGATCACGATAAAGCCCGTGCCCATCACATTGATGACTGCATTGAATGTGGTGCGTGCGCCTACGTCTGCCCGAGTAACATTCCGCTGGTGCAGTACTATCGTCAGGAAAAAGCTGAGCTGCGCGCCATCGACCTGGAAGCCAAACGCACGCTGGAAGCGAAAGCGCGTTTTGAGGCACGCCAGGCACGACTGGAGCGGGAAAAGCAGGCGCGTGAAGCACGTCATGCTGAAGCCAAACAGCGCGTAGCCCGCAGCGAAAGCGGAGAACTGGCTGCGGCAAAAGCCCGCGCCAGAGCGAAACAATCTGCTGAGAATGAAGATGCCGCTGCCGAGGCACGTCATGCGCAGGCCCGGTTACGGCAGGCTGAGGCACAGGCGGAAACTCAGGCGCTGAGTCGTCAGACGACCGATCCACGCAAGGCTGCGGTTGAAGCGGCAATTGCGCGTGCCAGAGCGAAGAAACCGGTGACGCCTGACAGCGCGGACACGACTGAAACGGCGGTGGCGGATCCACGTAAAGCCGCGGTGACCGCCGCCATCGAACGTGCCAAAGCGAAGAAAGCCGCCCAGGCGGCGGCTGACGCTGAGACTGCCGACACCGCATCCGACGATCCACGCAAAGCCGCGGTGACCGCCGCCATCGAACGTGCCAAAGCGAAGAAAGCCGCCCAGGCGGCGGCTGACGCTGAGACGGCCGACACCGCATCTGAAGATCCGCGTAAAGCCGCGGTGACCGCTGCCGTCGAACGTGCCAAAGCGAAGAAAGCCGCCCAGGCGGCTGACGCTGAGACGGCCGACACCGCATCCGACGATCCGCGCAAAGCCGCGGTAGCCGCTGCCGTCGAACGAGCCAAAGCGAAGAAAGCCGCTCAGGCGGCGGCTGACGCTGAGGCTGCCGACACCGCATCCGACGATCCGCGCAAAGCTGCGGTAGCCGCTGCCGTCGAACGAGCCAAAGCGAAGAAAGCCGCTCAGGCGGCGGCTGACGCTGAGGCGGCCGACACCGCATCCGAAGATCCGCGCAAAGCTGCGGTGGCCGCTGCCATTGAACGTGCCAAAGCGAAGAAAGCCGCCCAGGCGGCGGCTGACGCTGAGGCTGCCGACACCGCATCTGAAGATCCACGTAAAGCTGCGGTGGCCGCCGCCATTGAACGTGCCAAAGCGAAAAAGCGCGCTGCCGCACAGGCGCAGGCAGAAGACGCGTCCCGTGAGGCGGCTGTCGCGGCGGCCGAAGCGCACAGGGGCGTTGAGCAGGCAGAGAGGGCGCAGGAGCAGGCTAATCATGCCAATGCCGAAGCCGAAGAGGCACCTGAACTCGATCACCCCGCCGATGCGCGTAAAGCCGCGATTGCGGCGGCTGTCGCCCGTGCCAAAGCGCGTAAAGCGCAATCGACATTGACACCTGAGGATTAAATGGCGTTCCGTATCGCAAGTTCACCTTATACTCATAACCGCCGCAGTACCGGCAACATCATGATGCTGGTTATCCTGGCGGCGCTGCCTGGTTTTGCCGCGCAGTGCTACTTTTTTGGCGTGGGAACCTTATTGCAGGTTGTGTTGGCCTCGCTGACAGCGTTGCTGACAGAAGCGGCTATCCTGCGCCTGCGTAACACACCGGTCGCCCCTCAGCTGGCCGACAACTCCGCCCTGCTGACGGCAATTCTGCTGGGGATCAGCATCCCGTCTCTGGCCCCCTGGTGGTTAGTGGTGGTCGGTACGGTATTTGCGATTGTTATTGCCAAACAGTTGTACGGTGGCCTGGGACAAAACCCCTTCAACCCGGCCATGGTCGGCTATGTCGTTCTTCTGATCTCATTTCCGGTTCAGATGACCAGCTGGATGCCGCCAGAAGCCTTACAGGTGATTAAGCCCAGCGTGCTGGACTCGCTGAGCATGATCTTTACGGGTCATACGCTGGCGGGCGATACGTTACAGCAACTGCAGTTGGGCGTGGACGGTGTCAGCCAGGCCACACCGCTGGATACCTTTAAAACCGGCTTGCGCGCAGGCCACAGTGCAGAGCAACTGTTAGCCCAGCCCATTTACAGCGGCGTTCTGGCCGGTCTGGGCTGGCAATGGGTTAACGTGGGTTATCTGCTTGGCGGGGTATTTCTGCTGTGGAAAAACACCATTCGCTGGCATATTCCGGCCGCGATGTTGCTGTCGCTGACCGTCTGCGCCACGCTTGGTTGGTTACTGGCTCCCGCCTCGCTGAACAGTCCGCTGATTCATCTGTTTTCCGGGGCGACAATGCTGGGCGCATTTTTTATCGCCACCGATCCGGTTACCGCCTCCACCACTGACCGTGGCCGTCTGATTTATGGTGCCCTTATTGGTCTGCTGGTATGGCTCATTCGGAGTTTTGGCGGTTATCCGGACGGCGTTGCTTTCGCCGTTCTGCTGGCTAATATATGCGTACCGCTGATTGACTATTACACGCAGCCGCGCGTTTACGGTCATCAAAAGGATTAAATGATGCTGGACACCATACGCAAGAATGGCGTGACCCTGGCTCTCTTTGCCGCGATCACCACCGGCGTCACTGCTGTTGTAAATACCGTGACCAAACCCACCGTCGAGCACCAGACGCAGTTACAGCAAAAAAATCTGCTGGATCAGGTGGTGCCGACCGATATGTACGATAACCACATTCAGCAGGAATGTTACGTTGTCACTGATGCGGCGCTGGGTAATGCCAGTCCTCATCATCTTTATCTGGCGCGAAAAGGCAACGAACCTGTGGCCGCCGCCCTGGAAACCACCGCCCCGGATGGCTATTCTGGCGCGATTCAGATGCTGGTCGGCGCGGATTTTCACGGTAAGGTACTCGGCGTGCGGGTGATTGAGCACCATGAAACGCCGGGCCTGGGGGACAAAATCGAGTTACGGATTTCTGACTGGATCAACAGTTTTAATGGCAAAGTGGTAACCGGGCCGAATGACAAAGCGTTTGCCGTCAAAAAAGATGGCGGCGAATTCGACCAGTTTACCGGTGCCACCATTACCCCGCGCGCCGTCGTGAATGCCACCAAACGTACGGCATTGTTAATTGAATCCCTGAAAGGGAAACTCTCTTCGTTACCCGAATGTGGAGACGCCAATGAGTGAAGCGAAAAACCTGCTGGTCGGCGGGCTGTGGAAAAATAACTCGGCGCTGGTGCAGCTGCTGGGCCTGTGCCCTTTGCTGGCGGTGACCGCCACGGCCACCAATGCTCTGGGGCTGGGGCTTGCCACGACGCTGGTGCTGACCCTGACAAACAGTTTTATTTCGGCCTCGCGTCGTTGGGTGCCTTCTGAGATCCGTATTCCTATCTACGTGATGATCATCGCCTCTGTCGTAAGCTGCGTGCAGATGCTGATTAACGCTTACGCCTACGGTCTGTATCAGTCACTCGGTATTTTTATTCCGCTGATCGTGACCAACTGCATCGTAGTGGGCCGGGCTGAAGCCGTGGCCTCGAAAAGCAGTATTCCCCTTGCCGCACTGGATGGCTTTGCTATCGGTATGGGCGCCACCTGTGCAATGGTGGTACTGGGATCGATCCGTGAAATCATCGGCAGCGGCACATTGTTTAACGGTGCGGATCAGTTACTGGGTCCCTGGGCTAAAGTGTTGCGTATTGACGTGATTCATTTTAACTCGCCAATGCTGCTGGCAATGCTCCCGCCGGGTGCCTTTATCGGTCTGGGCATGATGCTGGCGGGGAAATATGTGATCGATCAGAAAATGAAGCAGCGCGCAGCGCGTCGCGCAGAAGACGCGGCGCTTGATGCGCCGCAGGGCAACACGGGAAAAGCCGTGTGAACCAGACGAAACGCATTGAGATTCTCAGTCGTCTGCAGCAGGCCAACCCTCACCCTACGACCGAGCTGCAGTTCACCTCGCCGTTTGAACTGCTGATTGCGGTTCTGCTGTCGGCTCAGGCGACGGACGTGAGCGTTAACAAGGCTACTGCAAAGCTGTACCCGGTGGCGAATACACCTGCTGCGATGCTGGCGCTGGGCGTGGACGGCGTGAAGGAGTACATCAAAACGATCGGCCTGTTCAACAGTAAAGCCGAGAACGTGATTAAGACCTGCCGTATTTTACTGGACCAGCACGGCGGTCAGGTGCCTGAAGATCGCGCCGCGCTCGAAGCCTTACCTGGCGTCGGCCGTAAAACGGCTAACGTGGTGCTGAATACGGCTTTTGGCTGGCCGACGATTGCGGTGGATACGCACATTTTCCGCGTCTGCAACCGGACAAATTTTGCGCCGGGTAAGAACGTCGAGCAGGTCGAAGAGAAACTGTTAAAAGTCGTGCCGAAGGCGTTTAAAGTCGACTGCCATCACTGGCTGATTCTGCACGGGCGTTACACCTGCGTGGCGCGCAAACCGCGCTGCGGGTCCTGCCTGATTGAAGACCTGTGTGAATATCCCGATAAGGTCGAGTAAGCCCGGATAACAGCCTGTGACCGGTCACAGGCTGTTTTACTGTTCAGCGCTGACGCTGCGCCAGCGCCGCCCGCATCCAGGCCATCACCAGCGGCGAATCCTTATCCTGTAATGCCGCCCGTTCGGACTGGAATAAGGTGGCGACATAGAAAGGATGATCGGTCAGTTCAATGCCGCGCACATCGCCGTTCAGATCCCAGGACGTGATCCGCATGTTTTTACCCTGCAGCGCCGCACTGAAAGCCGGGTTCACGCCAAAATTGCAATGATAACCTTCATCGCTGGTCAGCGCACCGTAGGCGCTGGCCATACGCGAGCCGGGTGCAAACGTGACCTCCCCTCGCTGTTCGACCAGTGAGCAGCTTAGCGGCGCAATCACCATCCGACCGGTTTCGCTGGTTTCGGCATGACTGGCATCTTCCCAGCCCAATACGTGGCGGGCATAGTCGATAACCGCATACTGAAACCCGCCACAGGAGCCGAGAAAGGGCTTACCGTTTTCCCGTACCCAACGCAGCATGCTAAACACGCCGTCATCGTTTTTATAGGGGCTGCCGGGCACCAGCCAGACGGCATCATGCTGCGTAACGGCGGACAGATCATCTAAATCCGGGGTGGGAATCCAGTCAGGCTCAATCGGGATGGCAAGGTGCGCCGCGGCGCGCGCCAGCGCCAGGGGAATGGATTGATGCGAAACAGCATCCGGGCGGTAGTCACCCACTAAGGCGAGACGTAAAGATAACGACATAGCAACATCCTTTTTAGGAAATAAAGAGGCTACGTGAGTGCGCGTGCGCTGTCGAGCAGGTGAGCGCATTTTTGCTGGTTTTTTACGCCTGTTAATTAAGGGCCGGACGCATTATTTCCTGATGAAACCATTTTTCTTCTGCTGAAATAACAGCGAATAATGTGAGTTTAATCAACTTTATTGCGCACCCGACGTCGTTTTGCGTCATAATATGCAGATTATTTCAGCAAAACGACGTCAAAAGCCGCATTTCCGGCGCTTTATTCTGATGAAAGATCACTTTCCAAAGCAAAGCTCTACGCAACCGCCGTTTAGTGGTTAATGTCATTATTGACGATCTGAAAAGCTCCACGCAGGTATTTTGAACCAATAAAAAACCTGAAAACATGACAAAATTTCAATCAGTAATATTTATTTAGGTTTTAACACCATATTGACCCTGTCTGGCAGAAGGTAGAAAACGCTTGCCCTGCCGCCTTTATTCAGCCAAATTAGTCGCCGTTTTTCCCATCTAATAAAAATCTGGCCCATGGTGTGATCACATGGCGCGGACGGAATGCCTGTCACGACGCAGGATATGAAATAACAGAGGTACAAGTGTCAACTGCAAACAAACACACCGACGAGGCCGTCAGCCTTAATGCTTTTAAACAGCCCAAAGCGTTTTACCTGATCTTTTCAATCGAATTATGGGAACGTTTTGGCTACTACGGCCTGCAGGCCATTATGGCCGTCTATCTGGTTCGACAGCTGGGCATGTCGGAGTCCGACTCCATTACCCTGTTCTCGTCCTTTAGCGCACTGGTTTATGGTCTGGTCGCTATCGGCGGCTGGCTGGGCGATAAAGTGTTGGGCACCAAACGCGTTATCGTGCTGGGTGTACTGGTGCTGGCCATCGGCTACGCGCTTGTCGCCTTCTCCGGTCATAACGTCAGCGTCGTCTATATCGGTATGGCGACTATTGCGGTGGGCAGCGGCTTGTTTAAAGCGAACCCCTCTTCCCTGCTTTCCACCTGCTATGAGAAAGACGATCCGCGCATTGATGGCGCCTTTACCATGTTCTACATGTCCATCAACATCGGCTCACTGTTTTCAATGATGCTGACGCCGTGGTTAGCCGAAAAATATGGCTATAACGTGGCGTTTTCGCTGTCGGTGATCGGCCTGGTCATCACGCTGCTTAACTTCCTGTTCTGTAAGCGCCTGGTGAAAGACTTTGGTTCCAAACCGGACTTTGCCCCACTCCAGTTCGGCAAACTGCTGATGACGCTGGCAGGTATTGTGGTGTTGATCGCCCTGGCTAACTGGATGCTGCACCATCAGGCCATTGCCCGTATTCTGCTGGGCCTGATTGCGCTGGGCATTATGGTGATCTTTGCCAAAGAAGCCTTCGCACTGAAGGGCGCGGCACGTCGCCGTATGATTGTCGCTTTCCTGCTGATGGTCGAAGCCATCGTCTTCTTCGTGCTTTACATGCAGATGCCTACGTCGCTGAACTTCTTTGCGATTCGTAACGTTGAGCACACCCTTTTTGGCATTACCTTTGCGCCAGAGCAGTTCCAGGCGCTGAACCCGTTCTGGATTATGCTGGCCAGCCCCATTCTGGCAGCCGTGTATAACAAGCTGGGCGACAAGCTGCCGATGCCGCACAAGTTCGCTATCGGCATGGTGCTGTGTTCTGCCGCGTTCCTGGTATTGCCTGTCGGCGCGAAATTTGCCAGCGATGCCGGTATCGTGTCCCTGAACTGGCTCATTCTCAGCTATGGCCTGCAAAGTATCGGCGAACTGATGATTTCGGGACTGGGCCTGGCGATGGTGGCACAGCTGGTTCCACAGCGCCTGATGGGCTTTATCATGGGCTCATGGTTCCTGACCACCGCGGGTGCTGCCGTCATTGCCGGTAAAGTGGCCAACCTGATGGCGGTGCCTGAAAACGTTACCGATCCGCTGATTTCGCTGGTCACGTACGGCAAAGTGTTCCAGCAGATCGGGATTGCCACCGCCGTCATCGCTGTGCTGATGCTGGTAACGGCCCCGCTGCTGAACCGTATGACGCAGACGACGGAAGCGGAAAAAGCCTGAGTGCGATTTTGACACGCAGCAAAAACCGGGCCTTGCCCGGTTTTTTTGTTTTTGTCGCCGATCGGTTCCTGGTAGATTACTCATGCTAATAACTGGTAATTCTGCCACAGGGGATTACTATGCAAACACGACTCGCAACATGGTGGCTTCATGATGAAACTGTTTTGTAAAGCTGGTGCCTGCTCTCTTTCACCCCATATTGTTCTGCGTGAATGTGGTCTGGATTTCACTCAGGTCAATGTCGACCTGCAAACCAAGCTCACCGAGCGCGGGGATGATTTTCGTCAAATCAACCCCAAGGGTCAGGTACCGGCGCTGCAATTAAGTGAGGGTAATGTCCTGACCGAAGGCGCGGCGATTGTGCAGTACCTGGCCGATCTCAAGCCCGATCGTCATCTTCTGGCCCCCGTTGGCAGCCTGACGCGTTATCACACCATTGAGTGGCTCGGCTACATCAGCAGTGAGTTACATAAGAGTTTTTCACCGCTGTTCCGCAACGATGCGCCCGACGAGTACAAAGCGCTGGTGCGCCGTCAGCTGGAGGCAAAATTTGCCTGGGTAAACGGTGAACTGCAGGACAAGCCGTGGCTGATGGGCGTGCATTTCAGCGTTGCGGATGCTTATCTGTATGTGGTGACGCGCTGGGCGAAAGCGCTGAACCTGGATGTCAGCGCGTTGAACCACCTGCAACAGTGGTTTGCGCGCGTTGAAGAACGGCCATCGGTTCAGGCCGCGCTAAAAGCGGAAGGCCTTATCTGACACGATCAGGGCCGTTACCGGCCCTTTTTTTACAGCTTCTCTGCCGGAAAATAGTGCGTTGGCCGGGCAATAGCGTCCTGCGCGGCAACCAACTGCAGCTCATATTCCCCCATCTCATGCGTTTTCAGCATCACTTCATAGACGGCGGCCGTGACGTGCTCCAGCGCCGCCTGCAGCGACTGTCCGTGCAGCAGATCGACCAGCAATAAGCCGCTGGTTAAATCGCCCACGCCTACAGGCTGGCGAACGCCAAAGTCCACCAGCGGACGGCTGATGTGCCAGGCTTCGTCGGCGGTGACCAGCAGCATTTCAAAGCGATCGCTGCGGCGTCCTGCCCGTGCCAGATGCTTAATCAGCACCACTTTTGGCCCCTGCGTGATCAGCAGGCGGGCAGCCTCAACGGCGGATTCGACACTGGTTACCGTGCGTTCGCTGAGCATTTCCAGCTCCAGCAGATTTGGCGCGATGATATCGCTGGCCGGTAGCGCCATTTTGCAGTGAAACTCCGCCACGCCCGGTGCCACAATGCAGCCCTTTTCCGGATGCCCCATGACCGGATCGCAAAAATACCAGGCCTCGGGGTTGGCGGCTTTTACCTGATGCACGATGTCCAGAATCTTTTCGCCCTGTTCGGCCGATCCCAGATAGCCGCTTAACACCGCATCACAGGTTTTCAGGCGGTCGATATCGGCGATGCCTTTGACGATGTCGGTGAGATGCGACGCCGGCATGACGGTGCCGGTCCAGTGCCCATACTGCGTATGATTGGAAAACTGCACGGTATTCAGCGGCCAGACGTTCACGCCCATACGGCGCATCGGGAACTCTGCCGCCGCATTGCCTGCATGACCAAACACCACGTGCGACTGAATTGCTAAAACGTTTTTCACTTTTTTACCCTGTCGTGCCTTGCCATAAAAAAGGGCCGGAAACCGGCCCTGAAAAGCTACTGCCAGTTGATCAGGCAGTAATGTTTTTTACCGCGGCGTAATAACGTGAAGCGGTTAAACAGCTTGTCGCTGTCGCGGAAGCGGTATTCCGCATCCGACTGCTTCTCACCGTTCAGCGATACGGCATTTGAGCCAATCATGGTGCGCGCCTGGCCGCGTGACGGTACCAGCTCCGCTTTAACCAGTGCCTGCTGCAGATCGTCCTCAGCAGACAGCGTAATGGTGGGCATGCCGTCCTGCGCCAGCTGTTCGAAATCAGCCTCGGTCATGTCACTGAGCGCACCGGAGAACAGACTTTCCGTGATGCGTTTCGCGGCTGCCAGACCCTCTTCGCCATGAACCAGGCGCGTAACCTGCTCGGCCAGTACATACTGTGCACGCGGCGCGGTTCCGCTGTTTTTATCTTCTTCTTCCAGGGCATTAATCTCTTCAATGCTCAGGAACGTGAAGAATTTCAGGAAACGGTAAACATCCGCATCGGCGGTGTTGATCCAGAACTGGTAGAACTTGTACGGGCTGGTTTTCTTAGCATCCAGCCAGACCGCGCCGCCTTCGGTCTTACCGAACTTGGTGCCGTCCGATTTGGTGATCAGAGGAACGGTCAGACCAAACACCTGGTTCTGATGCAGACGACGTGTCAGATCGATACCGGAAGTGATGTTGCCCCACTGGTCCGAGCCGCCGATCTGCAGCGTTACGCCGTGCAGTTCGTTCAGGCAGGCAAAATCATAGCCCTGCAACAGGTTGTAGGAGAATTCGGTAAACGAGATCCCCTGGTCGTCACGGTTCAGACGCTGTTTGACCGCTTCCTTGTTGATCATCTGGTTAACCGAGAAGTGTTTACCAATGTCACGCAGGAAGGTCAGCACGTTCATATTGCCAAACCAGTCATAGTTGTTGGCCGCAATCGCACTGTTCGCACCACAGTCAAAATCCAGGAATGGCGCAACCTGTTTACGGATTTTTTCGACCCATTCACCGACGGTTTCGCTGGTGTTGAGCTTACGCTCTGCCGCTTTAAAACTGGGATCGCCAATCAGACCGGTTGCGCCGCCCACCAGCGCCACCGGCTTGTGTCCGGCGTCCTGAAAACGTTTCAGGCAGAGCAGCGGTACCAGATGGCCCAAGTGCAAGCTGTCAGCAGTGGGGTCAAAGCCGCAATAGAGCGAAATTGGCCCTTGCGCCAGTTTCTCGACTAACGCGTCTTCATCCGTCACCTGGGCGATCAGGCCCCGTTCTTGCAATTGTTGTATCAGGTTACTGCTGGTCATCACTGACTCCAAATTGATCAGACTGCACCTAGGCTGGTACACAGCTTTCCGCTGAGTTGCGGAAGAAAAAAATGAGGGCTATAGCATAAAGCGCTGACGGCTTCTGTGCCAGCGCTGATAAGGGGAAAGCGCAGTTTTACGGGGCGAGTCGGTCAATTTTCCAGCCGTCGTTATCCCGTTGGTAGAGGAAACGATCGTGAAGGCGATGTTCGCCCCCTTGCCAGAACTCCATGGTGTTAAATTTTACCCGATAGCCGCCCCAAAAACTGGGCAGCGGCACATCGCCCTGCTGGAATTTCTGCTTCAGTTCCAGAAACTTCGCTTCCAGCACACCGCGGGCAGAAATCCGGCTGGACTGACGCGAAACCCAGGCACCGATCTGGCTGTCACGCGGGCGGCTGCTGAAATATTTCAGGACGTCCAGCGGCGACAGTTGTTCGACTTCGCCCAGCACCATGACCTGGCGCTCCAGAAAATGCCACGGGAAATGCAGCGAAATACGCGGATTGTTGGCCAGATGTTGTGCTTTACGGCTGCCGAGGTTGGTATAAAACACCATGCCCTGTTCATCATAATGCTTCAACAGCACGATACGCTGATAAGGCTGGCCTTGTTCATCGACCGTGGCTACCGTCATGGCTGTAGGATCGGGCAATTGTGCCTCGCAGGCCTGCTTTAACCAGCTTTCGAACAGCGCCAGCGGATTATCCGGCAAATCGTTACGACGCAGACCACCGCGCGTGTATTCACGACGCAGGTGGGCAATGTTTTGCAGCATTTCATTGTCACTCATCATGCACACTCACTCAGATAACGTTAACCAGCCGGTTGCAGCTCGCAGTCATTCACGACGATTTTATCGTTGCGCTCAATAAAAGCACCGTTTCCTTTAGACCAGAAAACATACTGTCCGTCGCTGTAGCGGGCCCCGGAGGCAGAAACGGTTTGCGTCAGCGTCAGCGGTTTGCCATCCATGATAAAGCTGACCTGATCTTTAGCGTTATCCAGGGTGACGGTGAGCGGCAAGGTGCCACAGCGATAGTGTAACGTTTCTGGCGCGGGCGACGATTTGTGCATCAGGCTGCAGCCTGACAGCATGACCATGGCAACCACAGTTAATCCTTTTCGCATCAGCGATTCTCCTGTACGTAAAGCAGGCACAACGCGCCCTGCTTTGTTCGGTATGAAGGTTCCGGCACCGGCAGGTTAACCGTTCCGGCACAGAGGGGCAATTTAACCGATGATCGCACCCGTAGCAGCAAAAGTTTTTTTGTCCGGGCGTGGGAAGGTAAAGACTGCAAAGCCAGGGTTTGGTCGGGAAAACGCGACATCGCGCGGCGATGACCAGGGTGGAGGGGGCGAAAGAGACCGGCAACACCCGGGTATTCAGGCGTTGCCGGTGAAGATTAATTACCGCGATAGGTAGAATAGCCGTACGGGCTCAGCAGCAATGGAATATGGTAATGCGATTCACTTTTGTCCATGTGAAATATCACCGGAATTTCCGGGAAAAAGGACGCATGCTGAACCTTCTGATAATAATCTCCCGTTTTAAATACAACTTTATAATCGCCCGTTTCATATTGTTTATCTGTCGGGAATAGTGCACTAATTCTGCCGTTTTTATCGGTTACCCCTGAGGAAAGCTTAACCCACTTGCCCTGTTCTTTATGTTCGAGGTCAACAGAAATACCGGGAGTCGGCGTGCCGGTCTCCAGATTTAATACGTGTACACTCAGCGGATTCTTCATCGCGGTTGTTTCTGCCGCACAAGCAACGGAACCCATTAATAACGCTGCAACTGCACCCATTTGCCATTTCATTCTCGATTCCTTTTTTTCGTTAACCTGTCAACGAGCGTAAAGGGCCGCAGACTAAATACCAAACCGCAGGCGCTAAATGTGAAATTTCTGAGAGGCATAAATACGCTTTAGCTATTCGCGCTTTTTCTGCGCAAGTGCGTTTATTGTTTCGCTCACCGCCCTGCAAAATTCTCAAAAGCGACTATGCTGTTTAATTCAAGGTCCACTTCAAGGAGATGAAATGCATACTAAATCCCTGTCAGCTGCCGTTTTGCTTGCCCTCTCTCTGGCAACGTTAGCCGGTTGTTCTTCCAACCAGTCCATTAAAACGTCAGACGGCCGTACAATAGTGACCGATGGTAAGCCTCAAATTGACAGCGATACGGGGCTGGTGTCCTATCGTGACGCCCAGACAGGCAAAACCGAACAAATTAATCGCGATCAGATCAGCAATATGAGTGAACTTGATAACTAACGGACTCAATCACAGAAATAAGGTGGATAATATGAAGAAGACTCTGATTTTACCGCTGGCAGTTTTGATCGGCATGACCGCATTAACAGGCTGTACCCGCACAAGCTACGCTATTCATACCAACGATGGCCGCACTATTATCAGCGACGGCAAGCCGTCTGAATCTGATGCCGGTTTACTGGGTTATACCGATGCCAATGGTGTGAAACAGCAGATCAATAAAGCGGACGTTAAAGCCGTTTCCGAAGTGCCAAAATAACAGCGTTGCCGCCTGATCAGGGCGGCTTTTTTATTTCCTGCCGCCTCTTCATTGCTTCACCCTCTCAATTTCTTTTTATCTGGAAATAACGGATCGTCGTAAACAGTGTAATAACGACTTACACGGCATGATCATGGCTCATATATCCTTTTGTCTTTCTGACGCAGGTGCTCGCCTGTTATGGCCTTTTTCGTTCCTTCTCACTTTGCTTTGTGACAACACAAAAACATTAGCATCTCTTTCTTATGTACATTTTATTTACAGCGTCAGGTTGCGGTCCGGAATGCCGCTGACGGCCAGGTCACCGTGTCAGGGACCTATCGTAATTTCAGGCCAGTTCGCCACTATCTAGTGGTTTAATCACTTCAATTCTGGCGGATAAAACGGGTCTGTATAAATTTTCGCTCGCTTATTAAGGTGTTAGCCTGCGGTATGAAAGTTCACTGTTTTTAATGTTTTCTTTGATAGGTATCACCGAATGAAATCACACTATCGCTATTCATTCCTTTTACTAAACTAATCACTGGGTCGACGACATTCTCACTCACTCTCAGGAGGTGCATATGAATTTTCACGATGAGGCTACCGGTCATAAGATTATTGGTGAAGCTGCGGTGAACCTGGCACTACAGAATGAGGAGATCACGGTGGTTTCACTGATTCGCCAGCTCAGCACGATGGCGGACCATGAAAGCGACGATGAGCGCGTGCTCCTGATCGCCGATGCGCGTAAATGGCTGAAAAGCTTTATTAACGTGGCTACGCGCGAGCGGGCCGAACTCAACTGGATGGTAGTAACGGGCCAGGTTCCCGCCAATGTGACCGAGCATTAACGCTGACAGGTTAATGCGATACCGCGCTTCGCGGACGCCGGATGCGTCCGCGTTTACTGCGTGCCAGCTGTCTGTATTCTCTCTGTGTCCGCTTTCCGCCCTTCTCTCTGTCCCCGCCTGAATCGCGCCGCACGCTTTTTCTGCGAAAATAGCTGTACAAGTTTTATTTTATTGTATAACTTTACGCTACTTTCAACTGACTACTTTTGAACCACCCGAGAACCTCTATGCAACACAATCATCGCTTACCGCAGAGCGCCGACGATATCTCCCGCTATTTTTCTGCGGCGGGTCTCCCTTCACAGCAGGAAATGCTGGGGCAAATCGTGGTAGATATTTTACGCGCCGGCCAGAACGTGAACCGTAAGTCTATCTGCACTAAACTGCTGCGCCGTCTTGAGCTGTCAGCCAGTCAGGAAGAAGAGCGCCTTTGCCGTGAACTGATTGGGTTGCTGTTTGGTCGTTAAGACGGCCAGTGACTGCCGTGACGGGACGGGGCATCGTTGCGAAGCCGTTGCGGCCTTTTCGCTGCTGCTGCTGGCATTATTGTTGCTGCTGTCGTTACTGTGACGTGACGGCCGTACAGACTTCCTTGCTTCAGCCCGTCGTCATTAATGGAGTTTATGCGCGAGGATACGGATAGCCTCTTCGCAGGTCTGTCGGGTCGTTTTACAGCTTGTCTGGAGACTTTGCTGGTGCAACGCACCAATAATTTCCTGCAGTGTGAGCGTTTTACCCGGCTGCAGGATGCCTGACACAACGCGCCCTAAAAGCGCGTGAATCTCTTCACCGATGTTTGCCCTGTCATGTTTCACGCATAATCCTCAAATTTTACTTTTTCTGTAACAGCAAAGTGTTTTAGAGAAGGCACACTGTGCCTGTGTCTGGCAGCCCATGGGTGACCGGCCGCCCTGCATGGATGACATAAGGGAATATTTACTTCCTAAATGAGCAAAGATTAATCCAGGATTTTCAGGGCCAGCGCAATGGTAGCCTGTTCATCGTGTACATCCGCCACCTTGCCGGTAACACGCATACCAAAGGCAATACGCAAAATCAGTCCTGCAGCCGTCTCCACATCCAGGTCGCGCCTGATGGAGCCATCATGCTGTCCTTCCTGCAAAAGTGACATCAGAAAGGCCTTATTGCGGAAGATAACCTGTGTAACCTGTTGTGACAGCTCCGCATCCAGCACCTGTAATTCAATAGCACTGCCTACGACCAGACAGCCGGTGCGCCCTTCCGTTGACCGGGAAGAATCCAGATAAAACTGGAGTAGTTCACTTAACTTTGCGCGGCCGGTCGAAAAGCGGGCCAGGCGTCCGCGCAGATCCTCGTTGCGGACCGTGATGTAACGCTGAAAAACCAGCAGGAACAACGATCGCTTGTCCTGAAACGCTTTGTAGATACTACCGACAGAAAGCTGCATTGCCTCACTCAAATCGTTAAGCGAGGCGGCATGATATCCTTTCTGCCGGAACACGATCATCGCCTGGTCCAGAGCCTGTTCGATATCAAATTCTCTGGGCCTGCCGCGTTCTTTTTGTTTATTCGCTGTGGATTGTTGGCTGCTCATGACGACCAGTTTGAGAGGCTGCATTTCCGACATTACCCGGAAACGATAGGCAGAACGATTGTATCTCAGGCACCGGGTGCAAGTACACCCGAATCCCACCCCGGCGCATCGTCTGCACAAAGTGCGGTGCAGGCGATGCCGTGGTGGGATAAAAAGCAGGTCGATCAGGCGTTGGCTTTAAGCAGCTCGTCTGCCGCCAGTTTACCGAGCGCGTTCGCCGCAAAGGGACTGTCGCCCGTCAGTACCCGGCGATCTTTATGCACGGTCCCTTTAATATCGCTGTTCACCAGCGTCAGTCCCATGGCCTGAAGTTTCTCCCCGAAGAACCAGGTTAACTGTCCCGGCATGTAGCCGATATCCGGTGTTTGTTTGTCGGTCGCATCGGGGAAGGCGCAAATTTTATAGCCATTAAGCGGATTGTCGCCTTTGTCCAGAGCAAGAAAGGCAGCCGGGCCATGGCACAGCGAAATCAGGTGACGATCGTTGGCCAGCGTCCAGCGGATCACCTCAGCGACGGCTTCACTTTCGGGCATCCCTATCAGCGCGCCGTGACCGCCCGGAATAAAGACGCCTGCGTACTCTGACCGGGGCGTCAGTGACTGAACGACAGCGTTCAGCGTCAGCGGGGAACGAAACAGCGACAGGCAGTGATTGTAAAAGCCAATGACCACCTCATCCTGCTGGGGCATCGCCCAGTGTTCAAACTTCACCATCTGCCCGGACAACGTCGCCACATCAAACTGGAAACCGGCCTGATACAGGTGATACATCGGAAGCAGCGTCTCAATCGGATGGTTACCGGTGGAAAACAGGGTGTCGTTATCAAGCGGCAGATAGCGCTCGTCGGTGCAGATCACCAGGACCTTTTTATTCCCTGAATACGGCTGGGGATAGTCGGCATCACCGAGATCAGATGTGGGGCGGGTGAACTGGTCAAGTGAGTAGGCAGAAGGAAAAAAGGCGTTATGTTCGGCCCGATCTGCCACCGGCGATTTACTGAGTTCTGACATGACAAAGCTCTCCTTAAGGGGATGGATACCTGTTTTAGCCTAGACCACAACGCCAGATTTAAACCGAGCGGCAGCCCAAACGGCCCCCTTATAAGAGCATTCTGTTGCTGTCATCCCTGCCCGCGCCTTACTTCACCACCGGCAGATCGCTGATGCGCGTGGTATAAGCCGGCGACAGCATTTCGCGCTTCATCGCCCAGCGCTTCTCTGTCCCCTGTCCGGCGAACCACATTTTCCCCTTGCCCGCTTTGTGGATCTGATCGATAACCTGCATCAGATCGTTACGGCCCGGGTTGACTGGTCGCTCATCAAACAAATCTAACTGAGTCACGCCGTGGTCAAAGAAGTCGCTCAGGACAACGCCCGCTTTGATATAGCGGTGGCCCGCGATCCAGATGTAGTCCAGCATGTCGGTCGCCACCCGGATAATGTCGCGCGTATCGTGCGACGGCGTCAGTAACTGACCAGTGGCCTGATTACCGTAAAAGTTTTCACCAACGGCATGGGGGCTGGTGCGCAGAAACACCCCGATTTGTCGGCAGTACTGTTTTTCTTTCCGCAGTTTTTCGGCGGCACGTTCGGCATAGGTACAGACGGCCTCACGCACCTGTGCATAGTCAGAAAGACGGCTACTGAAAGAACGTGAGCACATGATCTGCTGTTTGGTGGGTTCGAGGGCTTCTAAATCCTGACAGGGTTCACCGCATAATTCTCTGACCGTGCGTTCCAGCACCACGCTGAAATTCTTACGAATCAGGCTGGGACGCTGACGCGCCAGGTCTGCGGCCGAGGTTATCCCCATCTCCTCAAGCCGCTGGCTGAGACGGCGGCCAACGCCCCAGATATCCTTGACCGACACCTTCGCCAGCAGTTTTTGCTGGCGCACCGGATCGGACAGATCGACCACACCGTTGGTGTAGCCTGCCCATTTTTTGGCCGCAAAATTCGCCAGCTTCGCCAGCGTCTTGGTAGGGGCAATCCCGACACAGACGTTAAGATGAATTTCTTTTTTGATGCGTTTTTTAATCTGATGCCCCAGGGTATCAAGCGACATGCAGTGGCTGACGCCGGTTAAATCCAGAAAGGCCTCATCAATCGAATAAATTTCTACCGACGGGGCCATTTCCTCCAGTAGCGTCATGACCCGGGTGCTC
>Ga0157363_1000022_pt1 | contig 152485 bp, 142 predicted proteins | sample AttsexASBM1_FD_111477 | JGI IMG/M metagenome (GOLD analysis project Ga0157363, IMG submission 111477) | Fungus gardens microbial communities from leaf cutter ant in Ribeirão Preto, State of São Paulo, Brazil - Atta sexdens ASBM1 | ecosystem: Host-associated > Fungi > Mycelium > Unclassified ...
CGCAACAGTTACAAAACGACGCGGCCGCTGACCTGCTTCCGCTCATAGAGAAACGCCTCAGTGTTGAAACGGATCCTCAGGTTCATGCTGCGCTGGCCATGACGGCGGCCAGTCTGCAGCTGAGCAGCCCGCAGCCGATGGTGCGGCTTAGAGCGGTCAAACTGCTGGGCGAATCCAGCGATCCTAATACTCAGGCCAGCCTGCAGCGTCTGACGCAGCCCGCAGCCGAGCCCGATGAAACGGTACGTGAGGCAGCGGCAGACAGCCTGAAGCAGATGAAAAGTCGCCTGATGTGGGGCGATCTGCTGGGACAGGCATTCAGCGGGCTCTCGCTGGGATCGATCCTGCTGCTGGCCGCGCTGGGCCTGGCCATCACCTACGGTCTGCTGGGGGTGATCAATATGGCGCACGGTGAAATGCTGATGCTGGGCGCGTACGCCACCTGGCTGGTACAAAACCTGTTTCAGCAGTTTGCTCCGCAGTATATCGCCTGGTATCCGCTGCTGGCGCTGCCGGTCGCGTTTCTGATGACGGCAGCCATTGGAATGGCGCTGGAGCGCACTATCATTCGCCATTTGTATGGCCGCCCACTGGAAACCCTGCTCGCGACCTGGGGCATCAGCCTGATGCTGATTCAGTTGGTGCGTATGCTGTTTGGTGCGCAGAACCTGGAGGTCGCCAATCCCGCCTGGCTGTCGGGCGGATTGCAGGTGCTGCCCAATCTGGTTCTGCCCTGGAACCGCATTGCAGTCATCCTGTTCGTGGTGTTTGTGCTGATACTGACCTGGCTGCTCCTCAACCGCACACGGCTGGGGATGAACGTGCGCGCCGTCACCCAAAACCGGGCCATGGCCGACTGCTGTGGCGTGCCGACGGGCCGGGTGGACATGCTGGCATTTGGTCTGGGTTCCGGTATCGCGGGGCTGGGCGGCGTCGCCCTGTCGCAGTTAGGCAATGTCGGGCCAGAACTGGGCCAGGGCTACATCATCGATTCTTTCCTGGTGGTGGTGCTGGGCGGCGTCGGCCAGCTTGCCGGAACCGTGGTCGCCGCATTGGGACTAGGCATTCTCAACAAAGTGCTGGAGCCGCAGATGGGGGCCGTATTGGGGAAAATCCTTATTCTGGTGTTGATCGTGCTGTTTATTCAAAAACGTCCGCAGGGACTGTTTGCCGTGAAAGGAAGGGTGACTGACTGATGACGCAACCTCTCACCTTACGTCTGACGCGTCAGGCACCGCGCCTGACACTGGGCATTGGCGCAGTCGTTACGCTGCTGCTGCTGATCATGCCGTTCCTGGCACTGCTGCCCGCCTCGCATCCGCTGGCGATCTCCACCTATACCTTAACGCTGGTCGGTAAAATTCTGTGCTACGCCGTGGTCGCGGTGGCGCTGGATCTGGTGTGGGGTTATGCGGGCTTACTTTCTCTGGGGCATGGCCTGTTTTTTGCGCTGGGCGGCTATGCGATGGGCATGTACCTGATGCGCCAGGCCTCCGGGGACAGCCTGCCCGCGTTTATGACCTTCCTGTCCTGGGATCGGCTGCCGTGGTTTTGGGCAGGCACGCAGCATTTCGCCTGGGCGCTGTGTCTGATTGTCCTCGTGCCGGGCCTGCTGGCGCTGGTGTTTGGTTTCTTTGCCTTCCGCTCGAAAATCAAAGGCGTGTATTTCTCCATCATGACCCAGGCGCTGACCTATGCCGGCATGCTGCTGTTCTTTCGCAACGAAACCGGTTTTGGCGGTAACAACGGCTTTACCGGTTTTACGACCCTGCTGGGCTTTAGTGTGACCTCAACCAACACGCGCATCGGCTTGTTTATTGCTACCGTCCTGCTGCTGTTAGCAAGCCTGGTGCTGGGCTTCGCGCTGGCCCGCAGTAAATTTGGCCGGGTGCTGACCGCTGTTCGGGATGCCGAAAACCGCCTGATGTTCTGCGGTTACGATCCTCGGGGTTTTAAGCTGTTCGTCTGGACCCTCTCGGCCATGCTATGTGGCCTGGCAGGCGCGCTCTATGTGCCCCAGGTTGGCATTATTAACCCCAGTGAAATGTCCCCGACCAACTCCATTGAAGCCGCTATCTGGGTCGCACTTGGCGGGCGCGGTACGCTTATCGGTCCGTTGCTCGGGGCCGCCATCGTCAACGGCGCGAAAAGCGTCTTCACCGTGGCTTTTCCGGAGTACTGGCTGTTTTTCCTGGGGATGATGTTTATTTTGGTCACGCTGTTTCTGCCGCGTGGCGTGATGGGTTTACTGCGCCGGAGAAAAGATGACTGAGACCCTGTTCACCCAAACTCTGCCAGCCGATCGTTATCGTGCCCGGCGCGATCCGGTCCTGCAGTTGGCTAACATCACCGTAACCTTTGAGGGGTTTCGTGCGCTTAACAATCTCTCTTTACAGATTGGCGTCGGTGAACTGCGCTGCATCATTGGCCCTAATGGCGCAGGTAAAACTACGCTGATGGACGTTATTACCGGCAAAACGCGTCCCGACACAGGGCAGGTCATTTACGATCAGGATAAAAACCTCATCGCCCTGTCGCCGGTGGAGATTGCCCGTAGCGGAATTGGGCGCAAATTTCAGAAGCCGACAGTGTTTGAAGCGCTGACGGTATTTGAGAATCTGGAGATTGCCCTGAAAACCACCAAAACCGTCTGGGCCAGCCTGCGTGCGCGCCTTGACAGCGCGCAACGGGATCGGATCGATGAGATCCTGACGCTGCTGCGGCTTAGCGCCGCCCGCCAGCGACCGGCAGGTCTGCTGTCGCATGGCCAAAAGCAATTTCTTGAAATCGGCATGCTGCTGGTGCAGGAACCGCACCTGCTGCTGCTTGATGAGCCCGCTGCGGGCATGACCGATGCGGAAACTGACTACACCGCCGAACTGTTTCGCAGTCTGGCGGGCAAGCATTCACTTATGGTGGTTGAGCACGATATGGGCTTCGTGGAAACCATTGCCGATCACGTCACCGTTTTGCATCAGGGAGCCGTACTGGCAGAAGGTTCCCTGCGCGAGGTACAGGCCAACGAGCAGGTCATTGACGTTTATTTGGGGCGCTAAATGTTACAGGTATCTGAACTGCATCAGTATTATGGCGGCAGCCACATTCTGCGTGGCCTGTCTTTTGAGGTTAAACAGGGTGAAGTCACCTGCCTGCTCGGCCGCAACGGTGTGGGGAAAACCACGCTGCTGAAATGCCTGATGGGCTTAATACCGGCTAAATCGGGCGAGGTGCGCTGGCAGGACAATATCATCAACGGGCGAAAGCCCCACCAGCGCGTGCAGGCCGGCATGGCTTACGTGCCGCAGGGGCGGGAGATTTTTCCGCGTCTGACGGTTGAAGAGAATCTGCTGATGGGCCTGTCACGCTTTTCATCCTCGCAGGCAAAGCAGGTGCCCGAAGAGATTTACCAGCTGTTTCCGGTATTGTTCGATATGAAATCCCGCCGGGGCGGCGATCTGTCCGGCGGCCAGCAACAGCAGTTGGCCATTGGCCGGGCGCTGGCCAGCCGTCCACAGTTGCTGATCCTCGACGAGCCTACCGAAGGGATTCAGCCTTCAGTGATCAAAGAGATTGGCCTGGTGATCCGCCAACTGGCACAGCGCGGCGACATGGCGATTCTGCTGGTCGAGCAGTTTTATGATTTTGCCGCGGACCTGGCCGACCGCTATCTGGTCATGTCGCGCGGTGAAATTATCCAGCGCGGGCGCGGTGAAGAGATGGAAACGGATAACGTGCGGAGCCTGGTCGCCATCTGATTCTCCTCCTGTCAGGCAGGTCGGCGCGCAGGCTGACCTGCCTGGATCGCGGCACCCTGCGCTTTCTTCCCACCTGAGCCATGCACGCCCACGGTACGCATCCGTGACCGGCCCGTTTCATTTCCGTCGTTAAATTCTTGTGTAATAACGCACAAGACATCTTGTAATAAATAACAGTAAGTATAATAATTCTCATTTGCATTCAATGTGCATAACACCTTTGTCACATGACTTTCTGCGCCTTTCTTCTGCCGGGCGCGTTGTATTTGCCTTTGTAAGGGATAAACAATGAGAATGCCTTTTGGCCCGAAACGGTTAGCGCTACTGTGTTCCATCGCCATTGCCGCCCCTGCGGTATCCTTTGCCGCCGATACGCTGGTGGTGACAGCAAAGCCGGAAGAAACATCGACCACGCCCACTGAAGGCTACACGGCGACCGTCAGTAAAGGGGCAACCAAAACCGATCGTCCTTTGATCACCACCGGTCAGTCCGTTTCGGTCGTGACGCGCCAGCAAATGGCCGATCAGGGCGCAATGGATGTGAATCAGGCGCTTAACTACACCGCCGGTGCCTTCACGAACTTCGCTGGCGCAGCCACCCGCTACGACACGGTCTCTCTGCGCGGCTTCCACGGCGGCGATGTCGATAACATTTTCCTGGACGGTCTGCGCCTGATGAGCGATCCCGGCAGCTATAACGTGCTGCAGGTCGATCCCTGGTTCCTCGACCGTATTGATGTGATCAAAGGTCCTTCTTCTGCCTTGTATGGACAGACGGTGCCGGGTGGCTTAGTGATGGAAAGCTCCAGACGTCCGCAGTATGCGCCTGAGGGACATTTCCGTTTGTCTACCGGCAACCATAACACCAACAGCGCTGCGTTTGATTACACCAATGCCATCAACGATCAGTGGGCGTTTCGCCTGACCGGCATAACGCGTAACAGTGATACGCAGTACGATCATACACGCGAAGAAAAATATGCGATTTCGCCTTCACTGCTGTGGCAACCTGATGAGGATACGTCACTCCTGCTGCGCGCTTATCTGCAAAAAGATCCGTCCGGCGGCTATCACAGTGCCGTGCCTGGGGACGGCAGCATCACCGAACATAACGGGCGTAAGCTCAGCACCGGTTTCTATGATGGCGACAGCGCGCTGGATCAGTTTAAGCGGCGGGAGCAGATTTACAGCGCGGAATTCGCTCACCGCTTTAATGAAACCTGGGCGTTTCGCTCGAATGCCAGCTACTCCCATTCCAATGTCGATCTGGATCAGGTTTATCAGATTGGCTGGGCATCACCGCAGTCAGAACTGCTCAATCGCTACTATTCCGGCTCGCGTTCGTCGCTGCAGGCGTACGCGATTGATAACCAGCTGGAAGCCGACTTTGATACCGGTCCGGTGGATCACAAGGTGGTGCTGGGTGCGGAATACCATCAGTACACGAACGATTTACGGGATGCCCGCGGCCCAGCCAGTTCACTCAATGCGCTGACAGGTCAGGCCGTGGGCGTGAATCCGGCTTACGTGTTTACAAATTCACAGCGTCGTTACTATCAAACCGGCGTGTACCTGCAGGATGAGCTGAAATGGGACAAATGGCATCTGGATCTCTCAGGCCGCTACGATCGCATCGTGTCTGAAAACCGCCAGTACAGCACCGATACCCAATATCGTCGTCAGGATGATCACGTCAGTGGCCGGGCGGCGCTGCTGTATGCCTTCGATAACGGGATTTCGCCCTACGTCAGCTATAGCCAGGCGATTACGCCACAATCCCTTTCCGGACGGGATGGCAACCTGCTGAAGCCAACGACCTCGGAGCAGTATGAGACCGGCATTAAGTACCAGCCCGTGGGCACGTCCGATCTCTACTCCGCCGCGATCTACGACCTGACACAGAATGATGTCGGTAACCGCGTGGTAGTGGGCTCCTATTATGAACCGGCTGGCAAAGTGCACTCTCAGGGCCTCGAACTGGAAGCGCATAATCAGCTCACCCCGCGACTGAGCACGCTGGCGAGCGTGACGGTGAACCATGTGCGCTTCAAAGATTCCATCGACGGCAATAACGGCCACACGCCTTACGTGACGCCTGACTCGATGGCGTCTGCCTGGGCGAAATACCAGTTTGATGCGGGAATCAGCGTCGGTGCTGGCGTGCGTTACATTGGTCGGCAGTGGGCAGACAATGAGAACACCACACGTCTGCCTTCCGCTACGCTGTTTGACGCCTCGGTCCGCGCTGATTTAGGTGCCTGGAACAGCAGCCTCAAAGGCGCGTTTGTGCAGCTTAATGCCAATAACCTGACCGATCGCGACTACGTTTCTGCCTGCTACGGCACGGGCTTCTGCTACTGGGGCGCAGAGCGCACCGTGGTGGCGACCGTCGGCTACGATTTCTGATCCATGCCCGGGCGGCAATCCGTGCCGCCTGTCACCGCTTATGCCACAGCGGCGCAATGTCGCCGCTGTTTTTCTCGCAGAAAAACACGTACTAACCACAGCCACAGCACACCACAGATCAGATTCAACAGGCTGAAGCCTGCGGTACCGCCATGAAAATAGGCCGCTTTGCCTGCCTCAATCCCAAAAGCAAAGACCACCATACTGACCATGCCCAGCATTGCTGCCACGCTGCCCTTCCCTGCCTGACTGGAAAATAACGTCAGTCGGTACAGTCCGGCATTGACCATCCCGCTGCCGAAGCCGTACAGGCTGAGGCCAGCCGTGAGCCCAATGTAGCTGTCCGCCTGCCATAACGTGCTCAGCGCAGCGATCAAAAGCCCTGTAACCACAGGCCAGGCACCCAACCGTAACGGCTGCTCGACGGAGAGACGGCTGGCCAGTCGTCCCAGCGTGAGATTCCCGGCAATCATTGCCATAAAGACCGGCAGTTGAAGCAGTGCGTAATCCAGTCGGCTCAGGCCCAGACCGTGAATCAGGATAACAGGCGAAAGCGCGACCCATGTCAGGCAGGGAATCGTCACCAGGCCAATAGCCAGCGAACCGCACATCACCTGGCGGTCTTTTAGCAACGCATAATAGCCCGCCGCCAGCGACGGCAGCGATACGGAGGTGCGTCTGTCACCTGCGGTTTCCGGCATCGACAGGCCCAGGCCAATGAGCGACAGCGCGGCCAGAGCAGCGAAAAACAGAAACAGTGTGCGCCAGTCTGCGACGGCCAGAAACGCCGTACCCGCCAGCGGCCCGGCCAGCGGAGCCAGCAGCGCAACGTTCGCCATCAGCGCCATCATCTTTACGCTGAGTGCCTCGTCAAAAGCCTCCTGAATGGCGGCATAGCCCACCGCACCGATAAAGCACAGGCTGATGCCCTGCAGAAAGCGCAGCAGGATAAAGGGCCCGATGCCCTGCACCCAGTGCGTCGCCAGACAGGTCAGCATAAAAAACGCAACACCGGTCAGCAGGACCGGACGGCGGCCCAGCTTGTCGGACAGCGGCCCCAGGAGCCACTGTAACAGCATCCCGCCCATCAGATAGGCGGTCAACGAGGTGGCCACCCACTCCGGGCCCACGTGAAACGCCTGTGTGACCCGCAGCATGCCGGGCTGAATCATGTCATGCGCGAGATAGGTGGCAAACTCAAACAGCACCAGCGATAAAGGAAATAACAGATGTCGTCGCGTCAGGCGCGAGACAGGTTGAAAACGAGCCATCGTCAGTATTATCCAGTAAAACGAGAAAAACGCGGCCGCCAGGGCGACCGCGCTGATGGGAAAGGCGGTGATAATCCCGTTAACGCCACCGGGCGACAGGATTCTCCAGCGTGCCGGCAAACTTGAGGTTTTCGGCAGGATCGGACAGGTTGATCATCTGCTGATTATTGGCCAGCTGCAGGCGGTTCAGACAGGAGCGGGTAAAGGTGGGCGCAAACATATCGTAGCGGGCAAATTTACTGGCCAGCTGCGGATGCGCCTGCTGATAATCCTTCACGCACTGTGCCACCAACTGCCAGAACTGACTCTCGGGCAGCGTACCTGACTGGTGCAAAATCGCGCTGATAAAGCGGAAGATACAGTCAAAGACGTCGGTAAAAATCGACAACAGCTTCAGTTCTTCAGGCACGTCTACCGCCAGACGCTGGACGTTCTCCGGCAGTACCGCCTCCGGGTTCATGACGGCGATTTCTTCGCCAATGTCTTTCATGTAGGCGCTGACCGGCACATTGTTTTCCAGCAGCAGGATCAGATTTTCGCCGTGGGGCATAAACACCAGATCGTGTTGATAGAAGCAGTGCAGCAGCGGACTGAGGTAACAGTTAAGGTAACGTTCAACCCACTGTGCCGCGGGCAGGCCTGAGTCGGCGATCAGTGCGGGCAGTAACGGCTGCTGATGATGATCAACATGCAGGAACGCCGCCATGGTCATCAAGCGCTGGCCGGGCTGCAGATCAGGAACCGGATTATCGCGCCACAGGGCCGCAAACATTTTCTTATAGGCGGAATCGCCCTTAATGGCACGTTCGTAATGGCGGTTGTGATAGCCCACGGCGGCCACCTCGCGCAGGATGCGGAAGTTGCAGCGCTGAAGCCAGCTGTCGTTTGCCACCAGCGTTTCCAGCCATTCATTAATCGCAGGCGTGGTCGCCATATAGTACGGCGACAAGCCGCGCATAAAGCCCATGTTGAGCACCGACAGGGCAGTTTTCACATAACGCTTGTGGGGCTGGCTGCGGTTAAAGAAGGTACGAATCGACTGCTGCGCCTGATACTGGTCATCACCGATGCCCAGATAAATAATGTCCCGACTGGCAATATCCGCCGCAAACACCGTCAGCAGCTTGTTCTGCCACTGCCACGGATGCACGGGCATAAAGATATAGTCCTCGGGTTCCACCCCGTGGCTTGTCAGCTGAGCCGCGAACCGATCCAGAATGGACTGCCCTAGCTCCTCCTGCAGCAACTGCGTATAGCTCAGCGCGCTGAGGCTGGAGAAATGGGCATGACGACGGTGCACGGCTACCCAGATGAGATTTACCGGCGCGGCGGCCTCTGGAGCATAAGCCAGGTAATCCCGCGCATCGAAGCCGATGCGGCCGTTATTGGCGACGAAGCAGGGATGCCCTTCCGTCATGGAGGATTCCACGGTCTGGAAGTCCGCTTTTACCAGCGCCTGGCTGTCTGGATTCTGCTTCTGCAACTTAAATACGCTGCTGCATAAGGTGCTGCTGATCTCTTCCATGTAGGTGGCTAACAGCGCCTGAGGAATGCCGATCTGCGCATTAAACTCCTCAATAAACTGCAGCGCATCCAGCGGTAACGCCCGACCATTCTCCTGCTTTTCCAGTGAGGCAACGTCGATATCCCAGTGGTCCAGCGCCAGACGCTGAGCGGAAAAATGGTACTCTGCCTCGGCACCCGGCACGGCCAGGCGATAACGTCCTGGGTGCATTTCGTCGGGGACGATCAGCTTTTCATGCGCGAATTCGGCAATCGCTTTACGAATCAGTAAACGGTTAGCCTGCAGCCAGTGAGGTCCGGTGAGATGGGCACCGGTTAACAGTGAGGTGGCGTGATTCATTCGTGAGTCCTGCAGTAATGCCTGTTGATAATCGTCGCGCTGACAGAAGGCGAGCCAGGCGGTTTTGTGGCCCATATCAATGGTGTGCTGGTAGCGAAAACCCGCACGTTTGTTCAGGCGATGGATTTTGTCGTTGCGCACATCCGGTTCGACCACCACGCGACTGACCTCGGAGCGGCTGAACAGGTAGTCCATAACGGTGCTGAAGACCTGCCAGCTAAATTCCCTGACCGGGGTTTCCGCGGGCGCGATCAGAATATGCATGCCGTAGTCGTCCGGCTGAGCGGGATAGTATTTACCTACTTCATCCTCGCGGGCGCGATAGCATTCGACAAGGAAGGCCGGTTCACCATTGCAGCAGCCGATCAACGCCGCATGCGGATCCCTGGCCGTCAGCTGGTGGTAAAAGTCGGCGACCTGCTCTGGTGTGTCATTCTGCATTCCCCAGAAGCGGGCATAGTCGCGCGTCACCCAGCGATGAATCAGCGTGGCGTCAGCGGCCTGCATGGGGCGGAGGGTAAACTGGCCTGCCGGGCGGGCGGCGGTGAAAAGCGTTAACTGTGACATATTACGATTCCGATTGAGCCGGGAAAGTCTGGAAGGCAATCTGCCGTTCGACGGGATAGATCTCTTTGCCGGTGATTTCACGCAGCAGCACCGAATTGCGATAGCAGGCCATGCCCAGATCCGGTGTAACGAAGCCGTGCGTGTGCAGCTCCGCGTTCTGCACGAAGATCTGGTTGTGGCGATCAATGCTGTAGTTACGCTGAACGTCGTAACGGCCCTTCTCGTCCCAGCGCAGACGCTGGCTGATGCCTTCAATAAACATCGGCGGACGATACTGATAGCCCGTTGCCATCACCAGACCGTGCGTACGGCGGGTAAAGGCACAATCCTGCTCCTGCTGATGCAGCGCGAGCTCGAACTCTCCGTTGGGTAATGCGCGCATTCCGGTCAGTTCTGAATGGGTGAACAGGTTAACGTTCAGCGCGCCATCCAGTTGCTTAACGTACATCAGATCGTAGATAGCGTTGATCAGCGTGCTGTTGATGCCTTTATAGAGATTTTTGTGGCGCGCATTCAGCGCATCGCGTTTCTCACCCGGCAGCGCGTGGAAATAGTCCACCCATTCTGGCGAGGTCATCTCCAGCGTCAGTTTGGTATATTCCAGCGGATAAAAGCGTGGCGCACGGGTTATCCAGTTCAGCTGATAGCCAAACCGATCGATCTCCGTAAGCAGATCGTAATAGATCTCTGCCGCGCTCTGCCCGCTACCCAGTACGGTAATGGACGGTTTTTTCTGCAAATCCGCCTTATTCGCCAGATACTGACTGGAGTGCGTAAAACGCGACCGGTATGGATGGCTGCAGCCAGGCAGCCAGGCTTCAGGACCGGTGCCCAACACCAGCCTGCGGGTCAGCCAGTCCTGCTGCTGCCCACTGACCGTATCGACTGCCCGCACGCGGTAGCACTGCAACGCTTCGTCGTAGCTCACATAGTCCACGCGCGTGTTCCAGCGCAGGTTACTCAGCTTTGAACAGGCCCACTGACAGTACTGGTTGTACTCTTTACGCATCAGGAAAAAGTCTTCGCGGATATAGAACGAATACAGTTTTCCTTTCTGCTTCATATAATTCAGCAGACTGTAAGGACTGGTGGGATCGGCCAGCGTCACCAAATCGGCCATAAACGGCGTTTGCAGATGCGCACTTTCCAGCATCATGCCGGTATGCCAGTCAAAGCCCGGATTCTGATCCAGAAAGAGGCCATTCAGCCCTTCAACAGGTTCACTCAGACAGGCCAGGCTGAGATTGAAAGGACCGATGCCAATTCCGATAAAGTCATAAATGTTGTCGTTCATCGTACCGTTCTCACTGGTTAGCGGCTTGCAAAGTCAGGTCACGTGCCTGCTCCCGGCCGTAATGGACAATCAGGGCAATGACGTCTTCCATGTCGGCCACCGTAGTGGTGGGATTCAGCAGGGTAAATTTGAGGTACTGGTGACCCTCGACTTTCGTACCGGCGATAACCGCGTTACCCGAGCGGAACAGCGCCTTGCGGATACCGGCATTGATGGCATCCAGCTGTGCGGCCCGCATGTCAGGCCGGGGTACGAAACGGAAGATTTGTGTGGTCAGTTCAGGCGCATGCAGCACCTCAATAGACGGATGGGCTTTCAGCAACTGATGGGTTGCCTCGGTCAACGTCAGGATGGTATCGAATGCTTCCCCCAGCGCCGCCGGGCCCATGATGCGCAACGTCAGCCACATTTTCAGCGCGTCAAACCGGCGCGTCGTCTGAATACTTTTGTTGACCAGGTTTGGCGTCCCTTCCTGCTGGGCGCTGAGCGGATTGAGGTAATCGGCATGGTGCGTCACATGGCTGAGGTGCTGTTTATCGCGCACGAAAAACGCCCCGCAGCTTACGGTCTGGAAGAATGACTTGTGGTAATCCACCGTCACCGAGTCCGCTTTTTCGATACCACTGAGGCGCTGCCGCTGCGTTTCAGATACCAGCAGGCCACAGCCGTAAGCCGCATCGACGTGCATCCAGATGCCGTACTGCTGACACAGATCCGCGATAGCGTTCAGCGGATCGATACTGCCAAAATCGGTGGTGCCACTGGTGGCCACGACGGCGATGGGAATCAGGCCCTGCGCATGGCAGTGCTCAATTTCGCGCTCAAGCTGTACGCTGTCCATGCGGTAGTGTTCGTCGTAATCCACGGAAATCACCGCATCGTAGCCCAGGCCAAGAATTGCCATCGACTTCTGAATACTGAAATGACTCAGTCGGGAGGTCAGCACGCGCCATTTCGCGGCCTCCGTCGGCAACCCCTTATGCTTGATCAGGTGACCCGGATGGTGCGTGGCGCACCAGCTGTCCCGCGCCAGCAGCATCGCCATCAGGTTGGACTGCGTACCGCCACTGGTAAAGATGCCGTCTGCGCTCGCAGGCAGGCCGATGCGGCCCAGCGTCCAGTCAATGACCTTATGCTCAATCAGCGTGCCGCCCGCGCTTTGATCCCAGGTATCGACGGAGCTGTTTACCGCCGCCATGATCTGCTCTGCCAGCAGCGAGGGCAGCACAACCGGGCAGTTAAGATGGGCGACATATTTGGGGTGGTGAAACCAGACGGCATCGCGCAGGTAAAGTGACCGCAGCTCTTCCAGCGCGGCTTCGTTGCTGCCCAGAGGCTGATCAAGGTCGACGGCGCTGAACGCCGGGGCCAGCTCATGGGGCAGGATTCCGCTGAACGGCTTCTCCACGCGCTGCACCGTGCTGCTGATCAGCGCCAGCGCCGCGTGCGTTTGCTGCTGCCACGCCGTAATCTGCGCCTCGTTAAAGATGACGTCCTGAGCCGCAGGAATATCTTCAGACAGATGTCGGCGCGGGACCGACAGAGTTTGCTTACGTAACACCATATCCTGTTCCTTTGTTTAAGACGTAAGTCGCCTGGCCGCCCCGGTAAAAGGGCAGCAGATCGTGCCAGACCGCACGTGTCAGTTCAGATTCGGTAATCTTTAGCCGGTACAGCTAACCCATCAGCCCTGAAAAATTGAGAATTTATGTTCGCAAAAATCCAAAAAACTACATTTTGTGTGGTTTATTTGTATTTACTGAGTGATTGTTAACGAAAATGACAACATAAATAATAATCATTATCATTAAATTTATGGAAGTGTAACCATTCTCATAAGTATGACTAATATCTATTTACGTGATCTTGATCACAAAAAGTAGGCGAAAAGAGCCGCCAGGCTGACAAAACAGGCTTCCCCACGGCCCTGATGCCGTAGGGAAGTGCTGTTTTCAAGATGTGAATACAGATGACGGGATGCAGAGGCTCAGCCCCGGCACGGTTCTACATTGCGGTCTGGGCATCAAGCCTGAATACACTGACGTTCTCAACCAGCGCGCTGACCTGCTGGTCTAATGCCCGTGCGGACTGGGCTGACTGCTGTGATAAGGTTGCGTTTTGCTGCGTCGCGGCATCCATATGTGTCACCGCCAAATTGACTTGTTCAATACCGGCACTCTGTTCAGCGCTGGCAGCAGAGATATTCTCCATGAGCGTACACAGCTGTTTTACGCTCTCAACGATCGCCTGCATGGATGCCCCCGCGCCTTTTACAAGTGAATTGCCTTGCGCAACCAGCGTCACCGATCGATCCGTGAGTCCCCGAATCTCGCGGGCCGCCGTAGCGGAACGCTGCGCCAGTGCACGGACCTCTGAAGCGACAACGGCAAAACCGCGTCCGTCGTTACCAGCACGGTCGGCTTCTACCGCCGCGTTAAGGGCCAAAATATTCGTCTGGAAAGCAATGCCGTCAATTACCGTAACGATGTCATTAATTTCGCGTGAAAACTGATGGATATCTTCCATGGCAATGACCACTTTTTCGACCACCTCACCGCCATCATCGGCGCGCTGGCGCGTATCACGTGCAATGATGCTGGCATGATGGGCATTTTCTGCATTGATTTTTACAACAGAGGTCAGTTGTTCCATTGACGCCGCCGTTTCTTCCAGCGCACTGGCTTGCGCTTCATTACGTGAAGAAAGCTCACGGCTGCCATGTGCCACCTGATCTGTCGTGGCCGCAATGGCCTCTGTTCCACCGCGAACACCGATCACAATGCGTGTCAGGCTCGTATTCATATCGCGCAGTGCGGCCATCAATTGTGCCGTTTCATCATGTCCGCTGACGCTAATACGGGCGCGCAGGTCACCCGCTGCTACCGTTTTGGCTATCGTGATTGCCTGTTTCAACGGTTGCGTAATGCTCTGGATAAGCCACCATGTAATTCCCGCGCCCACTATCAGGATGCATCCCATTGCGATCAGCAACAGCAGGCGCGTTTGTTGGTAATGCGCAAGGTTACTCGCATCAATGTCCCGATGCATTTCCTGCGCACGCGCTAAGGTCGACGTGACCAGCGCATCGATTTGCTGGGTGGGCGCACGATCAATGCCCGTTACCTGATGATCGACCCGCGCGGGGCTGCTGATGTCGTTGATAACATAGCTGTTCAGCGCCGTCAGGTACTGGCGTTCCAGCCCGGCATGCGCCGCGCGCGCCTGCTCAACCGGGGCAACTGGCAGGTTCAGCTTGGCCTGAATCTGACTGAGCCGGGTCAATAATTGCTGCGTTTTCTGGCTTTCATTCAAAAAGGCCGTTTTATATTTATCAAATGTATTTTGTCCTTGTGTTCCACGCAGCAGAATATTCTTCCACTCCTGCACTTGTATTTTGAACTGCACCTGCGCGCTGCGCGCAGTATCAATACTTTCTGCAATGAGCATCTCCTTTGCCATAACGGCCTGACTGTTCTCTAAAGCCTGTCCGTTAACACGTAATCCGTTCACCCCCATCAACAGGGTTGCAAGCAGCAGCAACGTGGCAAGAAAACCGAGTCTTTGACCAATTTTAAATCGATTGAGCTTCATAAAAACTGTTACCTGGTGAATAAATAGGAGAACAAACGTGACTTTCGTCACATTGATTATCGTCCTGGCGGGTAGCAACCTTTATGGAGCCGGATGAGGAAATAACGTGACACTTTTGTGACAGAAAGCCCCCAAATAGCGACATTTTGACCCATAATATCTTGCCTTGCGCTTTCACAGCCTGTGCGCTTTGACCTGTAACGGAGGTTGCTCAGCGGGCATTACCGGTGCGACCAGCGCACTGGCATATTGCGCTGCGGTACAAACCGTCCGATATCGCGCAAAGACATTGTTAAAATTTCAACATCACACATCGGCTTATTGCAGGTTACAGTACGGTTCCCCGGGTGGCATGCCAGCGATTTACGGGATAATCGCTTTGCAGGTAAGATAAAAAACGGATGCGTCGAGCATGCAACGTCTTCTTTTTTGCCTTTATCAAAGGTCACGAAGTGAAAACGGGCGAGTTGAACGCCCCCGTTACCGGCCACCTTCGCGGTGTAACAGACATATGACGTCCTCCTCAAGGAATACAGGTTCAGAGATGACAATGGAAACCCGCCGCGACGAACGTCTGCGCAAACTCGCTCTGGCACTGAAGCGCACCGATAAACTTCACCTGAAGGATGCCGCCCGGTTGCTGGACGTCTCAGAGATGACGATTCGCCGGGATCTGAGCGAACCGACATCCAGCGTCGTCCTGCTCGGCGGCTATATCGTCAGCGATCCCAGAAGCCAACCCGGTCACTATTTTGTCTCCGATCAGCACGGCCAAAACGCCACCCGCAAACAGCAGCTGGCGCAGGCGGCGGCAGGTCTGATCGGGGAGAACGATACCGTCTTTTTCGACTGCGGGACGACCTTGCCCTATGTGGTGGATGCCATTCCGGATGCCCTGCCCTTCACCGCCATCTGCTGTGCCATGAATACCTTTCTGGCATTAAAAGAAAAGCCCGCCTGCCATGTCATCCTGAGCGGCGGTGAATTCCATGCGGATAACGCCTTATTCACGCCGGTGGGCGGACAGTGCATTCTGGATGACCTGTGCCCTGACCTGGCCTTTATTTCTGCGGCAGGCGTCAGCCACGATCAGGGTGCGACCTGCTATAACCTCAATGAACTGCCCATGAAACACCACGCCATGCGGCGCGCGCGCCAGCGAGTTTTAGTGGCGGACAGCAGCAAATACGGGAAAGTGTTACCGGCCCGCATTGGCGCACTTTCACGCTTCGACCTGCTGGTCAGCGACAGCGCGCCAGATGCCACGCTGAGTCAGTGGTTAGCACAACAGTCTATTCCCGTGCGGCTGCCCTGACTTCAGTCTGTCCACCGGCGTTCTGATGCGCGCAGCCCTGTGCCGTGTTGGTCTGACAACGGACATAAATCAAACAGTTATTCTGAACCCGCGGCCGCCATCGAATAATCCCGTCCCCTCGGCTGTGATTAGGCGGCGAAAAAGGCTAAACTTCGACATCATCCAAACGACAAACAGACCCAGAGGCTCAATACAACGTGGCTCAATTCGTCTATAGCATGCATCGCGTTGGCAAAGTGGTACCGCCAAAGCGTCATATTCTGAAAAACATCTCCCTCAGCTTCTTCCCCGGTGCGAAAATTGGCGTACTCGGCCTGAACGGTGCCGGTAAATCGACGCTGCTGCGCATCATGGCAGGCATCGATAAAGACATCGAAGGGGAAGCCCGTCCACAGCCCGGTACCAAAATTGGTTACCTGCCGCAGGAACCGCAGCTCAACCTTGAGCACACCGTGCGTGAATCCGTTGAAGAAGCGCTGTCGGAAGTGGTTGGCGCGCTGAAACGCCTTGATGAGGTTTATGCGCTTTACGCCGAAGAAGATGCGGATTTTGACAAGCTGGCAGCTGAGCAGGGACGTCTGGAAGAGATCATTCAGGCCCACGACGGCCATAACCTGAACACACAGCTGGAACGTGCAGCCGATGCGCTGCGCCTGCCAGACTGGGACGCCAAAATCGCGAACCTGTCCGGTGGTGAACGCCGCCGCGTTGCGCTGTGCCGCCTGCTGCTGGAAAAGCCAGACATGCTGCTGCTGGACGAACCGACGAACCACCTGGACGCCGAATCGGTCGCCTGGCTGGAGCGCTTCCTGCATGACTTCGAAGGCACCGTGGTCGCGATTACCCACGACCGTTACTTCCTGGATAACGTTGCCGGCTGGATCCTGGAACTCGACCGTGGTGAGGGGATTCCGTGGGAAGGTAACTACTCTTCATGGCTGGAGCAGAAAGATGCCCGTCTGGCACAGGAAGCCTCGACTGAAGCGGCCCGTCGTAAATCTATCGAGAAAGAGCTGGAGTGGGTACGTAAAGGGCCAAAAGGCCAGCAGTCTAAAGGCAAAGCCCGTCTGGCACGCTTTGAAGAGCTGAACAATACCGACTACCAGAAACGTAACGAAACCAACGAACTGTTTATTCCGCCGGGTGCCCGCCTGGGTGATAAGGTGCTGGAAGTCAGCCACCTGCGTAAATCCTACGGTGACCGCGTGCTGATTGACGATCTGTCGTTCTCGGTACCGAAAGGTGCCATCGTTGGCATCATCGGTCCGAACGGGGCCGGTAAATCCACGCTGTTCCGCATGATGTCTGGTCAGGAACAACCGGATTCCGGTGAGATCGTGCTGGGTGAAACCGTGAAGCTGGCCTCTGTCGATCAGTTCCGTGACAGCATGGATAACGCCAAAACCGTGTGGGAAGAAGTCTCCGGCGGCCAGGACATCATGCGTATCGGCAACACGGAAATGCCAAGCCGCGCCTATGTCGGGCGCTTTAACTTTAAAGGCGTCGATCAGGGCAAACGCGTCGGTGAGTTATCCGGTGGTGAGCGGGGCCGTCTGCATCTGGCAAAACTGCTGCAGGTTGGCGGCAACATGCTGCTGCTCGATGAACCGACCAACGACCTGGACATTGAAACCCTGCGCGCGCTGGAAAACGCCCTGCTTGAATTCCCTGGCTGTGCCATGGTGATCTCGCATGACCGTTGGTTCCTTGACCGCATCGCGACGCACATTCTGGACTACCAGGATGAAGGGAAGATCGAGTTCTTCGAAGGTAACTTTACCGAATACGAAGAGTACAAGAAACGCACGCTGGGCGCGGATGCGCTGGAGCCGAAGCGCATCAAGTACAAGCGTATTGCCAAATGATTCAGGGGCGGCAGCAATGCCGCCCTTTTCTTTTCCTCAGCGGTAAAAGTCGCGAAACACCGGCGACTGCAACGCAAATTCAATAAACCTCATCAGCGCGGGCGAATTCAGTTTACGACTGGGATAGACCAGCCACAGCTCGTTTCCCTCAACCGTCCATTCGGGTAACACCTGCACCAGGCGCGCATCGCGCATCTCCCCGTCCGTTAAGAAACGCGGCAGTAGCGTAATGCCGGCATGCCCCAGCGCCGATTCGCGGGCATAGAGCAAATTGTCGGTCAGATGCGCGGGCGGCAGCAGCCAGCGATGATACTGACTGTCGCGTTTAAGCACCCACTCGTTCCAGGCGCGGTGCGCGATACAGCGATGTTCAGCCAACTGCTGCGGATGAGTAACCGGCGGATGCTGATCGAGATAAGTCTGCGAGGCCACCAGCAATCGCTCGCAGTACCCGACACGTCGCCCAATCAGAGACGATTCCTGTGGCTGGCCGGTGCGTAAGGCAAGATCAAAGCCATCCTGTACCAGGTCGCGAATCTCGTCTGAAACGGAAATGTCCAGCGTGACATCAGGATAACGCCGTAAAAACGCGGCGTTACAGCGCGCCAGTAAGGTTGCCCCAATGCCTGCCGGGCTGGTGATGCGCAGGCGACCGCTGGGATTTTCCCGCAGGTTGGCAATCGCCTGTTCGGCACGTTCGCTGGCCTGCATCATCTCCTGACAGTGCAGCAGATAACGCTCCCCGGCAAAGGTCAGGTTAAGCTGGCGCGTCGTTCGGTTTAACAGCCGGATGCCCAGCCGCTGCTCAAGCTGGCTGATACGTTGACTGACGCTGGATTTGGGCAAACCTGCCCGCTCTGCCGCAGCGGTAAAGCTGCCGCACTCCGCCACCAGCGCAAACAGCGCCATATCCTGCCACTCACGAAACGCCATTGTTCACCTCAGACGAACACTCTAATAACTATTGTCCATCTTATCAGCCTGGCGGTGGGGTTCTACACTTGAAGAAACACTACAGGAGAATAAATTATGTCTGTCCGCGCGATTGCTGTTGATCCCGAAAACCCAAAAAACTTCACCGAAATTTTCCCGGAAACGCCTGTACCCGGCGAGTATGACCTGCGTGTCCAGGTAAAAGCCGCCTCGGTCAACCCGGTGGATACCAAGGTGCATAAAGGCGCGATCAAAAATGGTTTGCAGGTGCCGCGTATCCTCGGCTGGGATGCCAGCGGCGTGGTGCTGGAAACCGGCAGCAAAGTCACGGGCTTCAAGCCCGGGGATGAAGTGTACTATGCGGGTGATATTACCCGCCCGGGCAGTAACAGCACCGAACAGTTAGTCGATTCCCGTATCACTGGCCATAAGCCGAAAACGCTCGACTGGGCGGCCTCTGCGGCGATTCCTTTAACGGCGCTTACCGCCTGGGAAGGTTTGTTCGAGCGACTGGATATGGCAGCCGCGCGTGACGATCAAACGCTGCTGATCGTTGGCGGCGCAGGCGGTGTAGGCTCTCTGGCGATTCCGCTGGCGAAAATGCGCAGTAAGGCGAAAGTGATTGCCACCGCGTCACGGGAAGACTCTGCCCAGTGGTGCCGCGATCGCGGGGCCGACCTGGTGATCAACTATAAAGACATGCCCGCTGAGCTGGAAAAGCACGGCATTAAGCAGGTCGACTACATTTTCTGCCTTAACGACACTGACGGCCACTGGGAAACCATGAGCCAGCTCATCGCGCCCCAGGGTCATATCTGCACCATCGTCGAGAACGAACATCCGCTGTCAATGGATCAACTGAAGCTTAAGAGCGCCTCGCTGCACTTTGAGTTTATGTACACTCGCAGCATGTTCACCACGCCGGATATGGCGCAACAGGGTGAGATTCTGAATAGCGTTGCCCGCCTGTTAGATGACGGAAAGCTGCAAACCACCCTGAGTGAAACCCTGCACGGGTTAAGTGTGGAAACCCTGGAAGCGGCCCACCAGCGTGTACTGGAAGGCCATATGCGCGGCAAAGTGGTCATGGTTTACTGATCACCTGCGGATGCCGGTCCGTGCGGCATCCGCTCGCCCCGTTTCACGGGGCTTCCTCGGAGGGAGCCACAGGCGCGGTAAAAGCCTGCGGGTTCCCCTCATCGTCCAGCGCCGTGTAATCAACAAGGATCTGGCTCGCCGCGAAAGGCGGCGCGTTTCCCATCAGGGGATACTCTTTGCTGGAAAAAGGCGCGAGCGTTTTATCCCCGTCCAGATAAACGGTGTAGCCTTTTCCGCCTGCCCGCACGGTCATTTTGCCCGGCGTGAAAAAGTAGCCGCTACGGTTGGTGGCACGAATGAAAACCTGCCCCTGTATTTTCCTGACCTGAAAGGTGACGGCGTTCACCCGTGCCGTAAACGGTATCGCCTTCTTAAACGGTCTGTTGATCACTTTAAGTTGGGTATTCAGCGCCATGCTGATCTTATCGCTGCCCGGCTGTATCGTTCCTTTTTTTACGGCGCTGATTTCGTACAGATTGAGCCAGTAAAGGGATTCCCGATCCTGTGGCAGCGTTGCGGCCAGCTCAGTGCGTAAAACGGTAATCTGTTTTTTTTCATCTTTGTTCAGCGTAAAAACGCCGGGAAGCGCGACAAAAGGAAAGGCTTTACTGCCCGGCGATTTTTCCGGTGCGCCGCTGTCGACCCAGGTCTGGATCAGCACGGGTGCGTCGCCGCTGTTAACCAGCAGTAACGGGGTTTGCACCTCGCCGGGATGGAAGATCAGTCGGCTTTGCTGCGGAATTACCGCGGCCTGAGCGTTAATCACGATACACATCCATAACCAAAGAAACGTTTTCATCTTATTGCAGCCGAATGAGGATAGATGCGGTTGCATCAACATGGCCCGCCGTCACCGTTTTACCCGGGAGCTTTGCTAGACGGGCGTTGAAAGTACGCTGATACAGTTTCTCGTCATTCTGCTGGCTGCCGCTGATCACCTGCGCGTCCTCCAGCACCGGTCGCCAGCCCGCACTCCCGCTGAAGCTGCTCCAGCTTAAAAAGGAGACGGGCTGGCCACCTGACGTTTCCAGCTGAATGCCCACGCCTTTCGCCAGCGACGGTAAACTGTCGTAATGATCGGACACCAGGTAGCGCGAAAGACCGTCTCCCGTCGTCAGTCCCAACTGCTGCGCCTGCAGCCACGCGGCGTAGCTCGGTTGAAACCCCAGAGACAGCTGACCCGACTGAACGCCAGAGAGGTTTTCGGTTCCGTTCGCACAGGCCAGCGTAATGCTGACCGGCGCCGTCACCGCCTGGCCTTCATTGAGCGCATTGATGCTGATGCCGGGGAAAAGGACGTTTGCGGTATAATTCTCCACCCGGCAGCCCTGGGTCATATTTTGCGTCAGAGTGGCGACCGGCGCGGTATTCATCCCAAAGGCCATGTAACGTCCGGTTCCCCAGGTTTCAAAATGGTTCCAGCTGTCCTGACCCGCTTCGGGCACATTCATCCCCGGCCCCATAAACACCACATAGCCATTGGGCTGGTTGCAACTGTAGGAGCCAGTGTAATTATCAGCCGCCGCCCAGAGGCAGCCCCATGACGCGTAACCCGGCGTACGGTTGTTGCTGTCGGTACGAATGAGCTCCGCGCTGATGGGGCTGAAATCGCGCCCCCTGATCTTGATTTTGTTCCCGTCTATCTCATACTGCGTGAGCGGCACTTTTTGCCAGATACGGGTAAAAGGCTTACCACTGCGCACGTGAACCAGCTTTAATGCAGTAAAAGGAAAATAGGTCTGGAAATAGTTGTCCCCCATGTCCCAGGCACCGCCAACGTTGCTGTCACCGTTAGTGGCGAAGACTTCAAACAGTTGGTCTTTATCAGCAAGGTCACACTCGTACAACACGCGATCGGGATTGTTGTTAGCAACAGACGGCACCACCCGGAACACCGAACGGGCCAGCACGGTGCCGGCCGGCTGATAGCGAAGATTCATTAACCCGATATTGCCGAAATTCAGGGGCGCACCGCAGGCATCACAGCCCTGATCGACCGGGTTGACCCGGGTACAGGTCGCGTAAGCCGGGAGCCACGCTGTCAAAAAAAAGAATGTCATTACCGCTAAAACGCGTTTCATCATTAACACCTTAGAATCTAAAAACGACAGACGGCATCCGCGTAGGTCATCACCGCGTCAGGTTCAGGTTGAGGAATGTGGTAATCCATCACACAGGACGATTGCGCATCGTCACCCCAGACGGCTTTCAGTCGGCCCTGGGTTTTCGCCACGCGTAACCAGGCATTGCCGCCCTGGCCAAACGTGCCCACGCGCTTGCCCGTCTCATCCAGCAGATCCGCGCCCACAGGCACCATAGCATCGCGATTCGTGCGGGTTTTCAGCATCAGGGGATAACCGCGTAAGGTTCTGAACGACACCTTCACCATCGCACCGGCATAAGGCGCGACACTTTTTTCGCTGTCCTGAATTTCCACATGACCGTCGCTGCCGCTGGCACCCAGCGTAATGGTGTTGTAGTGATACGGGTTGAGCGAAGGGACCAGCGCATAGCCAAAGCGATCGATTTCACTGCCCTGGCTGTTCAGGATCCGTGCGCCCCTGGCCCCTTTCGCCTCGACGAGGGCAAAGGTATCGCCCAGATAATGGCCTAACGTCACACCACCGCTGTGGATCACCGCCGCCCCCATGGCGTTAACGGACATCTGATTAAACCGTGAAGAGGTCGAGGCAGTACCGGTCACGCTGGCCTCAGAAAAGGTTTTGCCCAGGCTGCCGCTTACTGTCGTGTCACGCTGCTGCTGATCGCGATTCACATTCAGGCTGTAGCTGGTGCCGCTCTCACCACTCAGCCCGCTGAGCGACGCTGTGTAATTACTGCCGTTCTGGCTTCCACGGGATCCCCCCAGAGCCAGGTAAGGTGAAGTGGCGTCCGTGCCCAGCGGCACAGAGACACTGACCTGTAACTGGGTATCTTTATAAAACGTCTCGTCTGCGTACTGAGCCATGACAGCTCTGCGCGGATCGGTGGCATAGGCTCTGCGCGAATACTGGCGGGACAGGGAAATATTCAGTGCGATGTTTTTAGGCAGCACCGTGCCATAACCGACCTGAAACTGTGTCGTCCGCGAGCGACCGTCATAGTAATTTTGCTTCGAGCCGGAGAGATAGATGTTGCCCCACTGCCCCAGCGTCTGATTCAGGGTCATCTGCAGGCGGGTACGCTGCATATATTCGCTGGTAATACTGTTGCGGCCCGGCGTTTCCGCGTTATTCAGTGCAATCACGTCGTTGAGATCGCGGTAACCCTGGGTGGAATACTGGTAGCCCGCAAACGTCAGAGTGGTATTCGTGGGCTGAAAGGTTCGGCTGTAACTCAGTGCGTAACGCCATCCCTGGGTCGACTCACCGCCGTTCAGAACCGCGCTGGAATACGCGCTGTTAAATCCCACGGCCCCTATGTCTGAAGCCCAGACGCCGCCAGCCAGCACGGCATGATAGCGTTCGCCCAGCCTGACGCCACCGTTCAGCGTAATGGCATTGCTCAGGCCGTGCCTGACGGTTAACTCAGTAAAGGTGTTGGCTTTGCTGTAATCCCTGACTTTACCGGCGGCAAAGTTGTAGTCTGTCCGGCCTGGACGCAGCGACTGCGGTAAGACCGCATACGGCACACTAAAACGATGCAGGCTGCCGTCAGACTCCTGAACCTCCACGCTGAGATCGCCGCCATAGCTCACCGGGCTCAGATCATTGATCGTAAACGGCCCTGGCGGCACGGTTGTCTGATATATCCGTTGCTTGCCCTGCCAGACCGTCACGCGGGCATTGCTGTTTGCCACGCCGCGTACCAGCGGTGCGTAACCCCGAACAGAATCCGGCAGCATACGGTCATCAGAGTCCAGACTGACCCCGTTGAAACTGACCGCCGTAAACAGATCGCCGTTACTGAAAAGCTCGCCTATGCCCGCCTCACTTCGTAATGACGGCAGCGCACGTTGTACCCAGGCCCTGGCGCTTTGCCAGCGATTGCCGACCTCGTCATGCGTAAAGTTTCCCTGTTGACGAAAACGCCACATGCCGACATTGATGCCACTGTTAATACCCAGATACGTGGATTCGAAACGCTGCGCATTTTTATAATTGGAATAGAACTGGTTCAGGTTGTAATTCACGAACCCCATGGTCGTGCCCGCCGTCAGGTTTTCGGGCGCGATATAGCCGACGGGCCGCTGAACCCGCATCGCCTGTGGGACGGTAACGTCTACACGCAGGCTGCCCGTATTCACGTTAACTGACGCGCCCGTCAAAAGCGCATCGGGCCTGGCACAGTCTTTCGCCTTGAGCGCAGTGAGATAGTGGGCTTTGACGCCAAAGGCCTGATAAAAGGACAACGGCAGGCATACCGAAAGCGCTCTGCCCGCACGAACGATATCAACCGACGTGGACTGTTGAAATTTACCGTTGAGATAAAGATCGACATCATAGCGGCCGGGCTGGAACCAGGCGTCCTGCACATTGTCAGGCATCGCAATCTGTCCAGGCAGCATTTCGCGCACTAAGGCAGGATCAAACAGATAGTCATCCTGACCTTCAGCCGCCTGACCGCCCCGGAGGAAAAGCAGACTCAAAGCGAACAATAAGAATAATGAGACTATATTCATTTCTGCTACTTTTCGTTCACGTTTATTCTTTCGTCGGCACCAAAATCATTAATAAGAACGGCGTTAAGCGTATATCCCTGAAGGGATGACTGGCCTTTTAACGTAATACGCTGCTCACTAAACGGTGCCAGCATCACGGCTTCATGCCAGGGAACACGGTTATTTCCTTTGACCAACGCAAAAGATCGAATATTGGCGTAAAAGGGCGAGGCATTGCGGAAGACGATGTCATGTCCCTGAATATGGTATGAGAGCGCATTCTTCAGGTTATCCATGGAAAAATTCAGTCCCTTTGGGCGAACGATAACCTTTACTCTGTTCTTAATAATCAAATAGAGTTTATTCTTATCCTCCAGCCCTTTTTTTAACGAGGGGATCTCGGTGTAATCCATATAAAACAGTGACTCTCTGTCCTGAGGAAGATTATTCTCCGTCACGTTGAGCTTTACCGTTTGGCCGGCTTCAGGAGCAATCCTGAATATTTGCGGCAACGCCACAAAAGGGGGGACAGAATGATTATTGAGATTGATCGCCTGAATCTGAATCAGCGCTGGCTGATCGCCAGTATTCGTAAACTGAAGCGTTTTTTCTTTTTTCGCACCCTCTACAATGACGCGCGTGCCATTTAATACGACGCTTGCCTGACAAAACATGGCTGAAAAGGCCAGAAAAAGAAGAACAAGAAACTTCAACACAGGGTTCTCCTGCCCCCTTAAAATAAGGGGGCCTGATGATTAGGGATAGCTGACAGAATATTGAACGCTACTTAAAACCGTACCGGCGCCCGCCTTTCCAGAGTCGCTGTAATAGACGACTGAAAAGTTTTGCGATGCGCTGGTGCTTCCGCTTTCCAGCGTCATACCGGTGACCCTGGCCGTCCCACCCGACAAATCTATCGCGTTGTCGTTACTGTCCAGTAAACGCAGCGCCACGTTTTCGGCGGTGCCGGTATTGAGTAAATCGCCGGTGGGCGAAATATTATTGCCAGCCAGATTAATTGCCATTGCCTGTGTTGATCCGGCGTCCGGTGCGACGCAACCGGTTAAGTTAATCGTAAAAGGTGTTTTACCGGCGGTTGATTTTGCTGTACTCAACTCGGCTGTTGAAACGGTCGGCAGCAAAATAATCGGGCTGCCGGTTGCATCATTAACATTGACGTTACAGGTTTGTGCATTGACCTCGCCCTGAAAGCGAATTGTATTTTCTGAGGCTGCAAAAACATGGCAAGACATTAAACTCGCACTCCATACAACAAGCGTCATGCAGCGTGAAAAAGAGCTGGCTTTCATTGATTCCCTCTTATGATTTTTGATGAATAAAGATGCGCATTGGCGGCGAGGATCATAAGGCGCACGGCAGGGGAACGGTGTGTGAAGTGTTCTGAGCTTATGTGAAGGAATGCACCATCAAATAGAAAGATATTTAAATTCAATTAGATGGTGTTAATCCTCTGTTACTGAAATGAGAGTCCCCTTAAGATAACCACAGGCCGGGAACCCACAAAGAACGTTAACGATCGCCACGTTTTATGGCTTATTTTTCGCAGAGGTAAAGCGGAACAGGGCCGGAATAAAATGTCCAGGTGTCAATACCTGTCCTTTTGATGACAAAGGGAAACGTCGCCCCCACGTTAATAAAAAATGCCGGCAGCCACTTTTGCTGTTCCTGCTGGGACATTTGATTATCCGGGGACGATTCAATTAATGTTGACCGGGCAAGGTACAGATCGCCCTCGCGCTGATAAGTAAACCGGATAATTTTGCTCAGACGAGTAACGTTATTATCGTGATCGGTGAGTCGACCGGTGATGGCGATAACACCGTGCCCCTCTCGCATATCATGAGAGGTGATGACGGAAAATGTCTCACCATTTCTGATGTAATTACTGTTTGCAATACAATGGACAGAATCCTGTCTGAATAAAAACACGACAATGCCTGCTGCTGTCATCACGATTACAGCCAACAGAAAGGTTAACTTCACTACTTACTCCTTATATAATAATACGAAATACAGTCGGGGGAACCGAAAAACGAGAGTGCGTTTTTACATTGCAGTACCGAAATGCGTTCACCATTGGTAAATGCCGTGATATAAATCTTTCGTCGTTCTGTACAACTGACTTTACTGTCAACGGCGATGCGCGCGACCAGGCCATTACCGGCTTTTTCATTGGCGTATATTTCACATCCATTCATATCAAACCGTTTAATAAAAATCATCTCGTGGCGGTGAAGTGAAAAGGTCATGATGGCAAAACCACAAACCAGTATCGTCATCACCGCCAGTCCCGTGATAAAAAGATGCCGTGTCGAAATAGCATAGCGATAAGCGCCTTTGCTGACAGTGAATTCAGCAGGCTCAGGACGGCTGATGGGCTGTTGAGATTCTGGTTCAGAATACGGTGCGTTCTTAATAAGGTTTTCTGAAATATCCTCATCATCCTGAATAACGGATTCCGTTGTATCGCACGCACTCGCCTCTTCACCGGACGTAGCGAAGGGCGAAATATTCTGTTCGTCTTTCTGGTCGTTTTTTCCTGCCCCAGCGTCCTCATCAGCAGGCGCAATCGTCGACTCCTCAATAAGAATCGCATTTGCCAGCATGAAGCCACGGCGTGGAATGGTCCTGATCACATCCTGACGGATATTGCATGCCAACAGCGCTTTTCTGATGAGCGAAATACTTTGATATAACGCATTGGCACTGACCTCCATCCCAAACCGTCGCCAGGCATACTGATAAAACGCCTCATGATCGACAATTTCGCCCTGCCGCGCGATCAGCAATTCAAAACAATATGAGACTGAAGAATGCAGCTTCAGCGTCTGATTATTACCAACAATTTCCCTTTTCCCAGGATAAAAAACTACTTCATTACCAATACTTATCTTTTTCATATTATTAAATCCGGATATATCCTTATTTCTGTCTTATGAATGCTCCCTTAATATAAGTCAGTAAATAATATTGAACTTACATTTAACATAAACAAACAGAAGAAATAAAATAATTTCAGACTTTAAATACGAAATAATGTTACTCAGGAATTCAAAATTCTTTATTTTGTTTGTGTATGTTACGTACGTTATTTGGAGGGCGCGGTATTTCGCAAAGCATTATTTTCTGTAATCAAAAAGGCGGGAAAATAACAGGCGCAGAAAACAGGACGTGAGGAGCGGCAGGGTGTCCCCTCACCGCCCCGGCGTGCAGGCAAAAACCTCAAAGGGCGCTTTGTTCGCCCAGCATACCTTTCACCAGTTCAATACAGCGCAGGAAGCGCGCGTCATAATCTTCTTCCTGCACATGAACGAAGTCGATGTTGTTTTCACCTAACATCGCTATCAACATGCTCTGGAACTCGCGGCGATCGACAGAGCTGCCCAGGCTGCGTAACCCGTCCGCTACCCAGGGTACGTTGTTTTCCAGCAGGATCACCAGATCGAAGCGATACTCGTCAATCATGGCCTGAACAAACGGATGCTCACGGCCTTCATACTTTTTACAAAATGCCTGGGTCGTGACGAAATCGGTATCAATAAATGCCACTTTATTGGCATATTTCACCGCAAAATCGATGTACTGTGCATGGCCCAGCGCGATCTTGTCGTAGTCTGAATACTGAAGCGCCATCTCATCGCCGCCCAGATGTGAAAAGACATAGTCGCGGCCATATTCCCAGGCGCTGGACGTGTTAAAGATGTTCGCCAGCTTATTCACCAGCATCGATTTCCCACTCGACTCACCGCCCAGAATGGCCACGGTGCGCACAAAGAAGGGCTTCACTTCGGTGGGGATGTAATCCCAGAAGCGGAAAGGATCCTGACGAATCTGCGCGCCGCTGATATTCATAAACGATCGGTTCGGATCGATCAGTATGGTTTGAATGCCCAGATGCTGTTGATACATCTCAGCATCAGGCGCCTCACTGGTATAGACGCAGTCTGCCGCAATTCCCTGCTCTTCCAGAAAGATCTTTACCCCTGCGCTCCACACATCCCAGCCATGAGGATAGGGCTCAATCCCCTCTTCATCGAAGGCGTGAATGCGAATATTTTTCTGGTACTTAAAGGTTTGCAGTAACCAACGCAGACGATCACTGACGGTGGGCTGCTGCGACATGGCGCTGTTTTCAAACAGGCTCAGATCGCGCGGCTCATCGTAGCCCATGATGATATGCAGCTCATCGACCTGACTACAGGCGCGCTGAATCAGATAGATATGGCCAGTATGGAGCGGATAAAACTTGCCAAAAATCACCCCTATTTTTTTATCGCGACGGGGGAATTCCAGGCCGAGAAAACGGTGCAGTGCCTCCAGCTTTTGCGCGCTGGGGCTTTTAATTTTCGCGTTAAGCAGTTGGCTTAAATACCCTTTGGTCATGCCACTGGCATCGGCCACCTGTTGAAGCGTGTGGCCCTGCTGGCGAATCGCCGTTTTTAAATAATCAAACGCCGACATGTGGTGCCTCCTGCAAGCAATGTTCAACGAGGGGAAGAGCGTAGCCTGTCGCCTGCCCGGTGACCTTACGGCCACCGGACAAACGGACTCGCTTAGAGATCATCAAGGATAGCCAACGCATCCGCCAGCTTCTTCGCGCTGTATACGCGCATGCCCTCAATCGGCTTTTTCGGTGCGTTGCCCGCCGGCACGATCGCCCGCTTAAAGCCATGTTTAGCCGCTTCAGCAATGCGCTCCTGTCCGCTGGGCACCGGACGAATCTCTCCGGCCAGTCCGACCTCGCCAAAGATAACCAGATCCTGCGGCAAAGGGCGATCGCGCAGGCTGGACACCATCGACAGCATCAGGGCCAGGTCAGCACTGGTTTCCGTGACTTTCACGCCGCCGACCACGTTGACGAACACATCCTGATCCGCCATTTGCAAACCGCCATGACGATGCAGCACTGCCAGCAGAATGGCCAGGCGGTTCTGTTCCAGACCGACCGCAACCCGACGCGGATTGCCCATCATCGAATGATCCACCAGCGCCTGAATCTCCACCAGTAAAGGACGGGTGCCTTCCCATAACACCATGACCGAACTGCCGGACGTGATCTCTTCACCACGCGACAGGAAAATGGCGGACGGGTTGCTCACCTCACGCATGCCCTGCTCGGTCATGGCAAATACGCCAAGTTCATTGACGGCACCAAAGCGGTTTTTATGGCTACGTAACGTCCGGAAGCGGGAATCGGCATCGCCGTCCAGCAGGACGGAGCAGTCAATGCAGTGCTCCAGAACTTTTGGCCCGGCCAGCGATCCGTCTTTGGTCACATGGCCCACCATGATAATTGCCACGCCACGGGTTTTAGCGAAACGCGTCAGATAGGCGGCCGTTTCACGCACCTGCGCCACGCTGCCCGGCGACGACTGGATATCCGCCATGTGCATCACCTGAATCGAGTCGATCACCATGATTTGCGGCTGCTCCTGCTCCGCAATCAGGCAGATCTGCTCAATGCTGGTTTCCGACAGCATGTTCAGATTGTCACTCGGCAATCCCAGACGATGGGCGCGCATAGCGACCTGCTGTAATGACTCCTCACCGGTGACGTAGAGGGTTTTCATGCTCTCGGCTAAACGGCACATCACCTGCAACAGCAGCGTCGATTTCCCGGCGCCGGGGTTACCGCCAATCAGAATGGCACTGCCCGGTACCACACCGCCACCCAGCACGCGGTCAAACTCTTTAAAACTGGTCGAAAAACGGGGCAAGGCTTCCAGACTGATTTCGGACAGCTTTTGCACCCGACTGGTTCCGGCATTGCCTGCATAACCGCTGAGGCGCTCATTGCGCGCCGCCGCCGGTGAGGCCGCAATACGCACCTCGGTAATCGTGTTCCAGGCGTGACAGGCGCTGCACTGCCCCTGCCAGCGTGGATAATCTGCGCCGCACTCGTTACAGACAAATGCGCGTTTTGCCGCTTTGGCCAAAACAACTCCTCAGTTAACGCTCTTCGTGAATCAGGCTACCGGTCAGGATGCAAAACACGCCCATCAAATCGGCATGGCGAATCGTGACGGCGGTTTGCTCATTGACTTTCGGTTTGGCATGGTAAGCAATGCCCAGCGCCGACGCTTTTATCATCAGCAAATCATTGGCACCATCGCCGATCGCCACGGTCTGCTCTGGCGCAATCTCAAAACGCTTCGCCAGCTTTTTCAACGTCTCTGCTTTGTACTGTGCGTCAACGACAGGACCCAGCACCTCGCCGGTGAGTTTTCCGTCCCGGATTTCCAGTTCATTAGCGGCTATTGCCGCCAGATGCAGCTTATCGCGCAGGAACTCGGCAAAATAGGTGAAGCCACCTGAGGCAATCGCGACCTGCCAGCCCAGCGCCTGTAATTTTTTGGTCAGCGTGGTCAGACCCGGCATTAAGGGCAGTTCGTCGCGTACCTGCTTAAGAATATTGGCATCCGCCCCTTTCAGCGTCGCCACGCGCTGGCGCAGGCTGGCGGTAAAATCCAGCTCGCCGCGCATCGCCCGCTCGGTGACTTCTGCCACCTGCTCGCCGCAGCCCGCCAGTTTGGCTATCTCATCAATACATTCGATTTGGATGGCGGTGGAATCCATGTCCATGACCAGCAGGCCCGGCGTTTTCAGGTGGGGGATTTTCCCCAGCGGCGCTACGTCCAGCGCCAGCTCGTGCGCCAGTTTGCTGGCAAACGGCGTCAGGGACCCCGCCAGGCGGATGACCTGATAGTCGTCGACGTTCCAGGCGCTGACGATCACCATGGCGGCCCCAAGCTGATGCTGGTAATCGGTCAGACGCTGTTTATCCAGACCGCGGCCATAGAGTAACCAGCCGGTTCGGCCAGCACGGTAATCCAGCGGCATGACTTCATCACCGCTCAGTGAAAGGGGCAACCCCGGCCAGAGAGAGACATCAGCAGGCAGATCGCACCAGGTAAGATGATTTGACATCAGGGCTCCTGTAGGAACAACAAAACCACGCAAGAGGCTACCTTGTCTGCGCTGCTTCTGGCAACATAATATCCAGGCTTTCTGTCGTCACGTGATTCGGATAATTAATGGCTAAAACCGCACTGAAATTTCGCTTACATCGCACGGTGATTGTTTTGATTTCACTGGCGCTGTTAGTGGTGCTTATGCAAGGCGCATCCTGGTTTAGCCTTGGCCATCAAATGGCCCGTTCTGAACAGGCAGAAGAGCTGGCCCAGACGCTGACCCGGCAAGTGGCTTTCAGTCTGAAACCCTTGATGGATAACAGCGAAGACAATCGTAGCCAGATTGAGGCCATCATCAGTCAGATGACCGACAACAGCCGTATTCTGGATGCGTCCGTCTATGCAGGCGATGGCAGCCTGGTGGCGCACAGCGGCGAAAATATCAACGTGCGCGATCGGCTGGCGCTGGATGGCAAGCGCGCGGGCAGTTACTTTAATCATCAAATTGTCCAGCCGCTCAGCGGCAGCAATGGCCCTGCTGGCTTTCTGCGCGTTACGCTGGATACGCACGTGCTGGTCACCGAATCACGCCAGGTGGATAACACCACCAATATTCTGCGCCTGATGATGCTGCTGGCGCTGGCCATTGGCATCATCCTGAGTCGCACGTTACTGCGCGACCGTCGCACGCGCTGGCAGCAGTCTCCGTTTTTGCTCACGGCCAGTACGCCTGTGAAAGAGGATGACGAAGAGGACGAGAAAAAAGACGACGCCGCGAAACCTTCCGCGTGACGGAAGGGTTTACAGGTCAACGTCTGACAGCCCTCTCCTGCCTTGCTTAACGCTTAGCCCAATGTAAAAGGCCCGTTTCACGGGCCTTACTGACGTTGCACTTCGGGCGAGAGTCAGCCTCTGAGCAGCGCTTCCAGCTCTGATAACGTGTTCACCCGCCAGTCGGGTTTAATTGCGTCAGGCAAGGGGCGCGTCCCATGGTCAACCCAACAGGTTTTAATACCGGCATTCATGCCGCCGAGGATATCGGATTCCGGCGTATCGCCGACCATCAGCACCCGATCGCGCGGTGGGTTTCCCAGCTGCGCGAGCGCATAGTCAAAGATTCTGGCGTCAGGCTTAGGCACGCCCACTTCTTCTGACACCACCAGCGCAGAGAAGTAATCAAGAAAGCCGGTACGCTCCAGACGGCGCTGCTGCAGGGCGGTAAAGCCGTTGGTAATGATGCCCATTTTGACGCGGCCGTGCAGCAGCGTCATCAGGCTGTCTGCGCCCTCCAGCGGCAGGCAAATTTCCGCCATCGCTGACAGAAAGCCATCGTTAAGAATGGCCGGCGCCACGCTCAGTTTTTGCCCCCAGCCGGCAAAGCGGCGAGTCTGAAGCTCCAGTGCGGATAACTGGCCATTCTGGTATTCCACCCATAACGGCTTGTTGACCGCCTGGTAATCTGCAAAATCCTGGTCGGTAAACCGGACATCGTACCCGGCAAACAGGCGTTGCAGGCCGGCATACGAATCAAAGTGAAACAGCGTGTCATCTGCATCAAACAGAATGCAATCCCAGTTATCTAACATCGACATTCCTTACAAGCGGCTACAGCGTCAGCGCCATGATCAAGGCATCTTCACGGCCACTGGCGCAAGGGTAATAGTTGGGACGGCGGCTGACCTGGTTGAAATCCAGCTGTTCGTACAGCGCGATGGCCGGTGCATTGGACGCACGCACCTCCAGCCACAGCGTCATCACATCGCGTGCAAGCAGTTGATCGATTAAATGCTGCAGCAGCGCCCGCCCGAAGCCGCGCCGTTGATACGCCGGATCGACAGCGATATTAAACAGCGAAGCTTCATCCAGCACCACCTGGGTAATGGCAAAGGCGGCCATCTGGCCCTCGACATCCAGCCGCAGGTTGAGAAACCGCTCGCCCTGGTTGCTGATAAAGGTCTCTTCGCGCCATGGAAACGCATGGCTACGGCACTCAATCGCGAAAGCCTGGGGAATCGCGTCAGGCGTGAGAAAAGAAATGGCTGTCATGTTCACACATTTGTTGCCAGAGCGCGCGCCGGGCGGCACCGCTACTCAGGAGTTCATTGAAAGAGGCGCTCGATAACGCCACGCCGTTAAAGGATTGCTCGCTCTCAACGCCCAGCAACCAGCCTGCACAGTTCAACGTTTCCGGCAGCATTTGCAGCTGATCCGGCGTAACGGTCATGACCTGCGTGGGTTTCAGACCGAGCGTGTGCAGAACATCACGCAGGAAAGGCTCCTGCAAACCGGGCGGATTTTCCGCCACGATAATCAGTTGGGTATCCGGCAAAAGCCGCACGGCGATTTCGCCCTGGAGCACGCGCGGGCGGCGCAGTTGATACTGCGTTATCCCCATTTGCTGTAAAAGCCAGTCGCGCCTGGACGTCATGGTATACCTGCTTTGCTCGCGGAATGCGACGCTATGCTAGCAAACCCATCGAACATGCGCCAACAAACCACTATAATCTCCGCTCAGATCTTACAGGAGCCCGACATGTCTGCTTTTACCCCGGCCAGTGAAGTCATTCTGCGCCACAGTGATGAATTTTCCACCCGCCACGTTTTATTTGCTGGCGACCTGCAGGATGACCTGCCCGCACAGCTGGAGACCGCCTCTTCCCGTGTGCATACCCAACAATATCATCACTGGCAAAACCTGAGCCGCCGCCTGGGCGACCAGGCGCGTTATGGACTGGTTGCGCAGGCCGACGATGTGCAGGGTTGCGATACGCTGGTTTACTTCTGGACCAAAAACAAACCTGAAGTGCAGTTTCAGTTGCAGAACCTGCTGTCGTTACTGCCCGTCGGCTGTGATGTGTTTGTCGTCGGTGAGAACCGCAGCGGCGTGCGCAGCGCAGAAGGCATGCTGGAGCAGTGGGTGACCCTGGAAAAAATCGACAGTGCGCGGCGCTGCGGTCTTTATCACGGACGTCTGGAGAAGCAGCCCGCCTTTGATGCTTCGGCCTTTGGCAACCGCTATCAGCTGGATGACCTGACCATCCATACCTTACCTGGCGTTTTCAGCCGCGACGGCCTGGATGCCGGCAGCGCGTTACTGCTTTCAACATTCACGCCCCATACCAAAGGCAAAGTGCTGGATATCGGCTGTGGTGCAGGCGTGATTGCGGCGTCGTTACCGGCGCATTCGCCCAAAGTGCGCCTGTGGTTATGCGATGTCCATGCCGCCGCAATCGAGGCCAGCAAAGCCACCCTGGCCGCTAACGGTCTGGAAGGCGAAGTGTTTGCCAGTAACGTTTTTTCCGATGTCACCGGGCGCTTTGACATGATTATCTCCAACCCGCCGTTTCATGAAGGCACCCAGACCAGCCTGGATGCAGCACAAACGCTGATTCGTGGTGCCGTTAAGCACCTTAACAGCGGCGGAGAACTGCGCATTGTGGCGAATGCCTTCCTGCCTTATCCCCAGGTGCTGGACGAAACCTTTGGCAATCATGAAGTGCTGGCGCAGACCGGCCGCTTCAAAGTTTACCGTGCCGTTTACGGTCGCGGTGCGAAAGCCCGTTAATCTTTTTTCTGCCTTTTTCGCCCTTTTTGCGTGTTGCCAGGCTGAAAACGTTGCTTTTTGCAGCGATCGTTTCCGTCTGGCGAAATATGTGTTGACGCATTGAGTAAAATCTCTAAAATGCGCCTCCGTGGTTGTAATACGGTAACGTATTACGGGTATGCGAAGGTGGCGGAATTGGTAGACGCGCTAGCTTCAGGTGTTAGTGTCTTAACGGACGTGAGGGTTCAAGTCCCTCTCTTCGCACCAAAATCACAGATTTCATATCGCGAGCACTGCGCGAAGGTGGCGGAATTGGTAGACGCGCTAGCTTCAGGTGTTAGTGTCTTAACGGACGTGAGGGTTCAAGTCCCTCTCTTCGCACCAATGCGGTGATATGAAAAGACAACAGGATGCGAAGGTGGCGGAATTGGTAGACGCGCTAGCTTCAGGTGTTAGTGTCTTAACGGACGTGAGGGTTCAAGTCCCTCTCTTCGCACCAACGTTGTCCTCCCTCTCTTTTTCTTCTGCTCCCTTTTTACTGTTACTATCCGGTTAATCTCACGCTAATCGCGGCAAGCACGCTCGCCAGCGCCAGACAGGAAGGCAGTAACACATAATGCCGCATCCGCTGATTAAACAGCATCAGCACTGTCAGCAGTAACGCCACCAACATCATCATACGCCACTGCCCGAAGCTGGGTTGCCACAGCGTCATGGCTGGTATTACCGCACAGGCCAGTACGCCCGCCCATGCACTGTCCAGTTTTATCCCGCGCATCATTGTCTCCTCATCTGTCATCGCTGTCAGGACAGTACCTGATCACATGGATGATAACCATTCCCATTATCATATGATAACTATTCTCAATGCGCAGCTTGTTTTTTGTGGCCCGGCGGGAAGATGACAGAGAAACAAGAAAATGCTAAATTGCGGCTGATTACACAATTTATAACAGCAATATTAAATCTGTCGATCGGCTGAAATCATTTGCCGGCTTTTGCTTTGTTATTTCAGGGCCGTCACGAGTATCAATAATGAAAATAGAATCTTATGATGAATTGAAACACAGCAAATACCGCCTTTCTTTCATGCTCTTTTTGTTTTTAAACGCTGCAGTTTCACTATTTTGTCTGCTCCCTTTAGCAGAAAACAATGAAACACAAGTTACTTTACCGGTGATTATGGTGGCTTTCTTCAGTATGACGATGCTGGCCACGTGTTTAATAAAGGCAAAACTAAAATTACCCCTGTTAAATCCTGTGGCGTTGATTTTAGGCGGGTTATGGGCGTGGCATATTCAGCACCGCTACCAGTTTGTTTCTTTGACGGATGGTGGATTTCTGATTGTCAGTCTGCTGTGCGTTTTTTTTATCAGTGCGATTGCCTTAAGCGATTATTTAGTGGCGTTTTGTTTGCACATCACGCCCGCAATGCTCACCGTGCTGATGCTGGATCACGGACAGCATTTGCCCTTGATTTTATTGACCATTGCCCTGCCGCTGATCGGGTTTTCTTTACAACATTTAATGCGCCGACGTTCGGAAGATTTTACACTGCGCTTAATGTATCAATTATATGAAGAGAAAGAATCGTTTAGCGATCTCAGTATGCTCGATCCGTTAACCGGTTTATATAACCGCCGCGGACTGAAGAACCGCCTTGATAACATTCTGGATAATCATGCGGGTAGCCATTATGTGTTATTGCTTGATATCGACCATTTTAAGGCCTACAACGATAATTACGGCCACGCGATGGGCGATCAGGCGCTGGCCCGCGTTTCCGTCGCTATTCGTGACGCCGTTCGGTCACGTGATGTGGTAACCCGTTATGGCGGCGAAGAATTTCTTGTGCTGATGACCAATGTGAATGCCTCGATTGCCATGAAACTGGCTGAACGTATTCGGCAATATGTCGTCAACCTGGAAATACCGCATATGTTTAATGAGCGCGTTTCTACGCATGTGACTATCAGCGCAGGCATTGCCCCTATTTACGATGATGAATTTGATCAGGCGGTTGCGAACGCCGACCGTGCGCTTTACGTGGCAAAAAATCAGGGGCGCAATACCATCCTCGCCTGGGAAGATCTCCCCGTACTTCACAACACCGTCAGCGAGATCGGCTAACCGCCGTGTCGGGTCGCAGGACCACCAGCCGTCGGCACGTACATCACCGGGGGCTGTCTGTCCCCGGCCTGACGGCCATAGCTCTCTGTTAACGTACCGTTATGCATTCTGTTACCTATTCTTTCGCTCTGCCGTTTACACCACCGCGGGCTTATGGCAATTTCTACGCCTTCGATTAGTCGGGAGTAAAAAATGAGCCTGGAGTCTGTACGCCAGTTTTTTGCCGAGCGTGCGCCGGAAATAGACATCATTGAGATGCCATACAGTACGGCAACGGTAGAAATGGCGGCACGTGTTCACGGTGTTGAACCGGGACAAATTGCGAAAACGCTGTCACTCAAAGTGAAAAATGAGGTGATCCTGGTGGTCACACGCGGTGATGCACGGTTAGATAATCGTAAGCTGAAAGCGGTGATGGGTGCGAAAGCGCGCATGCTGAGTGTGGACGAAGTGATTAACTGGACCGGGCATCCTGTGGGCGGCGTCTGCCCTTTTGGCCTGGAAAACCCGGTGACCGTGTATTGCGATATCTCGTTAAAAAGCTTTGATGAAGTGTTGCCTGCCGCAGGATCGATTCACAGCGCTGTCCGCATTTCGCCGCAGCAAATGGCTGAACTCACTGCGGCAAAATGGGTAGATGTCTGTGAAACGCGCTAGTGCGTCTGCTTTGCCACCGTTCCCGAAATTGTCATGCCGCGCGTTTCCCGGCCAAAGGCGACAAACAGGCAAATCAATACTGCCACCGTCCCGGCTACAATGGCCATACCGAGACCGTAATTGCCGCCATGCGCTTCAGCAATGCGCGACTGTAGCGTCGCGTTGACGGACGCAATGAGATTCCCCAACTGATAAACAAAGCCGGGCAACACTGCTCTTGCGTTTCCCGGAACCAGTTCGTTCAGGTAAGTCGGGATCACGCCCCAGGCGCCCTGCACCATAAACTGCATCAGGAAGGCACCAAGACCAATCGTCCAGGAACCGCTGGAAAAGGCCCACAACGGCAACACAGGCAGCGTCAGCAGCGCCGCGATAATAATGGCTCGCTTGCGCCCAATGCGTTCTGACAGCGTACCGAAGAAAATGCCCCCCAGCATCGCAGCGATGTTGTAGGCGATAGCAATAATACTGACCGTGTGCGCATCAAACTGATGCTGCACTTTGAGGAAAGTCGGATACAGATCCTGCGTGCCGTGGCTGAAAAAGTTAAAACAGGCCATCAGCAGCACAATGTAAATACATATTTTCCAGTGCTGGCGCAGGACGGGCATCAGGGCACTGCTTTCTTTACGTTCACGCGCGGCCAGCCAGACCGGGGATTCCGGGACTTTAAAGTAGATGAACGGCAACAACAGAATCGGGACAGCGCCGATAAGAAACATGCCGCGCCAGCCTACCATGTCGAAAACCAGACCGAACACGATGGACGCCAGCAAATAGCCACAGGGATAACCCGCCTGGAACAGTCCCGACATCAGACCGCGTGAACGATCGGGTATTGTCTCCATCGCCAGCGAGGATGCCACGCCCCAGATTCCGCCCATGGCAATACCGTAGAAAACACGAAAGGCCAGAAATGCGGTGAAGGTGGGTGACCAGGCGGACAACAGCTCAAACGCCGAGAAAAAGACGATATTCAGCATCAGGATGGGCTTGCGGCCATATTTTTCCGCCATCCGGCCAAACAGTAAGGCACCCAGCGGGCGCACCGCCAGCGTCAGCATGATAGCGACCGACACGTCGGTGACGGAATTATGGAAGTACTGAGCAAGATTACTCAGGACAAACACCAGAATAAAAAAGTCGAAAGCGTCCAGCGTCCAACTGGCAAAACAGGCGAAAGCCACATTGCGCTGGGTCGATGTCCAGTCAAGCATACAAGTCTCCTCTCTGAGACACTCTGGCGCTCCGCCCAAAAATTTTCTGGTGGCTAACGAAGAGTGATGTGATTGTTAATCAAATGTATACATCATGTTTAGGAGGAGAGCGTATTGCGTAATTGTGAGGCAGTGGATCAGGCTGTAAGAAAGCGTGTCTGACTTTCTGCCAGCAGGTCAGGCGACGAATCGCCTGTACGTTATTCAGGAAGATGTTGAAATGCCGACTCAATGATGGACAGCAAAAGAGCGTTATCCACATTGTGCAGCACATGTACCAGCGCACCGCTGTCCGGTGGGATACCGACATCCAGCCGCAGGGGTTGACGATAACGCCAGCTTTTCCCGCGTGTGGCTCCCGGACGGAGCTCAATATCGACCCGGTAATCCGTGCCCCAGGCGACACGCTGATTAAGCAACCAGGCGACAACCAGCGCGTCATGAATCCAGCAACCTGGCAGATGCCGGGTCTGCATTGAATAATCTATCCAGGGCTGCAACGTCTCCCGCACGAAACGGGTCAGCGGATGGGCATGCCGGGTAAGACGTTTGAGATCGGCCTGGGTCAGCATGGTTTGTGTTGTCACATCCATCGGCACCAGGGTAATGGCGGCACCGCTGTGCAACACCTGATGAGCCGCCTCGGGATCCACACCGAAATTCGTGTCTTTGATGTAGTCTTCCAGCGCAAAGACACCCCCCATAATCACAATCTCGGCTACCGCTTCGGCCATGGCGGGAAAACGCTGCATGGCCAGCGCCACATTGGTCAACGGGCCAATCGCAATCAGGGTGATCTCGCCGGGATTATCACAGATGAGCTGCCCCATCGCCTCAGCAGCATCGTTTCCGTCAGCCGGTAATGCCGCAGGCTGAGGAACGCCCTGCCATAACGCCATCAGGTCGAGTTGTTCAACCCGCTTATCCAGCAGCGCGCGCCAGGGCGCAGGATCTTCGCACAACGCCCGCGTTGCCCCCTGTACGACAGGAACCGCACAGCCCAGCCGCGCCATTAAGTCTTTAGCGACTCGTGCACCGACATCACTCGGGGTATTCCCGGCGACCGTCGTAATTAACTCCAGCGAGAGCCCTGGTGAGGCTAACGCCAGGGAAAGGGCCAGGCCATCATCAGTATTGGCCCCGGCAATCCCGTTCCCCGGATCGCAATCAATAATCAGTCTTTTCATTAGGTCGCTTTATTTGTTTTGTTCTGATGGCCGACAGCCACAAGATTCACCAATCTCAAGTTGGTGTGGGAATGCTTCAATCCGTGCCTCGCCATTCCACGCTTTCAGCATATGAATCGCACAGCGTGCCATCTCTTTAACCGGCTGGCGCACGGTGGTTAATGCCGGAACATGGTAGGCGGATTGATCGGTTCCGTTAAAACAGACCAGGGCCACATCGTCCGGCACACGAAGGCCATGCTGGCTGAAGGCGCGAATGCAGCCAATCGCCTGACCTTCGTTGCTGGCAAACAGGGCGCGCGGCACCCGTTTACTGGCAATCATACGTAAAGCAGCCTGATAGCCGCCCTCACGTGTATAGGTTGCGGGGAAAATATTGGCATCATCGGCTGGCAAACCATACGCCCGCAGCGCATCGCGCCAGCCCTGAATACGATCCTGCGCATTCAGCATGTCCCGGGGACCGCTGATCATCCCGACCTGCTGATAGCCATGGCTGAGTAAATGCGACGTCACCTGAAACGCCGCGTCACGCTCATCTACCCGCAGCATGCTGACACCGGGTTGTGGGTCGACCCGATCCAGCATGACCAGCGGTGTCCCGCTGGCTTTGATGATATCGATGAAAGGATGGCGATCGACACTGGTGTAAAACAGACCGTCGACCTGACGGTTCAGCAGCCCCTGAATCAGCTCCAGTTCACGCTTGCGATCGTCGCCGGCATCACCCAGCAGCATCACATGGCCGTGGTTGAGCGACTCCTGAAGCAGCATATGCGCCATGGAGGCGACGAAGGGGTTACTGATATTGGGCACCACCAGACCAAACGTTTTGGTATTCCCTGACGCCAGGGCACGCGCGGCGGCATTCGGGCGATAGCCGGTCTGCTCTATTGCCGCCAGTACCCGTTGTCGGGTCGCGTCCGCAACCGGACGCGGGCCATTATTGATGACATAACTCACCACAGCGACGGAGGTCCCGGCAGCTTTAGCAACGTCACTCCGCGTCACGGCGGTTTTCACCTGTTTCGCCACTTCCCCTTCCTCACTTAACGTGCACTGCCTTTAGCATAGCCTGTTTCAGATAGCGTCCTCTGGCAGGTTAAGGTCGCGCCCACGTGTTTCCGGTGCCACAAACGTAGTCAGGAAACCAATCGTGGCCATCACGGAAAAATAGACGGCGATAGACCACCAGTGTCCGGTATAAGAGAGCATGGCCGCCGCTACTAACGGGGCGGTGCCGCCTGAAATAATAGAACCCAGCTCTTTCGCGACCGCCATCTTGGTATAACGGTGATTCACGCCAAACATCTCCACGCCCCAGGCCGCCTGTACGCCAAAGATGCCCAGAGAAGCCAGCGCCATGCCGACCACAATCACCGGAATCACGATGGCCGGTTCACGCGTATCCAGCAGGGTAAAAGCAGGCCAGGCATAGATCATCAGCAGCAGGCAGAACATGCGATAGACCACACGGCGACCAAAACGGTCAGACAGCCAGCCTGCAAACGGAATAATCAGGAACCCCAGCAATGAGGCGATAAACACCGCCGTGGTGGGCACGGATTTATCTACCATCAGCACCTTGGCGACATAGCCCACAATAAAGCCCTGGGCCAGATAAGAGGGGCCGTTTTCACCGATGCGCAGCCCGACCATTGTCCAGAAGGCACGGGTGCGCTGAAAGAAGGGGCGTGTATCCGCTTCAGAACGATGCGCGGCAATCACCTGGGCGCGCGTTTCGGCAAGCTCTGCTTTCTTACGCTCGAATACCGGTGTTTCACGCAGATTACGACGGATCCACAAGGCCACCAGAGCGATCACCGCACTGCTCAGGAACGGAATGCGCCATCCCCACTCCAGCAGACTCTGCTTGTCCATTTGCACCACCAGCAGCCAGACCAGCGAGGCCAGCAACGTGCCGCTGTTAGAGCCGAGTGCAATGACCGATGACACCAGGCCACGGCGCCTGACCGGTGCATATTCACCCAGCATAACGGTTCCGCCTGAGAGTTCGGCGCCCGCCCCAAAGCCCTGACTGAAGCGTAACAGCACCAGGCAGGCCGGCGCCCAGATGCCAATCGAAGCATAGCTGGGAATCAGCCCAATCAACGTGGTGGAAGCGCCCATCAGGATAATGGTGGTGACCATGACGACCTTGCGGCCTTTACGATCGCCCAGCCAGCCGAAAAACAGGGCACCGATCGGACGGGCAATAAACCCAACGGACCAGGTGGCAAAACTGGCAAGCAGTGCCATCGCGGGCGTTTGTTCGGGGAAAAAGACATCACCAAAAATGATGCCCGCAGCCAGGCTATAGAGCGCAAAATCTGCATACTCCATTGCCGTGCCTAACCAACAGGAAACCGTAGCGCGCCAAAAATCTTTGCGGCCGGCTGAGGTGTTAAACCGCTCATCTGCGGCGGAGGTAGAAGGCAGTGATGCCTGTGTCGTAACGGAGTGCTGTGCCGTCATAAACGCTGTCCCTTGAAAATATGCAGATAGATAAATGCCATTCCGAGAGACAATTCCCTGACTGTAAGCAGAAGAATCGCTCTGGTGGCGACATTCAGTTGGCTAACCATGATGAAAGGAAAGTTAAAAGATTCCCTGGTGTTGGAATCCGCAGTATCGCGAGCTTCGCCGCTGTATTTTTCAGCGGTCGTATAAGTCTGGCGAATGTAACTTGTTCCTCGATCGGCCTACCGTGCATCGGGCACCGAGAGCAATCACTGGAAGCTAGTTTATCTACGCGCGTAGATAAATCAATAGCACTTGAGAAAATTTGTTAGATTTTCTTTAGTATCAAGCTGCATCAGATGCTATTTTTAACGCAAAATCAGAGAGTTAATTGTAACCTGACGCGCAAAAAAACAGCATAACGCTAGACCCGGTTCACTTTTCTTTTATCATTAAGCCAAACTGGCCGTCAGAACCTTTCATCAGATGCTGTTGTCGCATACTGGTGTGACTGCAAAATGACAACGCACCACGTTTGTATCACGTACAGTCGCGCAGAGCCCTGTCCGCACCTGACCTGGAGGACGCTGTTTACACGTTATGACCATTATCCTGATGCGACACGGCAAACCCGCCCACCCTTTTGCCCGCCGTTTGAGTGCGCAGGGCATGGCGGACTGGTGCGAAGCCTATGATCTTTCGCTGGTCAGCGATCGGCCGCCTGAGCGCAGCATCAATATCGCGCGCAACGCCGCGGTTGTCGTCTGCAGTCCGTTACCCCGCGCCCACTCATCGCTGGCGCACCTGGGGCTGCGCCCCCATCATGTCGATGCGCTGTTCAGTGAAGTCGGCATTCCGCTGCTGCGGGCCGATCGCCTTCAGTTACCCACCTTTGTCTGGCAGGCCATTCTGCGTGCGATGTGGTTGTGTGGTTACGCGGGCGAGACCGAATCACTGCAACATGCGCGCGCACGGGCGTCGCGCGCCGCAGAAAGGCTGATCGCCTTATCGGAGAAAGGCACGGTTTTATTGCTGGGTCACGGCATTATGAACAAAATGATTGCCCGCGAACTGCGTAAGCGTGGCTGGCAGGCCGAAAAGCATGCCAGCAGCCGTCACTGGAGTTCCGCGATTTATCATCGCCCGTTTATTTAATCGATCTGGAAGTAGCTCAGCGTTTCATAACCCGCGCCCACTTCTGCGGTCACCACCACGGTCTGGCGCATCAAATCAATCACGCTTAACGTCTTATTGTCATCATGCGTGATCAGCAGCTTTTTTTTGTCCGGGCTGAAACAGCCATCGAGCGGTTGTCCAGCCAGCGTGATTCGCCCCAGCGGATTAAGCAACTCGTCAAACAGTGTCACAGTCGGCTCCTGATCACCCATTGCCATAAGGTAGTCCCCGTCCGGACTAAAGCGCACTTTCTGGCAGGGATGCTGATGATCGGGCAAAGCCAGCCTCTGGCGGATACGATGACTCTGGCGATCCACCACATACAGCAAGGGCGCATCGGCGGCGCTGGCGATCAGGTAGGGATGTTTGGGTGAAGCTGTCAGACCCGAAACGGGGCCCGGCATAAGCACCGTATCAATGACGCGCCCTTCCGCCTCACAGAGATCCACCACGGTGATAGTGGCGTCCTGCTCGTTGTCGGTAAATAATTTGCGGCCGCTCGGAGAGAGCGTCAGGCGATGGGTATTATCCAGCGGAATGGGAATGGTCTTTTCAACACGATGCGTCTGCGGGTCGATCACCACGACGGCCGTTGGATTCTCGCAACACAAATAGACTTTGCCATCCCGCCCTAACTGACCGCTGTGGGGCGCTTTAGACGGCGACAGATCAATGTAGTCGGTAATTTCCCGCCGTCGAAGATCAATTACGGCGACTTTGTGCCCGGGATGCGGGAGTTCACTTCGCATCGCATCGCCGTACAAGGGCAAAAAAGCTTTTCCCCAGGGCGCAAGCATCAGCAGTTCATGCAGCCGCGTCGGAATCACGTCCACGGCCTGGCTGACGGCAAACGTGTCGGGATCGAGAAACAGCGCACGGCGGGTTTGTCTGTCGATCGCCAGTAATTCTCGAGAGTCAAACGACATGGCATCTCCTTTATCATCGGTAAGCTTAAAGCGTAGACAAGGGTTATCGGGCTGCGTACACCTGAGGATTGATAAAATATGCTAAATAATTTTTTTATCCCGATTTAGCCTGTATCCCTTTGACAGCTTCACAGTGTATCGGTTTTTTTTGAAGTTAAATGTTCAGCATGACGACAGACTCAGTTTGTCATAAACAAATAAACCATTAGCGTGAATAAATATTTATTTTTGTTTCCGGCTGAGCGTTATTTCCGTTTTATCCTAAAGTGTTTATCAGGCATAGCGAATGACTACATTGTGTTCTATTAAATAATCTGGCGTGGTTGATTTCGCCTGTTCAAAACGTCGTTGCCACATGCCATCGTCACATCACCCGGCAAGACGAATAAGCATTGCAGTACAGCGATGTCTGCTTTTATAGCGGTTCAGATACAGGCTGGCAGTTAAGCACGTTATTTCGACGACCGGCATAAAACACAATAACCAAAATAACAGGTGAAATATGACTTCGCATCGCCGTTCTTTGCTTCCGCTCTGGCGCCATTGGGAAAAACTCGCCTTCACCAGCCGTATGCTGCTGACGATGAAACAGCACCGTGCCCTCAGTGCGCCAGAATATGATCCTGGCCTTGAACACGATGTGGAACTGACCGCGGTGCCTAAGTCACTGCCTGCCATTGCCAGAACGGTCTGGCTCTATTGGCCTGGCGAACGGTTACCTGCCTCTGTCGCCTTAACAATTCGCAAACTTCGTCGCGATAATCCGGATCATGATGTTCATCTGGTGACTCCGCAAACGCTGAGTCATTGGCTGCCTGAGTTGCAGTTCATCTCTTCAGATCTGACGCAGGCGCTAAAAAACGACATCATCCGGCTGGAACTGCTGCTCCGTTATGGCGGCATCAGCATTGATTGTCATACCTTACTGTTTGAAGATCTGACGTGGATACAGCAGGCCCACAGCCTCAGCCCCAGGGATTTGATCGGCTATTACCGCCAGGAATCCACCTGTCATTCACTCAGGCCGGTGATTGATACCAGCGTTCTCGCCGCGCCCGTCCAAAACCCGTTTATCCGGGAATGGCTCAAACAACTGGCACCGGTAAAATATGTCGGTATGCATAACTATCTGCTGGAGTTAAAGAAACGCAGTGACTTCCCTGCGCTGAGACAAAACCTCAGCCATCCTGACAGTGAGCTGCCGTCGCTGGCCCACCAGTTGGCGATGGACGAACATCGTCGGGTCAATTTCCTTTTGCGTAAAGCCGAAGCGAGCGCCGGGTATTATCACAGGGTTGATGCCGGTAACAGCACGGCGTTTGTCCGCTGTGTTTTATTCCAGCAACGTCCTCTTACGCCTCCTCCGGTGATCAAACTGAGTGCCCGCGAACGCACACATCTTGATTTCAACCTTAAGCTGCGCTTTTACAATCGCTCCAGCCTGATAGGTGAAGTCATGCATCAAACTCTGTCGTCGCCCGCCAGACTGCTGGCCCCCCAGGAGCAACGCGCGTAATCCGTCACGGGTTCTTCAGCATTCGTGATGGCGTGTTTTTATCTGTTGGCAATGTGAATCTGCCGCCAAAATGGCGGCAGACAGGTTGCAGCCCGATGACAGCCAAGCTAGATTGAGCCGCAATTTAATGAAAATGTCCCCCTCAGAAGAGACAGGTTCACATAATAAGAGGATGTGACGTTGCCCGAATTCGTGTCAGTGCTCCTTTTTCTGACCGCGATTGCTGTTTATTCCTGTAAAGCAGGCCGAAACAGAATCTGGTTCTGCCTCGTCCTGGTGTTGCTCATGCTGTTTGTCGTGCTGAATGCCACGCTGTTTGCCAGCAATTATTTTACGGGCGAGGGCATTACCGATGCCGTGGTGTATACACTGACAAACAGCCTGACCGGTGCGGGCCTGAGCAAATATGTTGTGCCCGGTCTTGGCCTGCTCATCGTGCTTTTTTTACTCTTTTGCGCCTTATCATGGCTGCTTAGACGCCGTAAGCGCCCTTTTCACCCTGGCTGGAGCCTGGTCGCATTTGTCTGCGCCGCCGGTGCGGTGCAGACCACGCCGGCTTTTCATCAGGTCAGCACACTGATCACCTCTTACTCACTGCGGGACGACTCTGACTTCGACACCGTTTATAAGGTGCCGAAGAACCGCATTGAGCGGCCTGCGCTTAATGTCGTGTATATCTACGCTGAAAGCCTGGAGCGCACCTATTTCGACCAGATGGCCTTTCCGGGTCTGGCCCCCGAATTGAATCGCGAGAAAGAGCAAAGCCTGGACTTCAGTCAGACCGAACAACTACCCGGCACGGATTACACCATTGCCGGTATGGTCGCATCGCAATGCGGCATTCCCCTTTTTGCCCCTTTCGACGGCAATGCCTCCGCTTCCCTTTCCAGCTTTTATCCACAAAATATCTGCCTGGGCGATATCCTGAAGAACTCGGGCTATGAGAACTGGTTTATTCAGGGGGCCGATTTACGCTTTGCAGGCAAAGATGTCTTTTTGCATTCCCACGGTTTCGATGCCGCACATATGTACGGTGCACAGGAGCTAAAAGATCAGGTGCGCGATCCCACGTACCGCAATAACTGGGGATATTATGACGACACGGTGCTGGATAAGGTTTACGACACTTATGCCTCGCTGTCACGCCAGCAAAAACGGTTTGCGCTGTTTGCGCTCACCGTCGACACGCACCATCCCGACGGTTTTATTTCTCGCGGTTGCCAGCGCAAAAGCTACAGCTATGCGGGTAAACCCAACCAGTCGTTCAGCGCGGTATCCTGCTCACAGGAACATATCGCCCAACTGATCGCCCGTATCAAAGCGTCCCCGTGGTTCGCTGACACGGTGATTGTGGTTGCCTCCGATCATCTGGCGATGAACAATACCGCGCACCCTTTTCTGATAACGCATCCCCGCCACGATTTGTTTATGGTGATTCGCGGCGATCGGCCTGAGACCGACGTGATTGATATGAAACGCAGTACGCTGGATAACGGCGCCACGTTGCTGGATATCCTGGGCGGGGATAATGCGATTGGCCTGGGCCGCAGCAGTCTGTCAGCGGTGTCGTTATCCAGTCAGTTTGAGGACATGAAAACCAAAGTTTTAAGCTGGAAGCCCGATATTATTCAGCTCTGGAATTTTCCCAGTAAAATCGACAGTTTTATTATCAATCAGGCCAAAAATACTTTCAGCTTTTCCGGAACCAGCTTTAAATTGCCGATTCTGTTGCGCGTAACAGATAAACATGTAGAGCCGCTGCCGGAAGGGGAATACTCCGCGCCGTTGCGTTTCCAGCTGGCCGATTTCAAAGCAGATGAGAAGTTTATCTGGGTCGATCGCTGTTTCAAAATGGGCCGCATCTGGCAACCTTCTCTGTCACTGTCCGGTGACTGGTGCGTTGCGATGGGGCAACCTGCGGGTCAGCCCACCGTCACACGCGTTGATACGCCTCAGTGGAAAGGTCAGGCCCGGTTCCCGGCAGACACCCTCAGCAATGCCCGCTACCAACTTGCTGTGGCACAGCTGCGCATCGAAGATAATGCGATTCGTTATGACGCTGAAAGCTTTCTGTTTGCGATCCCCGGCGCGCCAGCCAGTGTGAAGCAGTTTAGCGGCATTTCGCGCCAGGAAAGTTGGGGACGCTGGTCGAATGCCCGTCTTGCCCCCGACGTGACGATTGAGTTTGTCGATCCGTTGCCCGCGCACTTTGATCTGGTGATCACCGCTCGTGCCTACGGTCCGAACATCCACCGGCCAATACCGGTCAGGGTGGGCGATACTGAGCAGTTGCTGACGCTGGGGGAGATTCCCTCTACCCATACGCTACGTTTTGACAATCCTGAAGGAAGCCACCGGTTAACGCTCTCGCCGCCCGAGCCGCAACTCAGTAACCTCAACAATATCGCCGGACAAGATCCGCGCAAACTCGGTATTGGTCTGGTCGAGCTCAAGGTCGTTCCCCTTCCCTGAGTGGTCATGCCACTGACGTTGGCTGCCGGCATTGAAATGGCGATGTCGGCAGCAGCAAAGCGCTCATCTTTTTGCGAAGCGCCACGCAAAAAAATGATTATTACCTGTTTAACTAATTGATATTTTTGGATTTAATCCGCAAGATATTGCCTCTGTACTGTGACTGTTTCGGCTTGCCTGTCATGATGCCATCACGGTGTGATGAAACGGGAAGAGGCATGAATGGCGACCGCAATGATGAATACACATAAAGCGTTTAAACGTCTGCAACGGGCAGGCATCAATGACCGTCAGGCAGAAGTGATGGTCGATATTTTTGCGCAGATACAGCAGGACAACGCACTCTCGCGCGCTGATGTCATGCAGGCTTTTACGCGTCATAACCAGCATATTCTCAGGCTGAGTAAGCAGTCTGAGAATATGGAGACCGATCTCAGCGTGTTGAGAACGGACTTCGGTAGCCTGAAGAGTGATGTCAGCGTGTTAAGAACCGACTTCGGTAGCCTGAAGAGTGATGTCAGCATACTGAGAACGGACTTCGATAGCCTGAAGAGTGATGTCAGCATACTGAGAACGGACTTCGATAGCCTGAAGAGTGATGTCAGCATACTGAGAACGGACTTCGATAGCCTGAAGAGTGATGTCAGCGTACTGAGAACGGACGTTGACAGCCTGAAGAGTGATGTCAGCGTGCTGAGAACAGACGTTAATAGCCTGAAAACCGATGTGAACAGGCTGACTATGGATGTCAGTACGCTGAGAACCGATGTGGATGAAATCAGGACGGATGTCGGCGGGTTAAAAAACGATATGTGCTGGGTTAAACGTCTGCTTATGGTCATGACCACCACTCTGCTTATGGCGGCCATGAAATACATGCTTGTCTGAACGACCAGGCAGGGGCAGATCTCAGCCCCGAAGCGTTTCCAGCTTTTCTCGTTGCTGGCCTTCACGGGTGAAGTTGGTCTCTGCCAGCCAGCGTTCAAAACCCGCTTTCACCTGCGGCCATTCGCTGTCAATGATCGAAAACCAACTGGTATCGCGCGTGCGACCTTTATAGATGCGGGCCTGGCGAAAATCCCCTTCAAACTGGAACCCCAGACGTAACGCGGCCCGGCGAGAAGGCAGATTGCAGCTGTCGCATTTCCATTCATAACGTCGGTAGCCAAGCTGTTCAAAGGCGTAACGCATTAGCAGAAAATGTGCCTCTGTCGCCATTCTTGTCTGCCGAAGTAAGCGGGAGAAGGTGACGAATCCCACCTCCATCACACCATTCGCCGCGTCAATACGCATCAGCGATAGCGTCCCCACAGCCCTGTCGGTTTTTCGATCAACCACACTGAAATGCAGCGGATCCCGACTCGCCTCCATGGTTCTGGCATGAGCTAACCATGCGGCCTCATCATCAAAAGGGCCATCTGAAAGGTAAGTCCAGTCACGACCATCTTCCGCCAGTGACCAGGCCTGCCAGAGTGCCGCCCCATGCGCAGCGACGCTAAAGGGTTCAAGCCGACAGACCTGTCCCTGAAAAATCTCGCTTTGTGGTAAAGGGCGTGACTGCCAGTCGGGCATTGATTGCCCTACCGGTTGACCATACTGATTGAGGTGCTGTGCCATCGTGCCTCCTGCGTTTCGGTTAATCAAAACACGTTGCCACGTTACGCAGAGGTTGAGAAGTCTTACCCTGATAAAACCCAAAAAAACGGCCCCGTGACGAGGCCGTTATTACACATTCTCCTGTTGCGTCATGCCGACGTCCGGCGACGGGCTTATCCGCGGAAGAAGATATCGCCTGATTTACCCATGACGATCTTACCGGTGTCATCGGTGATCAGGATGTAATTGGCATTGATATAAGCCCAGTGCGTACCGGGCTGAGGCGCAGGCAGGTTACGTTTCTGCCACTCCGTGATGGTATAGGTCTTGCTGCGGTATTTATCTGGCACGGTATCACCGATTTTATGCTCTTTGTAATCGATGATGATAGTGCTGAGATCGTAGTTCGGCTTACCGGGATTACCCTCCGCATGCGATGGCGTGGTTGGCGTAATACCGTCGTTAGAGTCAGAACTCGCAGGTGCCTGGGACTGAACGGGTGCCGTTTCGGGTTGAGCCGCATTACTGCCTGGCTGTACGTTCGACTCGCCAGACGGGCTGGCAGGCGCAGCAGGTTGAACCTGCGGCGGCGGCGGCACATTGTCGGTGGTTTCGCCTGCGGCCTGAACAGCAGGGATAAGGCTCAGCGAGCCGAACAGTAAACCCGCTGAAATTAAAGCAATTTGAGTCCTGCGCATAATAATTTCCACATTGAATTGATTTTAATAACAGTAGACCACTCTGAAGACAATCTGAACAGGATTACCGTTCCATCACTCATAAAGGTAAGTGTAAGGAATCGCAACGTATTCCGGCTCCTGCTTACACCTTACCTGTCTTTTTCTGCCAGGTTAAGCAGCAATGTGATACCCAGGTAGTTACTCCAGTTAAACGCGTTTTGCAGCACCACAATCGCATTGCCAGCCTCTCTGTCAAAACCGATAAATGCCGAATAACCACCAATATAGCCTACCTGATAAGTGATGTTTCGCCCTTCCAGCCGGTCCGTTACCCAGGCGATATTCTGCGTCTGGTTGCCCTGTTGGTATACGCGTTTATTCACCCCGGCGAACGCGCGATTGATTTCAGGATACGGACCGGGCGTCAAATGTGCCCGCAGATAGACGCTGAGATCGCGGGCATTGCTGTACAGACTGCCTGCAGCCATCATATTACGTCTGAAGCGCCAGTCCGGCGTAATATCGCCGCGCGGAATAAACTTTGGCTGATCGCCAGCATGGCCCAGCGCCCGCATGGGGAAACCGCTGAGGCGCTCAGGCACAAAACTCGTTTGCGTCATTCCCAGTGGACGAAAGATTCGCTGACGGGCCAGGCTGTCAATATCACTGTGGCATCGGGTGCGTAAGATATAGCCCAACAGCGCATAACCCAGATTTGAATACTGAGGAACGCGGTGACGGGGTGCCCTAAAGTCGGCCAGATAGCTGAGCACCCGGTCATCGTCGAGATTGCCGTAAAAATTCTGCCCCGTGCGAAGATAAGTCATGAACTGCATAAACATCGCCAGGTCCATGTCCTGGCGCGGCAATCCTGACGTGTGCGTCACCAGTTGTAACAGCGTGATACGACGGGCATCCGGGCTCAATGCCACTGTTGCGGGTAGCAGGGTTGCCAGCGTATCTTCCCAGCGCAGTTGCCCCTCATCGACTTGTTGCGTGATCACCTCTGCGGTTACGCCTTTACTCAAGGAGCCCAGCGCAAACAAGGTATCAGGCGTAATCGGATAACGATGGACATCGTCCGTCACGCCGGCGCTGTAGAACAACGTGGGCGCATTTTTGTGGATAATGGCAATGCTGATGCCGGAGACCTGTTTGCGCTGCATGTAATGGCGCACCAGGTCATCCAGATTATCGTGGAAGGCGCTGTGAGTCAGATAAATCCTGTCGCCCGTGGGGGCGGACGTTTGCGACAGTGTGCCGCAGGCGGTTAACCCTACCGCACCGATCGTCACTATGCCGAACCGTGTCAACATACCGCAGCATCCGGTCAGCAGGCCGGATAACGTCCGGATGAGCGTCTTTTTTCTGGTCACGTCCTCGCGCCCGTCTTATTGTCGTATCAGGGCGCTGACGAAAAGCTTCATCGCGATCCTGCAAGATGATACCGCTGTGCTTATATCGGCACAGTCAGCTAAATCTTTATCCGGTTGCCAGGCGGCGTTCCGCCTGTCGTTCCCTCTGGCATCAGGCCTTGCGGGGCCGGGAGAGTAACATAGCGACAGAGAGAATGCCTCTGTCGTGTCCCTTATTACGTTGTGCATCTGATGGCGCTGCCATCAGATGCATAAGCGTGTACACTGCGCGCTTTTACACGCAGTCAATTTTCTGCTGAACCAGAAACGCCCGGAGAGAACCATGAAAGAAGGTCCATTAAGCGAGAAAGAGCTGCAGTGGCTTGATGATATGCTGGAAAAATACGGTAGCGAAGCATCTATTCTTGATGTGTCCGAACTGGATGGCCTGCTCACCGCCGTACTGTCAGGCCCGACAACGGTCGAACCCAGCCGCTGGCTGGTTGCGCTCTGGGGCGGCGAAAAGCACATCCCTAAATGGAGCAATGAGCGCGAAATGACGCGCTTTATGGAGCTCTGCTTTCAACATATGAATGATATCGCTGACCGCCTGTCCGAGTTTCCGGAGCAATTTGAGCCGTTGTTTGGCGTGCGTGAAATGGAAGGTCTGGAATTCACCGTGGTGGAAGAGTGGTGCTATGGCTATATGCGCGGCGTAGCGCTGACGGACTGGTCTGCGCTGCCTGCCGAACTGCACGAATCACTGGACGTCATCGCGCTGCATGGCAAGGAAGAAAACCTCGAAAAAGTCGATGCGTTAACGCCGGAAGAGATGGAAAGCAGCATGGATGCCATACGTCCTGCCGCTCTTGCGCTGCACGATTACTGGATTGCGCAGCCTGAGGCGATTCCTCAGGTTCAACAGCCTGTCACGGCAGCAAAGCAGCCTGGTCGCAACGATCCCTGCCCGTGTGGCAGCGGTAAAAAATACAAGCAGTGCTGTCTGCACTAAGCCACCCGGGGCCGGTAACCGGCCCCATTCACTGTTACAGGTACATGACATTAACGCGGCGCGGGAACGGGCTGCGCAGGTGACAGACCTTCGCCGTTCTTAATCCTGTCGATAGCCACCACGTTGTGCTTCATCGCGTCATTCAGCACCTGCACTGCCGAAGACGCATCGCGGTTTTTAATCGCCATAAACACCTTAATATGCGCTTCCACGCTCTCAAGGGTGATACCCAGCGAGCGATTCAGCTCTTCCAGGTAATAGTAGTAAATGTCCTTAATTGACTTCATCACGTTGTAAAACACGCTGTTATGGGAAGCCCGGATAATCGCCAGATGAAATTCATAATCGGCCTCCGAGTATTTCTTGTAATCCCCTTTGTTGATGAGCATGTTATTCAGGGCCTGCTCAAGCAGGGTAATGTCGTCTTCCGTCGCGTGTTCAACTGCCAGCTCGACACATTTAAACTCGACGGTCTGACGAAACACCATCATGTCATTAAACGCTTCCCGACTCAGGTGCATCAGCGGTCTGGCACTGCTGTTCAGCATCTGCGGCGTGAAATCTTCGCACACATAGCTGCCGCTGCCCTGACGGGTGATGATAATGCCAAGATCACGCAACCGCTGCACCGCACTGCGCACACTCACCCGGCTGACATTGAAAGAGTGTGTCAGCTCCGCTTCAGAAGGCAAGCGAGCGCCCGCGGGCCAGCTACCGTCCAGTAGCCGGGCCTTGATTTGCTCGAACACTTCGTTAACAACGTTCTGTTTCTGAATGGATTTTATGCTCACAACACCTTCTCATATGATGTCCTACATGATGCCATTCTATCTCATCCTTTCAGACAAAGTCCTGTGTTGACACCGTAAAGCACGCCGTTCGAAAACAGGTCATTATTCGCCGCGACGCGGGCTGAGCGCGGACACCCTGTGCTGACTGATGGCAGACTGTGCCTCCACCGCATCGGCTTCTGCGGTCAGATCGCGATCGGCCACCTCAGGCATGATCAGTGACGCCAGCAGACCGATGCAGGAATAACAGATTAACATCACCGCAATCGGGTGCCAGGAGCCGGTAAGTTGACAAAATATCCCCGCCAGCAGAGGACCTAATCCGGTGGCAAACAACCCGCCAATTTCTTTTGAAATCGCCATTTGTGCGAAGCGGTTTTGCGAACCAAACATCTCTGCCATGGTGATCCCTTCAATAGCGGCCTGGCCCAGCACCGCGATGTTATGAATCACGATCAGGCACACCATAATGGTGCTGACAGCCTGGGACTTGTCGACGATCAGTGAAACCATCGGGTAGGCCAGGAGGATCGAGCCGACGGTCAGTATGCGATAGGGAATGCGCCGCCCGACCCTGTCTGAGAGCCAGCCGAGCAGGGGAATCGTCAGAAAACCAATCACGGAACTGACCATGATGGCATCGGTGGGAATCGCTTTATTAAATAACAGCGTTTGCACCATATAGCCTGCCAGGAAGGTCTGAATAATCCCCGAATTTCCGGCCTGGCCAAACCGCAGGCCGGTTGCTATCCAGAACGCTTTCCCCTGAATTAACTGAAAAATGGACTGACTTTTCTTCGACCGGAGCGTAACGGTGGCGGATGCTGCCACATTTTCAAACACCGGGCTTTCTTTCAAATTAAAGCGCAGCCAGAGCGCAAACCCCATCACAACAAAACTGGCCAGAAAAGGAATACGCCATGCCCAGGCGACGACCTCTTCGTTAGTGAAAAACAAGAACATGACGGCCCAGATAGCGGTGGCACTCAAGGTGCCGCAGTTAGTGCCCATGGCAACCAGGGAAGCGATAAGGCCTTTTTTCCCTTTGGGCGCATATTCCGCCAGCATCGTACTGGCCCCGGCGATTTCTGCCCCTGCCCCTAATCCCTGTATTACGCGCAACGCGACCAGCAATAAAGGCGCCAGAATACCGACCTGCTGATAGGTCGGTAACACACCAATTAATGTGGTGCATATGCCCATTAATGCGATGGTCATAAACAGCACTTTTTTTCGGCCCACGCGGTCGCCCATTTTGCCAAAAAAGACGGCGCCCACAATACGCGCGATATAACCTGCGCCGTAGGTGCCCATAGCCAGAATTAACGCCATTGCGCCTGATTGCCCGGGAAAAAAGACTTCATGAAAAACCAGAGCCGCACCGAGGGAATATAACTGGAAATCCATAAACTCCAGCGTGGTACCCAACCATCCTGAAACAGAGGCCCTGACAAGATCAGACGTATTACGTTCTTTTGTACGCGTATGTGAATGACTCATGTTTTACCCCGAGGCCAACCCGGCGTTGACAGGTGAATAAAAGACAGGCGAGCGCAGTCCACGCGAGACGTGAGAGCATTTCACTCGCCCTGATCATTAAAGTTATTTGCACGCTGAATAACAGCGCTGTTGTGAATGAACTTAAAAGACGACTAACACTTTTGAATGCTGCGTTTTATCACTGGCGGCCTGCAAAGCCACTTCAATATCCTGATGCGCATACTGACCGGACAGAATCGGTCGCGGATCGATAATGCCTTTTTCCAGCCATTTCACTGCAACTGCAAATTCATCAATAAAACGAAAGGAACCTTTCCAGCTAATTTCTTTTACCAGCATCTGCGCGACGGGAAAATGAAGCGGGCTTTTTCCCATGCCAATTTGAACCACCGTGCCACCTGGCCGCGTCGCCAGGATACTGGTGCTGATGGCTGCCTCTGCCCCGCTGGCCTCCAGTGTGACGTCAAAGTAGCCCCGGTGTTCACAATAGCGGGCCATGGCCGCCGTATCGGCCGCGTCCACGGCGACATCGGCACCCATTTCACACGCAATACGACGACACCGCTCGCTGAGATCACAGGCCACTATTTCCGCTGCGCCCGACGCTTTTGCTGCGGCAATGGCTAACGCGCCTATGGGGCCAGCGCCCATTACCAGCACCTTTTTGCCCACGATACTGCCTGCCACATTAAGCGCATGAATGACGACCGCGGTGGGCTCGGCAACCGCCATCACGCTGGCCGGAACCTGCTCGTCGTAGGGCACACACTGCTGCGCGGACACCACGACATACTGTGCAAACCCGCCTTCCACATGCGGCGTGAACTGCGCACTGCCCATGAAGCGCATGGTTGGGCAGGCATTTTGTTTCCCGGCCTGACAATATTCACATCGCCCGCAGGGCTGCGACGGGTTAACCGCCACTTTCTGTCCGGGTTTGAGGGCAGAAGATTCCGGCGCATGATAAATCCGCCCCACAAATTCGTGTCCGATAATAAAAGGATGCTGAATGACGGATAACCCGGCCCGCCCTTCGTGATAATAATGAATATCGGATCCGCAAATGCCGCCGCACTCCACTTTTATCACGACGTCATCCTCTGCGTAATGCAGCTCGCGCTCTTCTACCACAATGTCTTTTTTACCCTTTGCCACGCAGGCCTGGGTCATTAAGCTATGCACGATGGGTTCCCCTTTGCAGGTCAGTAAGGCTCACAACACGGCCAGCCAGCCGCCATCAACGTAAATCATCTGCCCGTTGATATAATCTGACGCGCGCGAAGCGAGGAAAACGGCGGTGCCGGCTACTTCGTCTGGCCGGCCCCAACGTTGAGAGGGATTGCTGCTTTTCACCCAGCTATCAAACCGGGCGTCGTCCACCAGCGCACGGTTCATGTCGGTTAAGATATAACCCGGACCAATCGCGTTGGTCTGGATATTAAACTGCGCCCATTCGGCCGCCATTGAGCAGGTCAACATCTTGATTCCGCCCTTGGCCGCCGTATAAGGCGCAACCGTCGGACGCGCGGCCTGACTGGTTAACGAACCGACATTGATGATTTTCCCGCCCTGGTGACGGGCGATCATGCGCTTTGCCGCCGCGCGTGAAACCAGGAAGGCGCTGGTCAGGTTGGTATCAATGACTTTTTGCCACTGTTCAAGCGCCAGTTCCAGCATCGGTTTACGGTACTGAATGCCGGCATTATTGATAAGGATATCCACCGCAATCGCCTGCTCATCCAGCGCGGCAAATGCCTGTTCAATTTCGCCTTCATCTGTCACATCGAATACCCGCCCCGTGGCGTGATAGCCTTTCGCCACGAGTTGTTCAACCGCCTCATCCAGCCCCGCTTTACGCGTGCCGTTCAAAATCACCTGTGCCCCGGCCGCCGCCAGGGCTTCAGCATAGGCATAACCCAGCCCACGAGATGAACCGGTGATTAATGCCGTTTTCCCGGTCAGATCGAACAGTGCAGTCATATTCCACCCTTAAATATGTATGACAACTATCTTATTAAGGTGAATTTACGCGCAGATTAAATCAATACGTAATGATGCGTTATGAGGCGTCTATCACAAAGCCCCCACCCTAAAATTGATTAGGATGCTGTATTTTAAGAAAATAAATCTTAACTACGTGCATAAAGTTCAGTCATTAGATCCCCATCACAGAATCGAAAGCTAATAAGGGCAACGACCCGGCTTTGTGATAAAACAGTCATGTTGTATGACAACATACCTGTTAGCCATGAGCAGCAACGAGCACGACGGTGGCGGTAAGTGGCCTGATAAAAGAGGAGCGATTGTGAGTAATCTGTCCATCACGAATGTTAAAACCATTCTGACTGCGCCCGGCGGCATCGATCTGGTCGTGGTTAAAATCGAAACCAACGAGCCGGGTCTGTATGGCCTGGGCTGCGCCACCTTTACCCAACGCATCTATGCGGTACAAAGCGCCATTGATGATTACCTGGCGCCATTTCTGACGGGCAAGGATCCGGCAAGAATCGAAGATATCTGGCAGTCTGCCGCCGTCAGTGGCTACTGGCGCAATGGTCCGGTCATGAATAACGCCCTGTCCGGTGTCGATATGGCGCTGTGGGACATTAAAGGCAAACTGGCCGGATTGCCGGTTTATGAGCTGCTGGGCGGCAAGTGTCGCGATGGTATTGCGCTCTATGTGCACACCGATGGCGCAGACGAAGTCGAAGTGGAAGACAGTGCCCGGGCCAAAATGGAGGAAGGTTATCAGTATATCCGCTGCCAGATGGGCATGTATGGCGGTGCCGGTACTGACGATCTCAGGCTCATCGCGAACCGCATGGTCAAAGCGAAAAATATCCAGCCTAAGCGTTCACCGCGCAGCAAAACAGCGGGCATGTACTTTGATCCGGAAGCCTATGCGAAAAGCATTCCACGCCTGTTTGATCATCTGCGCAACAAGCTGGGTTTTGGCGTAGAGCTTCTGCACGATGCGCATGAGCGCATTACGCCGATTAACGCCATTCATATGGCTAAAGCCCTGGAGCCGTACCAGCTGTTTTTCCTGGAAGATCCGGTTGCGCCAGAGAACACGGAGTGGCTGAAGATGCTGCGCCAGCAGTCCTCTACGCCGATCTCAATGGGCGAGCTGTTCGTGAATGTGAACGAATGGAAGCCGCTGATCGACAATAAGCTAATTGACTATATTCGCTGCCATATCAGTTCCATTGGCGGAATTACGCCGGCGAAGAAAATTGCTGTTTACAGTGAATTAAACGGTGTCCGCACGGCCTGGCACAGCCCCGGCGATATTTCACCGGTCGGCGTGTGTGCGAATATGCATCTGGACCTGAGCTCACCAAATTTTGGCGTTCAGGAATACACGCCGATGAACGATGCCTTGCGTGAAGTGTTTCCCGGCTGCCCGGACGTCGAGCAAGGCTATGCGTACGTTAATGACAGGCCGGGATTGGGTATCGACATTAATGAAACGCTGGCGGCGAAATTCCCCTGCGAAGGCGGTAACCCCACCTGGACGATGGCCCGTACGCCCGATGGCACGGTCTGGCGTCCCTGAATCCGTTAACGGGAAGCAAAGGCGCAACAGGGTGCCTTTGCTTTATTCTTCCCGGTCCTGTAAACGAAACGAGCTCGCGTTCTGACCAGGGGCCGGGTCAGTGCCCCTGAGTCGCTACCGGTTCATCCACCCCAATCAGAATTCGACGTCTTCCAGGCTAAAGTACTCGGTCTGGTCGTTATAAGAGAAAATCTCCGCATAACGGCCCCAGTTAATCACACTATCCAGCGTCTCTTTAGCCGCACTGTCGGAAAGCGAATCTTCCAGTTCCTGTTCAAAACGCACGCGCGGTGCACGATGTCCCGGACGCTCATCCAGCACCGTTTTGATCAGGGCGGCCAGCGGCACGTAACGCAGCAGATGATCGGCAAACATCACCTTGCGCTGCTGCGTGTCTGACTCGGCAAACACCCGGGCGGGCGGCGTCAGGAAGATGTCCCCTTCCCGCACGTCCGCAAAGCCCAGCGACTGAAGCACTTCGGCTATCGGGAACAGTTCATCGACTTCCAGATGCAGCGAACGGGCCACCTCTGGCATGTCGGCGCGGCCGTGGTACGGTGCTGCTGCCAGGGTTTCGATCAACCCGGCCATCAGGTTGGTTGACACATGCGGCAGCCGCGTTCCCAGTCTGAGGCTCTTTTTCACATTATCGCTGGTAGGCCGTGCGGTCATTTGGGTATAAACATCATCGACCAGCCGACGAAAAGCCGGATCCAACCGGTTACGCGGATGGCCAAAGGGCACTTTGATTTCTGCCACTACGCGCCCGGGGTTAGAGGACAGCACCAGAATGCGGTCACACATAAAGACGGCTTCTTCGATATTGTGGGTGACGATAAGCACCGATTTCATCGGCATCTGTCCCTCATTCCACAGATCGAGTAAATCGGTACGCAGCGTTTCGGCGGTTAACACATCCAGCGCGGAAAACGGCTCATCCATTAACAACAAGGTGGGATCGACGACCAGTGCGCGTGCAAAACCCACACGCTGACGCATGCCGCCCGATAATTCACGCGGATAGGCGTTTTCGAAACCGTCCAGGCCGATGAGGTCAATGGCCGCCAGCGCACGCTTTCTGCGTTCCGCTTTTTCCACGCCCAGCGCTTCAAGCCCGGCTTCTACGTTCTGTAGCACCGTTAACCAGGGAAACAGCGCAAAGGTCTGGAACACCATCGCCACGCCTTTGGCGGGGCCGTTCAGCGGTGCGCCCAGGTAGTCAACGGAACCCGAGCCGGGCGTAATCAGACCAGAAATAATGCGCAGCAGTGTCGATTTTCCCGAACCAGAGCGGCCCAGTAGCCCCACTATCTCGCCTTCATGCAGAGTCAGATTGACGTCATCCAGAATCAGCACTTCACCGTGCGCTTTATCGTAACCGTGCTTAATGTCTTTTACCGTCAGGACCGCCTGACGACCGTCCGTTTTTTTGGTCGACACGTCTGCATGGTGTGTGGGTTGGTTGTTTAACATCTCGGGTCCCTTAATTAGCACGGAATTTTGATTCAGCGTAGACGTACAGCGGCCGCCACAGCAGACGGTTGAACAAGGTGACAAACAACGACATCACGGCGATACCAAGAATAATCCTCGGGAAGTCCCCAGCGGCCGTGGTTTGCGCGATATACGCCCCCAGGCCGTGGGCGGTGACCTGCGTATTTCCCCATTGTACAAATTCGGACACGATGCTGGCGTTCCAGGCTCCGCCAGAAGCGGTAATGGCACCGGTAATGTAGTAGGGGAAAATGCCGGGCAGCATCACCTGACGCCACCACTGCCAGCCGCGAATATGAAAGTTTGCGGCAGCCTCTTTGTAATCATTGGGAAAGGCGGTGGTGCCCGCCACGACGTTAAACAGGATGTACCACTGCGTACCAAGCACAATAAGCGGAGACAGCCAGATATCCGGATTCAGCCTGAAGTGCACAATCATAATGACGAACACCGGAAACATCAGGTTGGCCGGGAACGCCGCCAGGAACTGGGCAACCGGCTGAATTTTTCCGGCCAGTGCAGGACGCAGGCCAATCATCACGCCCAGCGGCACCCAAATCAGCGATGAAATCAGAATCAACACGGTGACGCGCAGAAGCGTAATCAGCCCCAGGCCGAAGACATGCTTCACGTCCGCCAGCGTGACACCGATTTGCACATAGGTAATAACCCGCCAGACCACATACAGGGTCAGTAAAATGACGAAGGCGCCCCAGATAAAGTCACCCAGACGCGAGCGGGATTCCGTGCTGCTTTCGGCCCGGACCGACCTGGAGGCAGGCCAGCGCCACGAGATACGCGCCAGCGCGGACAGCAGCAGGCGCAGCGGCGTAAAGATCTGGTGAATCAGGCGCGTACGGCGCATCAGATCACGCACCCATGAGGTCGGCGCACTCCCCGAACGTGTGTTTTCCATGCGGAACTTATCCGCCCAGGCCACCAGCGGCCTGAACAACAGCTGATCATAAGCCAGAATCACGATCACCATGGTAAGCAGCACCCAGCCCACCGCATGGATATCTTTATGCAGAATCGCCTGTGCCAGATAGCCGCCCACGCCGGGTAAGGTAAAGGTGTTGTTACCCACCGTGATCGCCTCTGAGGCGACAATAAAGAACCAGCCCCCCGACATCGACATCATCATATTCCATACCAGTCCCGGCACGGCGAAAGGCGCATCCAGCTTCCAGAAACGTTGCCAGCCGGTCAGATGAAAGCCACGTGAGACTTCCACCAAATCGGCCGGTACGGTACGTAGCGACTGGTAAAAGCTAAAGGTCATGTTCCAGGCCTGACTGGTAAACAGGGCAAATATCGCCGCCAGTTCTACGCCCAGCACCTGCCCGGGAAACAGGGCAATAAAAAAGGTCACGGTAAAAGAGATATAACCCAGCACCGGCACGGACTGCAGGATATCCAGAATGGGCACTAACACCTTTTCTGCCCGGCGACTTTTGGCCGCCAGCGTGCCGTAGATCAGGCTGAACACCAGTGAAGCCAGCATCGCCACCAACATCCGCAGCGTGGTGCGCATGGCATATTCCGGCAGATTAGTCGGATCAAGGGAGATGGCCTGGGTTTTCAGGCTGTCAATCGGCATCAGCGTTTGATGAAAGCCCACCGCCACCATTGCAATCAGGCAAATAATCAGGGGAAATGCCACGGCATCCCAGACGTTTGGCAGCAACCGTCTGTTAGCCGCCAGCATGGTGAATCGGAAGTTCATGAGCCCTCTCTTCTTTTCATCACGGAGCGACTGAAGTATTTCAGGTGAGGGATTATCAGTCAGGATTATTAAACGTATGCTCACCTGATAGCGGGGTTTTTATTAATTTTTTATGAAAGCCCAGTCCCGGTTTTTGCTGGCACGCGCAATGCTGCCCTTTTCTTAATACAAACAGACTGAATGATGTGGCAAAGGCCCCAACAATTTACGCCCACGCCTTAAGCGACAAAGGCATCCTCGGCGCGTAAACCCACGACATAATCACAGTTTGCTCTGTTTTTTGATGCCAGTGGTTGCTGAGACTGAGGGTTTAAAATATAAACCTGTTTAATGTTTTTTGTACAGGCGCATGCGACAGGTTCTGGCAGCAAGCCATCTCTGTCTTGATAATCCATTTACTTAACGAATCGGTTATTAAAACTGTTCTTAATCTCTCACCTTCCGCTGCGCTTTACTCTTTAGCGACACTAACCAGCCTTTCATTATCAGGGAGTGATCGAATGGCCTTACCACAACCGTATTCCAATTCTCTTCCGGATTACAGTGTTGGCCGACGGATGGGGCTGGTGTCAGCTGATGACATTGATTTTAACGCACTGGCGAATCGTCTGGATTGCCTGCGGGACTCTAGCCAGGTCGGTATCATCTATTCTGACGGCCCACAGCAATGGCTGGTCCGGCCTTCGCGTTATGACGCTCAAGCCAGCAAAAGTCGTGTTAGCCATGTAGTAATAACGAAGGTCAATGCTATAAATCCTCAGGTTGCCATTAAGGCGCTGACGGAAACACTTAGTAAGCCTTCGCTGGCTGGCGAGATGACATCGACGATATTTTCATGTGGTGCTTTAATTATTACGGGATTTCTTGCGATAGGTTCTGCTGTTGCCGTACCTTTGACAGCAGGAGCATCGGGTATTGTAGCAGGCATGATTATCGCAGGGGGTTTAGCGACAGGTATGCAGTGCGCCATCGGTAGCGCACGATTATATGCTATCTACTAAGGTCAGGAAGACTATGTCGCGTGGATTGATTCACAGTCATGGTATGTTGCAACAACGACCGCGCTGGATGTTATATCGCTTGCCGGAGCGGGTGCCGGTCTAAAAAGCGCGATCGAAACGTATAAGGTGATGAAAGCGTCCTCTTCTGCAAAGGCCATCAACTGGCTTAAAACGTTAAGTCGCGCTGAGCGAAAAAGAATTACAGAGGAAATCATCCGCGCGCAAAACCCCGGAATTTCAAATGGCGGTATCAGGGCAGCCATGAAAGCAGGTGTGTACCCTAAACGTTATCCGGCCGAGGCTATACAAAAATCTCTTCAGCGTGAATTAACGTCTGCACTGGTGAATTCATCGGCGTTTGCTGGAAGCGCATTGACAGGCACGCTAAAAAACCCGCAAAACATTGTCCAATCCGGGAAGTATATCATCGGCGTCATTCAGTCACTTCCCTCTACATAAGTTGTTAAAATGAAATACATTAATAAAACAATTAAGCTCAGCGAAAAAACGAACAAAGAAATAAATGTTAGTGGCGTTGATGAGCTGGAGCATATTAAAGATGACATGAAAGAAAAAATGGGTATGCCAATCGGATTACACACTTTTGGCGCCCCCTTAGTCATCAGTATGGTGCTGACGTTGATCAGCTTCTCCCTGCCTCAGTTTTCATTGTGGTTATTCATCTATGACCTGATGGGGTGGCAAAAACACGCTGTCTTTATCGGTATAATTGCTGCAGCGTTTATCTATGTCCTGGTCTTGTTTACAACAATGATGCTGGTTTCACGCGGAATATATTTGGCACTAAGAGCTTATATTTCCATCCTGTTTTTGGTATTAATGACTGCTTTAGTGTTTCTCTTTCTCACCATGGTTTCATCAATGAGTGGCAATAATAATTATTCGCTATCTTTTGCAGGTGCATTATTAAGCACTGCGTTAAGTCTGACCGCTCTCAAGTGCCTTAACAGTCAAATGTTTTATAAGTCCTGCGCTTTTATGCTTCATAATCGGGCCTGGCGAAAGCAACTGGAACTAAAAAGGAAAACAACCTCTTTTAAATAGACTAAAAAAGTGGCCTGGTTCGGCTCATAAGGTCGGTACACTACTACAATCGCCGCACTTGATATCATCTGGTTCAGGAGCGGGTTTAAAAAGCGTTGATAAAACGCATAAGGTTCTGAAGGCAACGACGTCTTCTGAAAACCTGATTAACTGGCTTAAAACACCAAGTAGAGCTGAACGCAGACGTATTACTGAGGAAATAATACGGCAACAAAATCCTGGCATCTCAAACAGCGGTATTAAAGCGGCTATAAAAGCAGGGATTTATCCTAAACGATATCCTTCTGATGCCTTGCAAAAATCACTTCAGCGGGAGTTGGCCACAGCGTTTGTTAACAGCTCTGCGTTTATGGGGAGTGCGCTTACAGGTACAATAAGGAACCCTCACACTATCCCGCAGTCCGGGAAGTATTTGACTGGGGTCGTTCAGTCTTTTTCAGTAAATTAATTAGTTAATTAAATCATGCTAATGCAACTTAAAAGAACGCTTGAACTTAGTAAAATGGTTAATGAAAAAATGTCTACGGATGACGCCGATGAACTCGAACAGCTCAAAGATAACATGAAGGATTTGATGGTCTCGCCTATAGGATGGCATACTATGGGCATCCCATTGCTGATCAGTTTTGTTCTCTCTCTTCTGGCTTTTACTGTTCCTCAAACCTCTATATGGGAAACTGTTTTTTCTCTTATGGCATGGCCTGATAAAGCGTTGTCAGGAGGCGTCATTGTTACTGGTTTTATCTATTGCTTAGTCATGTTCCCCTCATTAACATTAATCGCTCGTGGAAACCATACCGCCCTAAAAACATACATTAACCTCATATATTTCACATTAGCGGTAGTGGCAATCTATTTCTTAAAAACGCTAATTTCCGCGCTATTCGGCGGTTCTGTTACAACCTTTACTTTAATTTCATCCTGTATCGGCATGGTATTTGTTCTTGTTGCGTTATCGTGCCTTAACAGTCATCTTTTTTTCAAAAGTAATGCGTTTTATTTGCACAACCGCGTCTGGCGAAAGCAACTCAAGCTCAGAAATAAAACGCATTCAAAATAGTCTTTTAAAACCTCAATAAAAACCCGTGGTAACCATGGGTTTTATCATCTTACAGAATTTCCCACAGCGATTATCCAGACGGTTCTGACAAAACTGTCACATCCACATCGTTTGAATGACGTTTCCTTGTAGAAGATAAAGAAAGTTATTTATTTTATTTAATTGAGCCACTAAATCCTTTCGCACACGCTTTTAACGATAATGCCCATTTTACATCAGACAGAAATTCTCAAGCCTGTTTTATACAACTCATCGCAACAGGTCCGTTTTTTTGTAATAGAACTCGTAATTAATGTTGCTCATACAAGCCCGGACACGCATAAAAATCAGACATACCTCACCCTTTAAAATAAAAAATCAAAACAACGTTTCATTTTTAATTGAAAGTCATTGGTGTGCCGAATAGGATGCGTGCAACTGGAATCAATAAGCCATTTATTACGTGTTGCATTTACCATTCTATTTAACGGGAGATAAACGTGGATATCAGACAAAGCATTCACAGCGCGCACGCGAACACGCTGGATACACAAGGCCTTCGCGATGAGTTCTTAATCGAGAAAATCTTTGTCCCGGATGATTACACCCTGACTTACAGTCATATCGATCGCATTATTGTCGGCGGGATTATGCCTGTCACACGGGCTGTCTCGATTAACAATGAGGTGGCGAAGCAACTGGGCGTCAGTGACTTCTCGGAACGCCGTGAACTGGGCATGATTAATATTGGCGGTCCCGGTAAAGTTACCGTGGATGGCAACGACTATGAGATTGGTCATCGCGAGGCGCTGTATATCGGCAAAGGCAGCAAAACGGTCGTGTACGCCAGTCTGGATCCACACCAGCCTGCAAAGTTTTATTTTAACTGCGCGCCAGCCCATAAAACCTTACCCATTCGTAAAGTCACGGCAGCGGATGCGGCCTCGGTCACGCTGGGCGATCCGCTGTCCAGCAATCGCCGAACTATCCATAAGTACCTTGTCCCCGAGGTAGTGGAAACCTGCCAGCTCAGCATGGGGCTGACCCAGCTTGAACCCGGCAATCTCTGGAACACCATGCCCTGTCATACCCATGCGCGCCGCATGGAAGTCTACCTCTACTTTGCTATAGCCGATGACGCCTGCGTGTTCCATATGATGGGAGAACCCCAGGAAACGCGTCATATCGTGATCCATAACGAACAGGCGGTGATCTCACCCAGCTGGTCTGTTCACTCAGGTGTGGGGACGCGTGCTTACAGCTTTATCTGGGGCACCGTTGGTGAAAATCAGGTGTTTGATGACATGGACCACGTCGCAGTCAACGATCTGCGCTAACCCATGGCAGCATGATGCAGTAAGCACAAGGCGATACGCCTGAAAGGAATCATTATGATACTGAACACATTTTCTCTACACGGTAACGTCGCGGTGGTCACGGGTTGCAACACCGGCCTGGGCCAGGGAATGGCGATAGGTCTGGCGGAGGCAGGCTGCGACATCGTAGGCATTAACCAGGTTGAGCCGGATGAAACCCAGGCGCGTGTTACCGCACTGGGGCGACGTTTCCTGAGCCTGAAAGCCGACCTGCGCAAGATTGACGCGATCCCTGCCTTGCTGGACAGCGCGGTTGCCCACTTTGGTCGTATCGATATCCTGGTCAACAACGCCGGACTGATTCGCCGTGAGGATGCCATCAACTTCAGTGAACAAGACTGGGATGATGTGATGGACCTGAATATTAAGAGTCTGTTCTTTATGTCTCAGGCCGTGGCCCGACACTTTATCGCACAGGGCAGCGGCGGCAAAATCATCAATATTGCCTCGATGCTGTCGTTTCAGGGTGGGATCCGTGTTCCGTCCTATACGGCATCAAAGAGCGGCGTCATGGGTATCACGCGGTTACTGGCAAACGAGTGGGCCAAATACCGGATTAACGTGAATGCTATCGCACCAGGCTATATGGCTACCGATAACACGCAGCAACTCCGGGCCGATGCGCAGCGTAATGCTGACATTCTGAATCGCATTCCGGCCGGGCGCTGGGGACAGCCGGACGATGTCATGGGGCCAGTGGTGTTTCTCGCCTCGCCCGCATCCGACTATATCAATGGTTATACCCTGGCCGTGGATGGCGGCTGGCTGGCACGTTAACCAGCATACGCTCATCGCCATCTGTGTGGCGGCGTTATTGCGCATTACTGATACTCAGCGCGGAAATTATATTCGGGCCCTTGTTACGCGTATTTTAATGTCACGGATTAAACAACACAGTTTATATCGGTGTTAAATCGTCGCGCGTAAAAACGGGTAAGGTTCGCACCACGTAATAATGGCATCAATAAAAGAGGACGCTGTTTTTTACCTGAAACGTTTACGCCTTTTGGGCGGACAGCATTAAACACGGCCATTTGAAGCTGACGATTATCGCGTAAACCGCGAGGGCCAGACATGAAAAATAATCACCATGGAATAATGATAAAACACAGGAATAACAATGACTACGCAATCTATTGAGCATCAACTCAATCTGTTACTGACGGGTTTTACTCAGCTAAAAGACGAAGGACGATTTAACGAACCCAATATTGATGGCACCGCGGGAGATTATATTTCCTTCGCCAACTGGGAATGGCCGCAGGGCGTGGGATTATTTGGCCTCGTCCGGTTATGGGAACTCACGCAACGCAAAGATATTTACCAGCTTATTGAGACCTGGTTCCAGAATAATATTCAGAAAGGCCTGCCGCCCTTAAATATTAATACCACGGCACCGATGCTGCCGCTGTCGCTGCTGTGGGCTCACAATCGTGATCCTCAGTATCAAGCGGTGCTGGATCACTGGGCCAACAGGGTAATGACCGCGCTGCCGCGTACGCCGGAGGACGGGTTTCAGCACGTCGTGTCCGACGGCATTAATCCCATGGAAATCTGGGATGATACGCTGTTTATGGTGGTGCTGTTTCTTGGCCACTACGGCATGGCCGCCGGGCGGCAGGAACTGGTGGAGGAAGCCGTGCGTCAGTTTTTACTGCATGCCCGCTATCTTAACGATCCGCAAACCGGTTTATGGTTTCACGGCTGGAGCTTCGCCGAGAAGAATAATTTTGCTCACGCCCGCTGGGCGCGCGGCAATGCCTGGATCACCGTTGGCATTATTGAGTTTCTGGAACTGACCGCGCTTCGCGGTGGCGTACGTGACTATCTGCTGGCGTGCCTGAAAACGCAGGTGAATACCCTCATCGATCTGCAATCCCCGCAGGGCGCGTGGCACACCCTACTCGATCATCCCGACAGCTACGAAGAAATCTCGGCCACGGCCGGGTTTGGCTATGGGCTGTTAAAAGGCGCGCGTCTGGGCTATGGCGATGACCGTTGGTTACAGGCAGGGTTGCGCGCGCTGGAAGCCGTGCAGCGAAATATTGATGACGAGGGCACCGTGCACAATGTGTCTTATGGCACCCGCATGGGAAGAACCCTGCAATTTTATAAAGACATTCCGCTTCAGCCGACCGGCTACGGTCAGGCGCTGGCCATCTTATGCCTGACCGAAGGGTTAAGGCACACCCAAAAATAATAATAACGCTGACACCAGGAGAATCGAATTATGACGCAGACAACCTATTGTCACTTTCCGCTGCAACAACGGGATGCTGTGCGCTACTGGCAGCTCTCGGCAGTGGCTTCACAACCCTATGACGTGGACGATGTTCCCATGTCGGGCGAGATGGATCCTTTTTTCTTTCTGAGCAAACATAAAAACTTTATTCCGCATACCTATCCCTGCCGTACTGAATTTCAAAAACAGTTCGCCGGCAAAAAACCCCGTCCGTTTGGCGACCGCACGCTGACAAACTGGTGGTTTCCTTTTGGGTCCGATCGGGTCGATTTGTCGGGGTTTTGGTTTCGCGCCACCCGCATTGGCGCACAGGCGGAAACCTGTCTGGTCGCAGCCGCGCCCGGCAGCCGTCGTTTTCGCCTGACCACCTGTGGCGCAGCACTGGTCACCCTGAACGGCGAGGAGGTTGCCTGGCTGGCCGATTATCAGCGCAACCTGGAAAGCCAGGTTGAATTTACGCTTAACCTTCAGGCCGGGTTAAATACGCTTCGCATCTGGTTTGACGATCTGGCCGAACGCGATGTCCGCTTCTTTTTCCAGCTGGATTACGTAGAGGGGGATCCGCTTCAGGTTGCGCTGGCGGTGCCGGCGGAGGCAGAACAGGTACGGCATATGGAGTCGATGCTGGAAGGGATGGCATTTGAACAACCGACTTATACGCAGGGGCCGGTTCGCCTGTGTTTCCCGTCCCCTGCGCCAGACACTTTCGATCTGAACGTTTTGGTTTCCGGCGATTTTATTTCGCTGGATGAGCCGGTGCGGCTTCGTACCGTTCTGGAGAAAGGCGAAGGGGCCGTCACGCTCGCCGAGAGCGACACATTGCCCGCCGATTTTCGCCGTTTTGCTGTCAGCCTGAAAAAAGGCGCTTTCCACATCACCCGCACGCTGGGCGTCGAAATCTGCCACGCTGAACGCCAGGCGCAGGTGCCTGACACTTTGGCAGCCAGGGCAGAAGAAGCCCTGAGGCACGTTGCGCTGCACGGCGAGTACAGCAGTGTAAAAGCGCTGGCACGCTTAGCCTGCGGGATGGATGACGCGGAAACCCAGTCGATGCTGGAAGGCGTTCTGCCTTCCATTGAAGCCTGTCACGACTGCGCCGACTTTACCCTGGTGCCGCTGCTCTGGTGCCGGATCCAGTGGGCCGATCGTCTGACCAGCGCCACACGGGAAAAAATCGATCGGGCCATTTTAGGCTTCCGCTACTGGATGGATGAACCGGGTAATGACGTGCAGTGGTACTTCTCAGAAAATCATGCCCTGCTGTTTCATACCGCCGCATACCTGGCAGGCAGCGCCTTTCCTGACGCGACGTTTATCCGATCTGGGCGGACGGGCCGTGAGCAGGCCGCAGCCGGTCTGGCGCGCGTGCGGGCCTGGCTCGATCATTTCGAGCAGTGCGAGATGGCCGAGTGGAATTCAGCACCGTACTTCCCGATAGACCTGAAAGGTCTGAGCGCCCTTGCCGCCCTGGCAGAAGATGCGGACATCGTGACGCGCAGCCAGCGGGCCATATTGCGCCTGCTGGAGCAGCTCGCCCGCTCATCACATCAGGGCATGCTGACCGCCTCGCAGGGACGTTCCTATGAGCACACGCTGTGCGCAGGCCGCTCGCTGGAGCTGTCGGCGATCTCTCGCCTGCTGTGGGGAAAAGGTTACTACGGCTGCCGCTTCCATGCCCTGCCGCAGCTGGCCCTGCTGTTGCAGCAGAAAAAATTACCCCTTCCGCCCGGCCAGGCAAAGGTCGCCTGCTGGCAGGGTGACACCGCGCAGGAATGGTATTTTGCTCAGGGGAAAAACCGCATTGCCCGCCTTTATCACTATAAAACCCGCCACGCGGCTATGGGTTCGCTTGCCGGTTACCGCTGGGGCGAGTGGGGTTATCAGGAAACCCCGATTCATTTAAGGATTGGCGACGTGCCTGAGGCGCAAATCTGGATCAATCATCCGGGCGAAAAGCTGCACGGCGGTTTTGGTCGCCCTTCGTACTGGGGAGGATGTGGCACATTGCCGCGCGTTCAGCAATATCGTGGCCTGGCCATCGTGATGTTCAACGTTCATGACGATCAGCCCGATTTTACCCATGCCTGGCTGCCGCAGCGCTATTTCGATGAGATGCGCGTCTGTGAGCAACGCATTTTGCTCCGCAGCGGTAACGGCATGGTGCAAATCTCGGGCAACCAGCCTTTCCGGCTGACAACCAGCGGTCCCGCGCAGCACTGTGAAGCCCGCTTAGCGGGAAAAGAGACCTGCTGGCTGATTCGTCTGAATGACGATCCGCAACTCAGCACGTTGGAAGAATTTGACTCGCGCTTCGCCCAGATCAGTGTCGAACAGCGTGAGGACGGCACGATTTGCGTGAACGATCCCCTTTACGGCGACGTGTTCTTCCAGCCGAATGGTTGTGTCTTTGGCCAGGGCCGGTTGCTGGATCCTGACAGCTGGACCCTTGCGGGGGAAAGCCATGAACTGGAGTTGCCTTCGGGCGCCCACGCTTAAGCTGAGAATGCGCAGGCCCGGCGGCTGCCAGGCCTGCGCGGTCACGTAAAGGACAGGAAGCTCAGCGCCAGAGGATTTTTCTCTGGCGCTGCAAACGGATGGGCCTGTATGCCGCTGACAGGTTGCGTTCCGTCTGCGTGGTCCCTGTTTTTTGGGATGGCGTTCAGCTCTGTAATTTCCTCAGGCAGCGATCCATGGCACTGACCACCCAGTCGATATCGTGCGTCTGGAAACAGAGCGGTGGGCGGATTTTCAGCACGTTACCGTATGGTCCGGCAACGGAGGTCAGCACAAAGGCCTCACGTAACGCCTCCACCAGATCGAGTGCCAGACGTTTGTCAGGCGCTTTGCTTTCTCTGTCCTTCACCAGCTCAAAGCCGATAAACAGCCCTGCCCCACGGACTTCACCGATGCACGGATACGTTGCCTGCAGGGATTGCAGCGCCGCCAGCAGTGCAGCGCCGGTTTTCAGGCTGTGCGCCTGAAGTTCTTCCTGTTCAATGACATCCATCACCGCGTGCGCCGCCGCCATGGAGACCGGGTTACCACCAAAGGTATTAAAGTAAGGTAGCGCATCGCTAAACGCCGCCATGACCGGCGCTTTCGCCATCAGCCCCGAGACCGGAATGCCGTTCCCCATCGGTTTGCCGGTAGTCACGACATCCGGAACCACGCCGTGTCGGGCAAAGCCCCAGAACGCCTCGCCGGTGCGGGCGAAGCCAGGCTGCACTTCATCGGCAATAAAAATGCCGCCATTCTGATGCACCACATCAATCGCCGGTTTTAAAAAGCCGGGCTGACCGGGTAAAACGCCGTCTGACGAGAAAATCGAGTCGGCCAGGAACCCCGCAAATTTAATGCCGTGCGCAGCCATATCATCGATTTGCTTCTGAATTTCCTGCGCAAACCAGGCACCCTGATCCGCCGTCTGAATGCGATAAAAGTCAGGCGGGGCCACCAGCCGTGTATGCGGTGATAACGGCTGACCGCTGCCCAGCGCGGGCGAAACGCCGGAGGTAAGCGCACTGGTGCCGTGATAGGCTTCTTTGGACACGATGATGCCCGTACCACCGCTCCAGCACTGGGCAATGCGGATCGCCAGATCGTTTGCCTCAGATCCGGTACACATATACATGGCCCGATCGATCTCAGCCGGCATCGTGGCCAGAATGCGATCGCTGTACGCAAGGATCGACTCATGCAAATAGCGCGTATGGGTGTTTAACTGCATCATCTGTTTATGTACGGCATCCACGACCGCCGGATGACAGTGACCAATACTGGCAACGTTGTTATACATATCCAGATACTGATTGCCCGCCTTATCCCACAGATACTGGCCCTTTCCGCGCACCAGATGCACCGGATTGCGGTAAAACAGCCGATAGGACTCGCCCAGTACCTGACTGCGCTTATCGGTCAGTTGTCGAATGTCCGGTGCCAGCGTTTCCGCGTTTTCAGCACGAAAGCTGTTGGTATCCATTATGGTTGAACGTACCGTCATCGTGACTCCTTGGTCTTTGTGCTGCCCGGCGGCGCGTTACGCACCGCCAGGCGGGTATAAACGTTAATCGGTTTCTGCGGCAACAGAGCGCTGCGCGACAGCACCGCGGCGGGAGTGCGTGGTCAGGAAGTAGAGATAGCCTGCCACCATAAAGCCCACGAACAGCGCGCCGATCTGCGGGTTAAACCACAGCATCGCGATCAGGCAGATCACCGAGCCACACAGGGCGATGGCGGGGATCACCGGATAACCCGGTGCACGGTAGCTACGTGCCAGTGTCGGATCCGTGCGACGCAGTTTAAACAGGCTCAGCATACTCATGATGTACATGACGATCGCCCCAAACACCGACATGGTGATCATCGCGGCGGTCAGGCTCATTCCCTGAAAGCTGATGCCGTCAGAGAAAATGGCAACAATGCCGACCACACCGCCCGCCAGGATCGCCCGGTGCGGTGTATTAAAGCGCGACAGTTTTGCCAGTGAAGGCGGTAGATAACCTTCCCGAGCCAGCGCAAAGAACTGACGCGAATAGCCCATGATAATGCCGTGGAAACTGGCAATCAGGCCGAACAGGCCGATCCAGACCAGCATGTGCATCCAGCGTGAATCGTTACCGACCAGCATTTTCATGGCCTGCGGCAGCGGATCGTTAATGCCTGACAGCGTACGCCAGTCACCAGCCCCTCCGGCAAACACCATGACACCCATCGCCAGCACCACCAGCGTTAAAATACCGCTGATGTAGGCGCGGGGAATGGTCCGGCGTGGGTCTTTTGCCTCTTCGGCCGCCATGGCAACGCCTTCAATGGCAAGGAAAAACCAGATGGCAAAAGGAATGGCGGCAAACATCCCGGATACCGAGGCCAGAGAGAACGTATCCTGTCCTGCCCAGCCATGGGCGACAAAATTCGTCAGGCTGAAGCCCGGCGCGACCACGCCCATAAACACCAGCAGTTCAATCACCGCCAGCAGCGTCACCAGCAACTCAAAGGTTGCCGCAATGCTGACGCCGATGATGTTCAGTCCCATAAAGATCAGGTAGGCACAGACCGCAATGAGCTTAGGATTCACTTCCGGAAACTGCACATTGAGGTAGGCGCCTATCGCCATAGCAATGGCCGGGGGCGCAAACACAAACTCGATTAAGGTGGCAATGCCCGCAATCAGCCCGCCGGTATCACCGAAAGCACGGCGACTGTAGGCAAACGGTCCTCCGGCCTGCGGAATGGCGGTCGTCAGTTCGGTAAAACTGAAGATAAAACAGGTGTACATGGCGGCGACAAAAAACGTCGTGACCAGAAAACCCAGCGTACCCGCGGCTCCCCAGCCATAGCTCCAGCCGAAATATTCTCCCGATATAACCAGTCCCACAGCGATGCCCCAGAGTTGCAGGGTACCAAGGGTGGGTTTCAGTTTCTCTTTCATCACTGCGTTCCCCGTCTGTGTAAAGTGAAAAGGCGATGCCTAAAAAGCTGACGGGTAGATGATGGACACAGCCGCAACAGAAAAACTTGACCGCAGAAAACAGAAACACGTCGGCTGGGGTCAAGTTGACCCGGGTCGGGTTGTGACGCCTCTGCCGAAGTCAATTTTTGCCTGCTCTCAGGTCAAGCGCGCCGGGCCGGTTCAGCGCCATGCTGCCTCCACACGCAGAGAAAGGGAGACAGACATGAGCATTAAGCAATATGACACCTTAACGAACGACAGCATTCTTCAGCTTGCCCACCAGGCGTTGCAGGCGTATCCGGCCTGTTTGCACGCAGAGGTCAAACTTCTGTGCCGTTCCGAGAACGCCACCCTGTCTGTCAGCACGCCGCAGGGCCGGTACGCGTTACGTATTCACCGCGGCGATTACCACGCTAAGCAGGATATTGAAAGCGAGCTGCACTGGCTGGATGCGCTTCAGGCCGCAGACATCTGCGTGCCGGTGGCGGTGCGCGACGGGCACGATAACCGCATTCAGACGCTGCCGCTGCCGGACGGCAGTGAACGCTATGCTGTGCTGTTTCACTGGATCGAGGGCGAGATGCTCACCGATGCGGTCGATCCGGCCGCCTTTCGCCAGTTAGGCCGCATCACCGCGCAGCTCCACCACCACAGTCGGCGCTGGCAAAAGCCACAAACCTTTCGCCGTATCGTCTGGGATCATCACACGATGGTTTCCCCCACAGGTCACTGGGGTGACTGGCGCGATGTGGCCGGTTTAGCGCCATCACAACATGGCGTGATCGAAGAAGCGCTGTCGCATGTCGGCCGTGAGATGGCAGCGTTTGGCCAGTCGCCCGACCGCTATGGTCTGATTCACGCCGACCTGCGCCTGACCAATCTGCTGGTACACAAAGGCGAAACGCGGGTCATTGATTTTGATGACTGCGGAATGGGCTGGTATCTGCACGATCTTGCCGCCGCGATCAGCTTTGTCGAACACCATCCCAGCGCCCCACAGTGGGTGGAAAACTGGCTAAACGGCTACGAACAGGTGGCGCACGTTAGCGATGAAGAGCTGGCGATGATCCCGTCCATGCTGATTCAGCGCCGCATTCAGCTGACCGCCTGGGTCGCTTCCCATCGCGAAACAGAAATGGCGCGCAGCCTGGGCAACGGTTGGGCGAACGACACGGTACGCCTGTGCCACCGCTATCTCGAAGGGGCCCGATTGCCGATTGGCGTCTAGCGCACTCTGGCGGTGCCTGAATGACAGATCGCGGTGCAATCTTCACGGGGGCGATGCTAAGTGCCTGTTAACTGGTGCCTGACGGCTGGTATGTTTCTTGCAGAAGCTAACGATGTTCAGTTGCAGGCGGAAAACATCATGACCAGCAGATTTCCAGAGGCCGCCATGACGGCCATGTCCAGCGCGGGTAGCAGTCATCGTGGCGTCCTGTCGGCCGCCGCGACGGGACTGGGTGATTTCATTAACGCCCAGGGCGGCGATGTGGATCGTATTTTCGGCATCAGCGGGATCGATCCGGATACGCTCGCCTGCCCGACGCTGAGCCTGGACCTGGTCAATTACTGTCGGGTGCTGGAAGAAGCGGCCAGCCAGGCGGGCGTGGACAACTTCGGTTTGCAGTATGGTCATCAGTTCCGGCCACAGTCTCTGGGCCTGATTGGCTATATTGGCCTGTGCTCGGCCACGCTGGGACAGGCGCTGCAAAACGTGGTCAATGCCTTTCCCTACCATCAACACAACACCTGTATTCGTCTGACGGAGCGCAGCGACTGCTGGCAGCTGGATTATCAGGTGCGTCACGGCGCGATTCTGCAGCGCCGTCAGGATGCGGAACTGACGTTAGGCATGTTTCTTAACCTGATTCGCCACGCGGCAGGACGCCACTGGGCACCGCGTGAAGTGCATTTCGAGCATCCGCGCCCTGAGCACTGGCACGAACACTGTAAAGTCTTTGATGCGCCGGTCTATTTCGATCAGCCCTTTAACTCGATGATCATCGCCAAAACGGATCTGGGCCGCAAAATGCCGGATCACGATCCCATGCTGCTGCTGGTGATGCAGGATGCGATCCGTCGGCTCAGCCCGCCCGTCATCATTCAGGATACCGTTAATCAAACCCGCACCGACATTCACCTTCAGCTACTCAATGGCGAACCCTCACTGGACATTATCGCCGAAAAACAGGGACTGTCTGCCTGGTCGTTACAGCGGCGACTGCGCGATGAGCAAACCAGTTTTTCCGCCCTGGTCGACAGCGTCCGCAAAGAGATGGCGACGCATTACCTGAAACAACACCATCTGTCGGTCTCTGAAATGGCCTTGCTGTTGGGCTATTCTGAAGTCAGCGCCTTCTCACGCGCCTTTCGCCGCTGGTTCGGTTGTAGCCCACGCGACTGCCGTAAATCGCAGGGCACGGTTTTTCTTTGACAGCACTAGGCTGTCTGGCCAACGCATTATGCGGGCCTTTCTTACTGAAGAAAGAAAGCCCGGTATGAATTATCGCTGAGCGGTTACGCGAGCGTATCGAATAAAAACGCCTCAAACAAATAGCCCTGAAATGCCGCAGCGTGCGGTCTGGCGAATTCGAAGTGTTGCGCCGTTTCGACGCCTTCTACAATAATAAATTCACAATAGTGTTTAATTTCCGCCAGCGTGGTTTGCCAGACGGGGCTGTTTTGATGCCGCCAGAAAAAATGCTTATCCATTTTCACGGCTTCATACATTCCACGCTGTAAACAGGGAAAGTGGGAAGCCGCACTGCCAAAATCATCCAGCCATAACGTGTATTTATTATGTAGTTCCCGGAGTAAGGGATTATTTAATCCCTGCGCAAGATCGGGAAAGTGTTCCGCGACTTCAATGCGAAGAAAAGAGTGCGCTGTGGCGAGCTCAACAATATCCCGTTCTTCCAGCAGCGCAAAAGCCATTTCCAGATCGACATTTACAGAACACAGCAACTGGTTTTCTTCAAAAAAATGACGCTTCTTATCGATTAAAGAAAGTTGTTCTCGTAACAGCTTTATTTTCTGTTGTTTATTTAATTTCGCAATATGAAAACAGGGGGTTCCCGGTGCGGCGAATCGCGTCAGAACTTCTACAGCAATTAATGTCGACGCGTTGTTAACGACAGGTTCAGCAATGAACCACCAGGCACGGTTGTTATTATCGAGATTGTGGATTTCCATTCCCATGCTCTGATTCAACGCGATGAAGTAGCCTGATTATTGATCGCTACAGACTATCAATCAAATGTTATTTATCGGGTTAAGCTATGATTTAACCTATCAAAATTAAAAGATTGATCGTTAATCCCTTGTTATTTAATAAGGTTTCAGGAATTAAAATCTTTATTTTATGCTGGCCCGGATTGCGAAGCCTTTTACAAAGCCTGCTGCACAAGGTATTGACCCCATTTCCTGCCCGCAGCTCAACGCGCCTGTATCCTTCGCGTGCTAAGAATTAAGCATTGCAGACCAGTGAAAAATGAAGACAGTGAGAAAAAATAAAAAGGATAATATTACCGCATCCGGTTAACGGGTAACTTAAATACATCAATACCGATCATTTTGAAAAATGGCTGACGCAGATTTTTCCCATACGGCGTTTGCAGCATTTACTGTCGACGTAGGCAGTGTTTTTTTACTTACCTGACACGGCAAGCTGAAGAAATAAATAAAAACGCTTTTTAAAGAATGTGCAGGCTATTTTAGCGACGTTGTTTAGCGTCGCCGGGGAAGAATGCTGTGAATAACGGTGATTCCGTAAATGCTGCCCTGAATCACCGTCACAGGAAGGGATCGGGCCTGACTATGGCTGCTGCGGTTTAAACACCTGCTGCACAAATTCGATATACGCAGGTCGCCAGACATCCATCTCATGCCCCAACCCCGGATATTGAGTGTAATGGAATTTTACGCCCTGCTTTTCCAGCTCGGCTTTGAGTCCGGCAATGTCTTTGCCGGTCACGATATCTTTATCGCCCACTGCCAGCGTAACGTTTTTCAGCTGCTTATTCACCGCCTGCGCCTGACTCAGCTGGCGTGTCACAGCCTCATTCGGCACCGTACTGGTGGTCACGCCGCTAAAGCTGGCCAGCCAGCCAAAGTCGTTCAGGTGCGTCATGCCTGACACCAGCGCCTGATAGCCGCCCTGAGACAGTCCGGCAATCGCCCGGTCTGCCGGTTTGCGACTGACGGTAAAGCGCTTTTCCACCAGCGGGATAATGTCCTGCATCAGTTCCTTATCGGCGGCGGCGGCATTGAGGGGATAAAAGTCTTTGCGACGGTCGGCTGGGGGGAAGTTTTCAGGAATGGCCTGCACGATGTCCGTTTCGGTATCGGGCACCACAACCAGCATCGGCGTGATTTTGCCTTCGGCCAGCAGGTTGTCCATAATCTGCGGCAGGCGGAGCTGCGAGATGGCGGACAGCCCGGTATCGCCAAAACCGTGATAGAAGTAGAGCACCGGTAACGGTTTGCCGTCTGCCTTATAGCCCGGCGGTGCCCAGACAAAGACCTGACGTTCGGATTTCAGTGCGGTGGAATGATACGTCAGCGTCAGCACATCGCCGTGCGCCACGTTACGCTCATCCAGAATGCTGCCCGGCACCAGAATCATACTGGTGTTCACCTGGCGCTGCGGTTTGGTAAAGCGGCTGCCGGTATCCGGCGTGCGGAAACCATCCACATCAAAATAGTACTCATATAAATCGGGCTTCAGCGGCTCGCTGGTCCACGACCAGATGCCGGCACTGTCCTTTTTCATATCATGGGACTGCTGACTCAGCGGCGTGGCCCCCGTGACCACAGCAACCTGCTTCGCGGCGGGCGCAAACAGGCGAAAGGTAATGGAGTGATCGGGATTCAGCGCGGTGATATAGCGGCTCACGGGGATGTGAGTATCCGGGGTTTGCGGTAACGGTGCGGCAAGCAGTGCGGATCCATATCCCATCAGCAGGCTTCCGGCCACCAGGGATAAACAGGTTAATTTTTTCTTCATTTTGCGTCCCGATAATTGAATTGATCACGCGGTATTTATTACATTTTTTCTCCGGGAAGCGAGGTGATAGCGTCGCAAAAAGCGCAGGCTGTGATGAACGTCAAAGAATGGCGTTAACCTGCCGTCAGCCTCACCGGTACGCGATCGCCCCGGCGCGTTGAGATGCTGTTCAGGCGTAAACCGGTAAGGTCATGACATCAACGGTTCAATGATGATTTGCGAGGCACTATGCATATTACCTACGAAAAACTGGCCGATCGGCATCTGAAAGAGATGTATGAAATCCGCTTCTCGGTGACGGAAAACCGGCTGCATGCTCACCAGATCCGCTATCTGCAGCGTGAGCAGGCGCTTGACGATATCCGCCAGGGTGGTGGCTGGATCGCCAACGTCGATGACGAGTATGTCGGTTACGGGCTGGGTATTTATGCGCCCGATCCGTTAATCGGTGGCCTGTTTATCAAGCCCGCGTTTCAGCGGCTCGGGATAGGTAGCCAACTGCTTGAAAACATCACCGACTGGTTCAGACAACAACAGGCCCGGTCGATGATGTTGACCACCGACACAGGTTCCCCTGCTGAACGTTTTTATGAAAAACACGGCTGGCGCGCGGCGGGCACTGATGAATATGGCCAACGGATTATGCGCAAGCCCTGACCCCGGTGTTGCCTGCGCAAACCCCAGTTATCCCAGGCACACGTTGTGCCAGACCTTTGCCATCGGGCCTGACCACTTTTTTTACAACCGTCGTACAACAGCCCTGCACTTTTTTGCCCACTCATGCTTCATTACGGTTATTGTCGCAGCGTAAACACAGCACTCCCGATAAGGATTAAGAAACGATGCGTAAACTTCCCCTTTTTGTGGTCACGCTTGGCCTGTTAATGTCGGTTGCCTCTCAGGCACAGGCAGAAGGCTGCCTGAAAGGCGCGCTGGTCGGCGGCGTAGCCGGTCATCTTAAACACCACGCGGTTGCCGGTGCCGTGGCGGGCTGCGCGGCAGGACATTACCTGGCGAAGAAGCATAAAGACGAAGAGAGTAAGCAGAGCCATTAAAAGCGGCGACAGGGCTGACGGAGCAGCCCTGTGATTCACAACAGTGTCTCCCTCTTACAGCCATGCTTATCGCGCCGGGGCACCGTTTTCCCTGTCAGGGAAAAGAACTGCATAAAGCCTGTTGACCTTTTCGATGTGCATCACGCAGGCGTCACAATCTTCCTGTCACCTTAATTGTCTCAGGCGTCAACTCAAACGGCGTTGGCGTGCAGACCGCCAGGCTCAGCTCGCCTGTCTGCAGCGCGCTGACCGACAGCGCTGACGGTGCGGTGCTATCGATGCTGGCCATCTGCCAGGCACTCCCGCCGCGCTGCTTGATGATAGCCTCTTTGATCGTCCAGATGCGCCAGAAGGCCGCTAACTGCTGGGATACCGGTTTGGCCGCAATCTGCGCCCGCTCACCCGGACTGAAGAGATTTTCAGCCAGGCGCGGCCAGTGAGGTCGCGGTCGTATGGCTTCAATATCACAGCCCACCTCCCCTTCATCACTGAACAGCAGAGCAATCGCATCCCCGCTGTGACTCAGGCTGAATCCCCGTTGTACCTCAGGGGCAAATGCGGGTTTGCCATTCACCCCATACCGCATCGCGGGAACCGGCGTTATTGCCGCATAGAGCAGCGCACGCCCGGCAAGCCAGCTGGCACGGCGCGCGCCTGTGGGAGCCTGTTCGGTCAGCTCGGGGGCAAGCGGTGCCACACTGAGTTGAGAAATCTTGCCCAGAAAGATCTGGTACATATCAGGCAACGCGCTTGATGATGAGGGACGTATTGATCCCACCAAATGCAAAGTTATTGCTCTGGAAAAACTCGCAGTCAATTTTGCGGGATTGTCCGATGATGTAATCCAGTTCGCCGCAGTTCGCGTCTGGTTTGGTCAGATTCAGCGTAGGCGCAAACCAGCCCTCGCGCATCATTTGCAGACTCATCCAGGCTTCCAGCGCGCCACAGGCACCCAGCGTGTGACCGAAATAGCTTTTCAGTGATGAGATCGGGACCTGATTGCCATAAATCGCGGCGGTGGCCTGACTTTCAGCCAGATCGCCGCGATCGGTGGCAGTGCCATGTGCGGAAATATAGCCGATGTCCTGCGGACTTAAGCCTGCCATGGCGAGCGCTTTTTCCATGCAGATTTGCATCGTCTCGCGCTGCGGCTGGGTTATATGGGCTGCATCACAGTTAGTGGTGAAGCTGACAATCTCGCCATAGATTGTCGCGCCGCGCGCTTTCGCATGTTCCAGCTCTTCCAGAATCAGCGTACCCGCACCCTCGCCAATCACCAGGCCGTCACGTTTTTCATCGAAAGGTGATGGCGTGGTGGTCGGCGCATCGTTGCGCTGACTGGTGGCAAAAAGCGTATCAAACACCGCCGCTTCCGAAGGGCACAGCTCTTCTGCGCCACCGGCCACCATCACCGTCTGGTAACCATGACGAATCGCTTCCCAGGCATAGCCGATGGCCTGGCTGCCGGAAGTACAGGCGCTGGATGTCGGGATAACGCGACCGCGCAAACCGAAAAACAGCCCGGTATTCACGGCGGTGGTATGCGGCATCATCTGGACGTAGGTGGTACCGGTAATGTTGTTGGTGTGCTTTTCCGTCAGCATGGTGGCAAATTCACTCACCGGGCCGGTGCTGCCGGTTGAGGAGCCGTAAGCAATGCCGGTTTCACCGTTGGTCAGCACGGGATCGCCGATCAGGCCTGCATCTTCCAGCGCCAGCTCGCTGGCGCGGGTGGACATCAGAGACACGCGGCCCATGGAGCGGATGCGTTTGCGGGTGTAGTGCTCGGGCAACCGGAAGTCGTCGATGGGCGCGCCCAGCAACGTATGCAGCCCGTCATAGACCTGCCATTCCGGCATCCTGCGCACGGCGTTTTCGTATGCCAGCAGCCTGGCGGACACGTCCTGCCAGTTTTCACCAAAGGCGGTGACCCCGCCCATACCTGTAATCACGACACGCCGTGTCATAACATCCCTCCGTTGATGGAAATCACCTGCCGCGTTACATAGCCCGCGATATCGGACATCAGGTAGCGGGCAAGACCGGCCACTTCCTCCGCCTGCCCCATGCGTTTCATCGGGATCAGGGACATGGCTTCTTTCAGTGCGGTCTCTTCCATGTCGAGCATGCCGGTATCGATCAGCCCCGGCGCGATGCAGTTAACGGTGATTTTGCGTTTTGCCAGCTCAATCGCCAGGGCTTTGGTGGCCCCAATAATGCCCGCTTTCGCGGCGCTGTAGTTCACCTGACCGCGGTTGCCCATCAGGCCCGATACCGAGGAGAGCGTAATAATACGTCCGCCCTGCCGGGCGCTGATCATCGGCATGATGCATGGCTGGATCACGTTGTAAAAACTGTCCAGGTTGGTGTGAATCACGCTGTCCCAGTCATCGTCGCTTAAGGCCGGGAAGGCGGCATCGCGGGCAATACCGGCATTGCTGACCACGCCATACCAGGCGCCATGTGCCTCAATATCCTGCTCCAGCACGTCGCGGCACTGTTGACGCTGCGCGACATCAAACTGCAGCAGACGGCCTGCGCCACCGGCCGCCAGAATGGCATCCAGTGTCTGCTGCGCGCCGCTGGCATCATGATGATAGTGGACGCCAATCACAAAGCCGTCCGCCGCCAGCTGGCAGGCGATGGCACGACCAATACCTTTGCTGGCACCGGTAACCAATACTGAACGACTCATGTGGACGCTCCTTGTTGAAATAAAGAATGAAGTTCGTCGGCGGTGGGTTGAAACGTGTTCACGCGGCCCGTGGCCAGGACCACTTCATCCGCCGTAATCGTGCATTCGAAACTGCCAAAGCGCGCATCCTGCATCAACAGTCTGACCTGCACGTGCAGTGCTGCATCGGCGGGCAACCGGCCTGTAGCGCAGACTAACTCCCGTGCGCCCAGCACCATTCCCAGGGCGATGCTGCTCTGCCCCTGCTGATGGCGATGCCAGCCCGACCAGACGCCCACCGTCTGGGCCATTAACTCCAGCGCATACCAGCCGGGCAGATGGCCGTCCGCATCCAGAAACGGTGCCAGTACGCTCCGGGGCGACACCGTGACGCAACAGGTCGCGCTGTCAGCCGTCACGCTGCTGACCGTTTCAAGTAACAGCATCGGCGCATCGTGTGGCAAATACTCAGCGGGGGGTAAGTAATGGCTCATGAAATCTTCCCAAGCAGGATACTGGCGTTGTTACCGCCGAAAGCAAACGAATTAGACAGGATTACCGGGCGTTCCAGCGGCTGAGGCCGGGAGAGAATGCCGCACAGTGGCAGATCAGGATCGCGCGGCGACTGGCTGAAATCCTGGGCCGGCAGCGGCAGATCGCGCTGCAGAATCAGCATGCTGAGCGCCGCTTCCGTAATGCCCGCCGCACCTAACGTGTGCCCGGTCAGATGTTTGGTTGAACTGCACGGTACCGTCGTGCCGAACAAGGCATTCACAACGCCGGACTCAATCTTATCGTTAAGCGTCGTGGCGGTACCGTGCAGGTTGATATAGCCCACCTGCTCTGGCGTGAGACCGGCTTCGTTCAGCGCCTGCATGATGGCGCGAATAGCGCCTTCGCCCTGCGGATGCGGCGCAGAAATATGGTAGGCATCGCTGGATTCGCCCACGCCCAGCAGCGCAATCGGCTGAGGTTCACGGGTTAACAGCATCAGCGCCGCGCCTTCGCCAATCGTGATGCCACTGCGATCACGGCCAAAGGGCTGACACAGCGTAGGCGACAGCGATTCCAGGCTATGAAAGCCGTTAACCGGCATCCGGCTGAGCGTGTCCGCGCCGCCGACAATGGCCACATCGGCCAGCCCCGCGTCAATCAGGCGACGCCCGCTAATCATTGCCCGGGCGCTGGAGGAGCAGGCGGTCGAGAGCGTAAAGGCCGGCCCATCCAGCGCCAGCCAGTGGCTGAGAAAGCGCGATGGATCGCCCAGTTCCTGCTGTGGATAGTGCCAGGCCGTGCTCGGCTGCTGGTTAAGCAGCCGGCTGACGTGCGTGTCCCCTTCATCCAGGCCGGAGGTGCTGGTACCCAGCACCACCGCCACCCGGTCGCGGCCATAGCGGGCTATCGCGTCATCCACCTGCGGCTGAATCTGCGCCAGTGCAGCCAGCAGCAGCTGATTATTGCGCGATCGGTGTGCGCTGAAGGCCGCCGGGATGGCGGGCAGTTCGCCCTCCACCCCCGCCAGCACTGCCTGCGGATGGTCATGCAGCCAGCCGGTACGCGCCCGCATACCGGGCGCCACGCCGCGTGTCAGGTTCGCCGCGATCGTGTCGTTATCGTTGCCCAGCGCGTTAATCATGCCGACGGCCGAAATGAAGATCATGTCAGTCATCCAGGTATTGAATGGTGATGTGGTAGTGAAAAACATGCTGCTGGATGCTGATCGGCTCGCGCCTGCCGTGCCGGTTCAGATAGGTAATCTCCGTCACCAACTTGCCGCTGGCATCGCGCAGTTCGCGCTTATCGCCCTTATCCACCAGCGTCCAGCCTTCAGGTAACTGCGGCAGCCAGGCGCTCACAGGCCAGTGGCTGAGCATGACGTCGGCCAGCACCTGACTGGCGGGCGGCAACTGCGGCACCACAATCGACTGCTCAGTGTGCACGCCCTGCTGGTCATAGGTCACCAGGAACAGGCGAATGCCGACTGATGACAGCCCCGCCAGCGTCAGCTTTTTATCATCTGCGTTGAGCATCACCAGCAGCGACTGGGTTTTACCGTTGAAACTGCCGGTGAGAAGCTGCTGCGAACTGACCGACGGCGAAATCCCCGGCGCAGGCAGCGTAACGCGCGCGCCCGGTGCCAGCCAGGCCTGCGGGCGCGATGCCTGCGGCTTGTGGACATGGCTGCAGCCGGCCAGAATCAGGGCGGCCGCCACTAACAGGCCGCTTCTGATCGCCCCGCGCGGCCGTGCTGGCCGCGTCGTGCGCATCAGACGCGCCCCGCATGTTTTCAGTAAACGCACAGTCAGGTTTCTCATCGTCTTTTCTTCTCTTTTTTTGTCGGCATCGCCAGGGGCGCAAGCAGCCAGGCGGTGAAAATCCCGCTGACCAGTACGATCCCGAAACTGCTGATGGCCTGGGTGGCGCTGAAAACCAGCATGCCAAGCGTCAGCAACGTCGTCATCATCGCCAGCGTGATGGCCAGCATAGAGGTCAGTGGCGTGCCGCGAGGATTACTGAAAAACAGCGTGTAATTGATGCCAATACCCAGCACCAGCACCTGTGCCAGCAGCGAAAACAGGTTCACCGCGTGGCCGCTCAACGCCAGTACGGCCAGGCCACAGCTCAACGATAATACGGACGGCACCAGGCTTATCGCCCCTTTGCGCCAACCCAGGCGCGCGATGGCTCCGCAGGCGATGACCGCCAGCGCCACCAACAGCAATCCCGTCAGGATATGGCGGTACAGAGCAAACATCGCATCAAAGGTGCTTTTGCGGTCCACCCAGGCCACGCCGGGCGTCCCCTGGCTGAGCGCATTCAGCGCCGCGCTGTCTTTCACGCCGTCAACCGGCACCAGCACGCCGCTCTCGCCGTTCTGCAGCGTCAGCCACAGCAACCGCCAGCCTTCGCTGGCCGGGCTGGCCAGCCAGTCCGCGACGGTCACCGGCATCGCATTCAGGTCCGGATTGACCGTGGTTATCCCGGCCGCCTTCAGCGCGCGGAGCACCGCGGGCGCAGCTTCGGTTAACAGCACCCTGTCCTGTGCCTGACGGGCCAGAGAATTCAGCGGCACGGTGCGGTAACCCTTCAGCAGCCCCTGCGCTTTCGCCTTCTCCAGCACTGGCGTAAAGGCTTCCAGCCGCGTCAGCGTTTGCTGGGCGTTCTGGCCGTAAATCACAAACCATTTTTGATCCACGCTCTGGCCCGTCAGCGCGGTAATCGCTTTTTCCTGCGCCAGCACCGCAGCCGGTAATGCCTGCAACTGCGCAATATCATCATCTACGTGCAGCCGGGCAGCGCCCATCAGCGAAAAGAGTGCCAGCGCCAGCGGCAGGCCGAGCGACAGCTTTTTGTTGCGCCGCCAGGCCGCCAGCCAGCGCAGCATCAGCACCATGGCGGGCACCGGACGAACAGGCAGCCCGCGGCACAGCCACGGATGCCAGAACACTACCGTCAGGCAGGCGGCACTCAGGCCCGCTGCGGCAAAAAGCGCCATCTGGCGGATGCCCGGGAACGGCGCGAGCATCATAATCAGATAGGCGGCTACTGTCGTCAGCAGAGCCAGCAACAGTGCGTTACGTACTTTCGCCAGGCTCTGCCAGGGCGAGGCATCGGCTCCGTGCACCATACGCTCGGTGAGATAATAGAGCGTGTAATCGGCAGAAATACCAATAATGCTCATGCTCATCACCAGCGTCATCAGATGCAGTTCGCCAAACACCAGCAGCGTGACAACGGTGCCTGCCAGCGCGCCCACACCAATCGAGAGCAGGCACAACAGAATCGGCCGTAGCGAGCGAAACACAGCCAGGATGAGCAGCAGCACGCCAAGCACGGTAGCCAGCCCCAGCGTCGAGACATCGTGCTTCGCCTGCTGACTGGCATAATCGCTGTAAAACACCGTGCCGCGCGATAACAGTTGAGCCTGTGGATGCCCGGCCTTGAGCGTTTTTTCCAGCGCGCCGAGCGTACGCACCAGCTGATGCGTGCGCTGCATATCAAATGATGAGCCAGCCAGCTCACCATGCAGCAAATACCAGTAATTACCCTGGCTGTCCTGCGTCACCAGCCAGCCATCCATCAGGCGCAGCCGTTGGCCATTTTTCGCCATCGCCAGTTGCGATCCGCGCATCAGCATCAGCGGATCGTTTTGTAACTCTTTGCCGCTGACGCCGGAAAAAGCGGAGTAAAGCTGAGAGAGGATCCACTGCGCCTGCGCCTCGCCGCCGTTTTGCAGCCGCTGACGGGTTTCGCTGTCGATCATGCCGTTACGGTGCTGCCAGAAAAACGATCCCCAGGCCTGCTGACTGTCGGCATCCATCGGACCTTTCACCCCGGCCAGCATGCCGGATTGCTGCAACAGCGTCAGCCAGTCGCGGGCAACCTGGGGATCGGCCTGCTTACCGGGGCTGACCAGCCAGACCAGTTGCCTGTCGAGACGCTGCATAAAGCCGTCGTTTAACGCAGGCGGAATCGTGCCCAGCGCCTGCTTTGGCAGCATCGCCAGCACGCTGCTGTTCAGTTGCGCTTTGGGCAGTAGCGTCAGGAGCAGCGTCACCATCACCAGACAGACGAAGCCCCATAACAGCGCGGGCCGTTTACTGGGCGGCAAAGCGTTGGCGTTCATCATCGGTCAGTTGTGCGGGTGTCAGTTGGTGGTGCGAAAGCGTGATGTCGGTGCGATCACCCTGCTTATCATTCAGTTGGATCTGCTCCAGAAAGGTTTTTCCGGCCAGATCGATGCGGGTGAAAATCTTGTCCAGCGGCGTCGTGATCGGCGTCAGACGCAGCGTCCAGCGGCCCTCGCCTTTGTCGGCAAACGCGACGCGGAAGTTCTGCTCCAGCACCTTACGATCCGCCTGGAACAGCGCGCGCAGCAGGTGATTAAACTGGAACATCTGCGGATTGTTCTCGGCGGTGATAGTCTGCGGCGGCTGACCATTAATCACCTGCACCATGCGTTTATCATCCAGCAACAGTTGCATCGGGAACGGGCGGGTTTGATCCCACAGCAAGCCCTTGTCGCGGGCGATCAACATCTTCCCCTCGGATCGCAGCGGCTGCGGCATATCCTTGATCGTGCGCACCTGATCAAAGTGGGCGCGGATCACCGGCTGCGCGGTAAAGCGCTGCTGCAGATCGTCAAGCGTCAGGGCGCTGACAAACGGACTGATCAACAGCGCCAGTAACAACAGCCCTCTCATGGCGTGACTCCCATACGTTCAAACAGAATAGCCGGGCAGACAAAGCACATCTCACGACTTTGCTCGTGTACCGCGACCTGAATGGTGTAGCCCGTCGTGGTGCGTTTGCCGCTGTCGGCATCGAAAATTTCATAACCAATGCGCAGACGGTTTTCGAATTCCTCTATGCGCGCCCGCACGCGAATGCGCTGTTCAAAGGTGACGGCGTGGCGGTATTTCACTCGCGTATCCACCACCGGCCAGACGTAGCCGGACGCTTTCATCTGGCGATAGCCATAGTCGAACTGATTTAGCAGCGCCTCACGGGCAATCTCGAAATAGCGAAAATAGTTGCCATGCCAGACCACGCCCATCACATCGACATCATGAAAGGGAATGGTCAGCTCGACATCGACAGTAAAACGGGGATCGTTAAGCACCCTTCACTCCTTGTCTTTGCTATCCGGCAGTTGCCAGAAATCGAAAAAGTTAAACCAGTCGAGCGGCGACTGGAGTGCGTAATGCTCAAGACGTTCAGCATAGCGATCGATAGTCTGCTGCAGCGCATTTTGCCGGTCGTCGCGCGGCAGCAACAGCGGATCGGCGAACGGCTCGCAGTGAATATGCAGTTTGCCCTGCTGACGCAGCGCGAAAATCAGATCGACCGGACAGCGCAGAATCGACGCCAGAATAAATGGCCCCTGCGGGAACGGTGCGGGTTGGCCCATAAACCGGCTCCAGCAAATGCGCCATTCCCCGCCGCGCTGCGGATTGACCGCAATGCGGTCGCCCACAATCGCGATCCACTCGCCGCGATCCAGCTTTTCTTTCAGCAACATCGCGGTATCCGGGCCGATATCGGTCACCGGCATCAGGTTCAGGCCTGCCTGCGGGGCCATCTCTTCCATGATTTGCTTAAAACGCTTTGCGTTGTCGCTGAACACCAGCGCATTAATGACTTTACTGCTGTTCAGTTGCGCCAGCGCCCGACAGGCTTCCACATCGCCCAGATGCGAGGCCAGCAGAAGTTTGCCCTGCGGATTACGCAGATCGAGCAATGCTTCAGCGCCGGGGGCAAAGGTAATATCGCGCCCAACGTGCAGCTCGCCGCGCCAGCTGGCAATCTTATCCAGCATCACCTGACCAAAACGCAGGAAGTGTTGGTAGCTGGTCAGGTTGGCGGGCACCGGTTTCTGCCGCACGCGCAGTTGCTCACGCACACGCGCGAGCCAGTGCTGTGAGGCGTGACGCGCGGTGGTGGCCATCAGCCAGTACACGCCGACGACCGGATACAGCAACAGCGTAAACGCCCTGCGGCCCAGTACGCGCCAGACCAGCAGCATCAGTCGCATCCCCCACAGCCCTTTGACCTCTTTCTGCCGCGCCCAGTGCTGCGGAGAACGGCGGCCCAACAGGGAAGGAATCCGCGGCAACATGCCGAAAAACAGCCGCGTGTGCATCAGGGAAATGCGCACGTTATCTTTGAAGGCATCGAAATGCGACAGGCCGTCCTGAGGATAAGTCACGCGGGTGGGCACAAAGTAGCTGGGATGGCCCTGCCAGTAGAGCCGCACCATCACTTCGGTATCGAAATCCATGCGCCTGCCGAGGGTGGCATGCTGTGCCAACTGTAAGGTGGGCGCGATGGGATACACGCGAAAGCCGCACATGCTGTCTTTTAACTGCAGGGACAGCGTTTCGATCCATACCCAGACGTGGGTAATCCAGCGACCATACAGGCGCGAGCGCGGAATTGACGCATCATAGACGGGCTGCCCGGAAATCAGCGCCTCGGGATGCTGTTGCGCCAGCGCCAGCAGCGCAGGAATATCCTCAATCGCATGCTGCCCGTCCGCATCCACCTGCACCGCATGGGTAAAACCGGCCTGGGCCGCGAACTGCATCCCGTGCATAACCGCTGCCCCTTTACCGGCGTTTTCCGCCAGGCGCACCAGCGTCAGCGTGCTGTTTTCAGCCGCCAGCTGATCCAGCACCGTCTGGGTTGCGGCATCGCTGCCATCGTCGACCAGGATGCACGGCAGGCCGAACGGTGCCAGGCGCGTCAGCACCGTGGCGATCATCGCACCGTGGTTATAGCAGGGAATCAGGATGCAGGGGGAAAAGGTCAGCGACATAACCGGATCTTACCGCTGCTGGCGGTATGGCGCGCGTCACCGGCGTGACGCTGATAGCTGAAACTCAGCATCTGGCGCGCGTCCTGCCAGCTAAGCGCGAGCGTCACGGTGCTGTCCGGCAGCAGCGGCGACTGAAACTTCACGTTCTGAATGCTGTGAAAACGCCAGCCGGGCACCAGCAGCGTGGTGGCGTAATGCATGACCCAGTCCATCTGTGCCACGCCGGGCAACAGCGGCTGTACGGTAAAATGTCCTTTAAACCAGAACAGTGACGGATCAAGGTGTAACACAATCTCAGCCTGATCGGGCTGCGACTGATGGCGCTCAATTTCATGGGGTTTCATGAAACCACTCCTGTAGCTGCGCATAAACACGCTTGTTCATACTGTTAACCGGGATCGCGTCAATGACGCGCCAGTAACGCGGCACGGCAACCGGCTCCAGCCAGGGCTGCAGCGCCCGCCGCCAGGCCAGTTCCTGCTGCTTCGACGGCTCACGCTGCCAGTGCTGGCGCGCCGCTGCATCCAGTACCAGCAGCGCCCCAATGGCCTGCCGTCCATGCCGTAACACCGGCACCGCCGCCGCCTCGCGGACTCCCGGCAGACTCAGCAGGCGCTGTTCGACCTCACTGAGTGAAATCCGCTTCTCTTCAATTTTCACGACCCGGCCACGACGGCCCGTCAGGCTGAACTGACCGTCTTCCTCGAAACGCAGAATATCGTCGAGCGTTATGCCCTCTTCTTCTGCAATCAGCGGCGAAAACACGCGTAATGTCTCGTCCTGCTGATGAAAGCGCACGCCTTGAAAGGGCTGCCAGCGCACCGCCTCCTGCTGGCGGTAACGCCAGGCCAGAATGCCGGTTTCGGTACTGCCATAGATCTCGTCGGGCCAGATCTGTAGCCACTCGGCGGCCTGCACGACATCCTGCCAGGGTAACATGCCGCCCGCGGACAGCACCATCGCCACCGGTGGCGGCGTCAACTGAGAATCCAGCCGTTTCAGGAAGGCCGGGCTGCTGATAAAAGCATAGCGATAATCATGACTCAACGCGCTTAACTGCTCGGCGTACCAGAGCATTGCCGCATGCAGCGGCAGCCCGAGCGCCATCGGCAGCATGATACGAAATGACAGGCCGTACTGATGCTGCGGGACAACAGAAGCCACGATCCGGCAACCGGCCAGGCGTTCACCAAACTGCGCCGCCAGCAAGGCCGCTTCGTCATCAAGGCGTTTCACCGCCTTACGCACCCGTTTGGGCTGTCCGGTGGAGCCAGAGGTAAACAGTTCAACGGCGGCATCGTCGCGGATTGGCGGCAACGTCTCTGTCGCTGTGGTGGCGGCCATGGACGCGCTGATCACCAGCAACGGTCCCTGCCAGCCCAACGTTTTTTCACTCAGCACGCCATCAAACAACGCACGTTGCTCGTCAAGCAACGCCGCCCGACAGTGGCCGGGTATGACCGGCGTTTTGCCTGCGTGCAGGGTCGCCAGCAGGGCAACAATAAACAGATAGCTGTCCTCAAAGCACAGTGCCCAGCGGTCACCTTCCTGCTGCTGCAGTAAATGAACCAGGCGGGCAACGTCCTGCCGCAGATGGCCGAGCGTCCAGGTACGATCGTCCAGCCAGGCGACGGGCAGATCAGACGGGCGCGGAGCGCTGAGCCACTGAGACAGGGGAAGAGTCTGCGTCATTATCGTTCTCGTTTCATCAACTTACGGCGTACCAGCCACTCGCCCGCCATCAGCGTGCCCATCAGCAGATAGGCGATCATACCGTTCCAGGCCGTCCATAACCGCACATCCCCGTGCAGCGCGGTCCACAGCGCAATGCTGCCGTTGAGGATAAAAAAGAGGCACCAGATTTGCGTCACGCGCCGGGTATAACGCACGCCCTTTTCAGGCAGATTCGGCTCCGTTACCCTGGCGAGTCGCTCGACCAGCGGCATGGCTGACCAGAGCGATCCGCCAAACACCGCCAGCATGACGCCGTTCACCACCACCGGGTAGAAAAGCAGGAGCTGATGCGTTTTCAGCAGAGCGCTGGCCGCACACAGGGCAATGCCTGCCACCGCGACAGTCTGGGTGATCGCACGCATCGGCCCGGCGCGACGGCGGCTCTGATACAGCCGTGAAAGCAGCAGCAGCGCCATCAGGGGCAACAGCCAGTGCAGGCTGTGATGCGCCAGCCCTACGCTGATCAAAAAAGGCCACGCCACCAGCAGTAAGCCTGTCAGCAACGTGACAACGGGCAGCGTGCGTTTGCTGGCCATCGCGACTCAGGCTTCTTTTAGCAGGCGTTCTACCGCGTCAACCACATCCTGCACGGTACGCACGGCTTTAAACTCTTCCGGTTTGATTTTCTTACCGGTTTTCTTTTGCAGATGGACGATCATGTCGACCGCGTCGATGCTGTCCAGCTCCAGATCTTCGTACAGCCGCGCCTGGGGCGTAATCGCCTCCGGATCCGTTTCAAACAGCTTCACCAACAGGGCGGAAACTTCTTCATAAATAGCGTTTTGTTCTGTCATTCTGGCGGCTCCTCAGGCACGTTGCGCGTCGATGAACGCTGCCAGCGTGGCAACGGAGAAAAAGTGCTGACGCATCTCTTCACTTTCAGCCGACAGCACCACGCCGTACGCATTTTTTACCGCCAGGCCTAGTTCGAGTGCATCGATAGAATCCAGGCCTAAGCCATCCCCAAAGAGCGGTGCCTCTGCATCGATATCGTCGGCAGTCAGCTCGTCGAGATTCAGCGTGTTGATAATGAGATTTTTGATTTCAAGGTAAAGCGCTTGCATCATTCATTCCTGAAAAGGGTGGAGAACCTGGTTGTAATTGAAGCAAAAGATGCCGGTTCAACTGCCTTGCCGCCAGTGCCGGTTCTTGTGAGTTTGCTGTGTAAAATGAGTCGATTGCTATCCGCTCCCGCACCTCAACGCTAAACAGCGGTTTGGCGGGCGGCACGTTATACCATTTGCTCTGCTTATCCAGCAGATGCTCGCTGCAGTGAATGATCACCACACGTAAATCGCTGCCGCAGCGCACGGCAATATTGGCCGCGCCTCGCTGTAACGTCATCGGTTTATCGGGGCTGGTCCGCGTACCTTCGGGGAAGATCAAAATCGTGTCGCCCTGCGCCAGGCGCTGCCGACAGGCAGGCAACAGGGCATCCGCCTGACTGTTGATCAAATAATCCGCCGCCCGAATCACGCCGCCCACAAACGGGTTTTTCAGCAGCGCGCTCTTGACCAGACAGTCGGTTTCCGGCATGACCGAGGCCAGCAGCACGTAGTCGATCAGCGTCGGATGGTTCGCCACCACCAGGCAGCCGCGATCCTGGCGCAGATGCTCAAGCCCGCGCATGCGGTAATCCAGTACGCCGACGCCTTTTGCCACCCATAAAAAGAAACGAAAGCTGGCGGCAATACTGCATCGGGCAATACGGCGGCGACGGCCTTTGTCCCATATCACCAGCAGCAGCAGGTTAAACCACACCACAGAAAGCAGCAGTCCACCCAGTCCGAACAGAGCAAAACAGAAGCCGGTCATCACCAGCCGCCATGCCCGGTTTACCACCGCGAACAGCCTGCTCATGCCCGTCTCCACTGCCACTGCGTGCGCTCGCCCGCTAAGGCAAAGGTGGCATCGTCGTTCAGGTAATGCTGTAAAAACTGCAGGCTCTGCGGCAAGGCGCTGTCCTGCTCTGTCTGCTGTGGCCGCGTTTCGCACTGCAGGGCCTGGCCGGCTTCAATCACCAGCGCCACGGCAAAGGGCCATGTCGCCATGGGGTTCGGCAGTTGCGGAAGATAAAATTCAGGCATGGTGCCGTCGAAATCCACCATCAGCACGCGCTGATAGCCTGCCTGCAGCAGACAGATCACCTCACACAGCCCCTGCTGAAACGTGTCTTTTCCCGCAGAGAGCGAAGAGGAAACAACAGGTTTCCGGGCGGCAATGGTCAGGCTGCCCACGGCGGAGTTATGAACGGACAGGGCAAAATCGGTGGGCGACAGCGCCTGTCCTGTCGCCAGGGCCTGCAAAATTCGGAAGTTGCGTTCCAGCTCACCGTGACGGCTGGTATACAGCACGGCATCAATCTCATGCTGTCGCAGCATGGTTAATCCACATTCTACAGCCAGCTTGCTGCCCGAACTGAGGCGACGCGCGGTCATCATCGGCAGTTCTCTCAGCTTCGCCTGCGGCGCGGCCGGATCGATGGCGAGCGACAGCCGTGCCCAGTCGAGCCACTGTGGTGTTTCGCTTAATCCTGGGGCCCTGGCCTGCCAGTCAATAATGTTTAATGCAAATTTCATCAACGCGCGTCCGCGATATTCAGGTGATACTCAGGGCGCTTTACGCCGCTTTGTTATTTTTTTGACACTGCAACAACGTATGCCCAACGCCCAGGTTGTCATGACGTTCATCCACCTGGAACCCTGCCTTCTCCAGGCAGTCATAAAACGTTTCTACGCTGTAGAACCGGCTGTTGCCGTTTGCCATACAGGTGAAATAAAGCGAAGACGCATTGAGACTAAATGAGGCCGCTTCAAACTTCTGTGCATCCCAAAACAGTTCCATGATGAACAGCGTTGCGCCGGGTTTCATGACGCGGGCAACCTTGCTCAGTACGGCGACGATCTGCGCCGGTGAAAAACAGTCCAGAAACTGACTCATCCACCAGATATCCGCCTCTGCCGGTAACGACGCGTCGGCAAGCATATCTGCTTCATGGAAAGCGATGCGATGAGAAAAGCCTGCATTTTCGATATTTTCACGGGCCAGCGCAATTTGTTGTGGCAAATCAATCAGGGTGACCGCGACGTCACGGTTATATTCACAGCACCGTATTGCCCATTTACCCGTATTGCCGCCCACATCGTTGATGGCGGCAGGACGGCTGGCGAACACATACGGGAGTGCGGCGTGAAACGCGCTGTCCGAGTAATAGTGGTCGAAGGCAAACCAACTGTTCCGCGCGGCGTCAGGGAGCTGTGACAACCCCGGATAAATCGTTGGCCAGTCGCCAAAAACCTGTAACCCTGCGGGTTTGCCGGTTTCCAGCGACGCCTGAAGATGGAACAGCCCCTGATAACAAACGTCCTGGGTGAAATCCATATTCACGCGCGTCATCGCGTCATGCAGCAGATAATGCCCCACTTTCGCCAGAACATAGCGCCCGTCCTGCTGGGTGACGATGCGCCCACTCAACCCCATATCCAGCAGCACGCCCACGGCATAGACACTGATGCTGCTGTTTTCCGCAATGGCGTCCAGCGTAGCACCGGTTTTCCCCTGTTTATCCAGATACGCAAGTACACCGGTATTACGCAGACACAGCGCCGCCTGAAAAAGCATGGGCGCAAACGCAATGCGTTGCGCTTCCGTAATGGCATCCAGGGCACTGAGCGTATCCGTTTCGTACATAAGCGGGAAAACCTGCTGAGTCAAAATAGGTTTATCGGGCCATGACGGGCCCGACTTTAAAAATAATTACGGTTTTGCGCCTGCAGACAACGTAGCCTTGATGTCGTTATCCAGGGTTTGTACCCAGCGGTTATAGGTTTTATGGATCTCGCCGCCTGATGCCATCAGGTTATTGCTGCGCGCATAGGTAATGTCATAACCACCCGCCGAGTAGTTAATGCGCACTTCGGCTCTGTGATCACGGCTCTGGTGACTCGCGTTGATGACGTCCGGACCGGCCTGCGTCATGGTCCACTGGCGCAGTGCGCCCGCTTTCAAAATCGCGGTTTTAACCTGTTCCTGCGTGTAGCCTGCCGCCAGCGTGGTGTGAATATGGGCAATCGGTGCCGTACGGGCACAGCCTGATAACGCACTCACAACCGCTACCGCGGCGAACCACTTCATATACTTTTTCATTCAACATACCTGTCTGTGTGAAGTTAATAAGAACAAAATCATTAGCGTGAAAATAATTATCATTATTACCATGCAGGACTTATTTGCGTTAAATTAAACGCAACCAGTGTTGGCTGATGGCCCGATAAGCGGCCGCAATGGTCTTATATTTACTCTTTCACTTCAACAAAATTAATTAACGAGTGGAACAGCCGTATTGTGGCCATGCTGTTATCACAGGCCGAGGGGATAATTTAGCCACCTCAGCATAAGCCGCGTTATTAAAGCACGGCTCATCAGATGGATAACATTTACGTTATGTGATGCGTTCCAGCAAGATTATTTCCCCCAGGCTGGCGCGACGATCCTGCCACATTCACGATTTGACGCCAGGCACGTTGCACGTTCACCGCGACGTGGTGCCGGGTTCATCGCATCAGGTTGGCCGGGATTTGGCGCGGTGCGGGACGATGACCAGCGATATTATCCGCAAAGGAGGCGTCAGCAGGATTCCGGGAGAAGCTAAATATCCTGCCTAACGCATTTTTCATGCTTCCTTATTGCTGCCACAGAGACCTGCGCCCCGGACACTGAAGTCTTTTTGCACGATATGCGCTGATGAGCCTTACAGGCATCCTGTAACAGGAGACGTTCAGATTCACACAACGGTGTTTAACCGTGCCTGATTTAATAGACGATCGTTTATTAAAGCAGGCGCTTACCTTTTCGGTACGGTATCTGCATAACCTAAAATCCCGGTTTATTTTCCCCAAAAAAGCTAAAACCCAGGCTCAATTTGGCTTCCTCAATTTATGTGCCCTGTATTTTCTCCTTACCTCATCACTCTACTTGCTCTTATATTTTGAGACATCGGTATAAATCCGCTGGTCTGAAAAGAATAAAAAGCACCACCATCATGAAACGCACTACGAAAAACCATGATGTAAAAAAACCGCCTAATTTTAATTAAAAACATCACCTTGCTATAACATTATCTTTACGCACACGTTGGTTAACCGCATGGGTTAACCCGTTCACATTTTTGGAATATCCTTAAAGCGATAACGATAATTATTGTGCCAGCTCACATATTCTCTTCCCGCTTTCGAGACAGAATCGCTCGCCTTTACGAATACACTGGGATTTTACGAATTAAACCAGCTTTTTTAATTTAAGTTTCACCTTATCCCTTTCGCTAATAATTTGGGAAATTTTTAACAGGATTCATGATGAAAACGATCAGGCATTACAGATGGCATATGATCTTACTGGTGTGCTTTATTACGATCATTAATTACCTTGATCGTACGGCGTTAGGTGTAGCTGCACCGACCATTATGAAAGAGCTGGATATCAGCAAAGAGCATTACTCCTGGGTGGTCAGTGCCTTTCAACTGGCTTATACGATTGGCCAACCCATCGTGGGCTATGTCATTGACACCATTGGCCTCAAACTGGGCTTTTTTCTCTGCGCCATGATATGGGGCGTGGCCACGCTGATGCATTCGCTGATGGGATCCTGGCAGGGCCTGGCGGCGGTGCGCGCGATTATGGGCTTCAGTGAAGCCTCTGCGATTCCGGCTGGCGTCAAAACCGCCTCCACCTGGTTTCCGGCGAAGGAACGCGGCATAGCTACCGGCGTATTTAATATGGGCACCTCGTTCGGAGCAATGCTGGCACCGCCGCTGATTGCCTGGTGCATCCTGTTTCACAGCTGGCAGTTTGCGTTCATTGTGGCAGGCATACTGGCGATTCTGGCAGCCTTCGTGTGGCTCTTCTTTTATAAAGATCCCAAAGAGGCCAAACGGCTGTCGGCAGAGGAACGCGCCTATATTGAAAGCGGACAGGAAAAACACCTTCATACTACGAAGAAGGAGAAGACCTCGCTTGTGCATATCCTGAAGCAGCGTAATTTCTGGGGCATCGGGATCTCACGGTTTCTGGCCGATCCGGCCTGGGGCACGATCAATTTCTGGGTGCCGATCTTCTTTGTTGAAACCCTGCACTTTAGCCTGAAAGAGATTGCGATGTTTGTCTGGCTGCCCTTCCTGATGGCCGATCTGGGTTGTCTGGCCAGCGGCTTTGTTGCGAAGTTCCTGAACGATCGCGGCATCAGCCTGATTAATTCCCGCCGTATTACTTTTACGATTGGTGCCGTTCTGATGACCACTATCGGCCTGGTCAGCGTGGTTGAAAACCCCTATGTTGCCGTCCTGCTGATCAGCATCGGCGGTTTCTCCCATCAGTTGCTCTCGACCGTCGCTTCTACGCTGGGTGCCGATCTGTTCAGAAAAAACGAGGTGGCCACCGCGGTCGGTATGGCGGGTGCCTGCGCCTGGTCCGGTCAGTTGATCTTTAATCTGTTTATTGGCGCCTTCGTCAGCATTATCGGCTTTGGTCCGTTCTTCGTTGCGCTGGCGGTATTTGACCTTATTGGTGCGGCGGCACTGTGGGGATTGATTCGGGAGCGGAAGGAGGACGATGAGGGGGATACAGGACTAGCGGCATCACATTAATCCTTCTTTTCTGTTATCGAGAGGCATGCTGCAAGGCGTGCCTCATTTTTCTCTTCAATGCGAAAAGAATACAGAATTCATTCTGTAAAAACGGACTTAAAAAACCTGAATAGAAACCTTCTTCAACTCACCTTTAGCAGCAAAGAAATCGTCTCGTTTGAACATCGGCAGAAAAAAATACTTAATCAGCAAAATGATAAGCACCAGCGTTAGACTCAATGACAGAAAAGAATGCATATTATTATTTATAATGTTTCAGGAATTTCAATTTTATAACACAACGACAATATTATCTTCTTTAAAATGCAGGACGCTGGCGATGCATAAAAGCTTCGACGTTAATCGTAAGCTTAATTTTAGCCTGTCTTCCTCAAAACCAGCCTGATCTGGGCCTGCGTCGACGTACCTTCCATTAGACCACGCTAACTCATTGCCAGCGAACCGCTGGCATTTGCCCATCGAAGGGCCTCTTGCGGCGATGTACCCGTCAGAAACAGGCTAACAAAGGTCGCGCCGAAACCGTCAGCGGCGTTGCATAAATTTCGGTGGCTACCGACCGACTACTTCCGGAAAACAGACACGATGGACAGGTCACAACTGACAATGAAGATCGTGAACTACGGGGTGAAGGCCAGGGTCATTTTCGAACTGCTTCACGACAGTAAAAACAGCGATCAGCCGCGCTGAGCCCGTCTGAAACGCCAGGCTTTGTAAGTGATAACAGGTGGCTGGGAGAATGCTGCAACGGCAGCGCCACAGGCCAGACCGAGAGCACCAGGGATAACCGATTGGGCTGAGCCAAAAACAAGCAGAATAAAGAACACGACCAGGCAAAATATCACGGCGACAGCAGCAATAATAAAGCGTCGGGCCAGGTCGTTAATAGCTTCGCCCAGTGTATCGCCAGAGCGTTGTGACATGTTTTTTATTCTACCCAGCTCACGTGACGTGAAACCGGCCTGCATAAGGGTTTCTTCGCTGACTTTCAATTTTTATCCTGACGTTAAGGGCGTTACGGGTCTGTATACCAGATTATCAAGAGCACGGCGACACAGGGGGATAAAGTAACAACGGAGTCTTACTGCATCTTCGTAATCATCAACAGACTTCATAGTTGCAGAGCATTCTGCGTAATTACAGGATTAGTCGAAAGGATTTCAATATCAGGCGACGAGCCTATCTCTCTTGCTGTCCATCTGGCTTCAGCTATTTGGCTGCGGGTCGGATAATAAAGGTTTAATAACCATTTCGATGATTTCATCTATTTAAAAAGGCAGATGCGTTTTTCACTGCAAATATCACGCTGGACAACATACTCCGGCATGCAGGCAATCCCAGCCCCTGAAAGCACCGATTTTCGTAACGGCGTACGGTCACAGACCGCAAGCGATTTGGGAATGTTGAAAAAGTGACATTCGTTAGTGATCTCATAAGCCCAGTCATTGCTGCCGGTCAGCAAGCTGGCATCAGTAAGTATTGCGGTGAGGCAACGGTCACGAACGGCTCGGCGATAAGATTACGCTTCACCAGCGGAAGCGCCTGATCCTGTGGCTAGCTAAGGCGTTAACAGTGCCGATGTGGAAATTGTTATGGAGCTCCCAGGAGAGTGCAAGGGGCTGATGAAGGATTTCGGAGTCAGGGTTTGGTGACGCGGTGAAAGTCCCGGAGGCGGTTTAGGCAAGGGCCACAGAATAGCGGATTGACGCTGAGGACGCGTGAAATGGTCGGGTATTTCCCCCTTCTTTTCGCCACTATCAGAATTCAGATCTGCTACTAAAAATGATGGATTACGTTGCGATTTGCGTGAAATTTCTGCGTACGCTTTCGCAGTTTGCTATTTTCTCTATCGCTGCATTTTCGCCTGCCTGATTAAATATTCCGGTCATTTAGCGCGATACGAATGTGGGGCAACACATCCGCATCGCTGATCACAATCACTATTAACGGAGAATAGTAATCATGACTGCCTTCGATTGTATTTCAGGCCACACTGAACCTAAAGCACCAAACTATACCCAGCGCTATGCGACCGTAGGTTATGTGACACGCACTCCAAATTATCGGCGCGTTCCAGCGATCACCCTGAAGGGCTGCTGGCTAAAAGAAGCGGGTTTTCCGATTGGTGTGCAACTGGATGTGAAGGTCACCTGGTGCCAGATTATTATCAGCTTCAAACCCAGGGACGTGATAAACGGGACGCGGGTGGGATCGATTAAGGATCTGGCTTCGCTGTCCGTGCAGCAGAGAAAGCGGGTGATGAAGGCAATTGGGCTGACTGAGTGGTAAGAGGTTGAGGGGGCTTGCTCCTGCGGAGGTGGGGGCAGGCTGTATTCGTTACGCTTAGAGTAAATGCAGAATTACTATGACTGACGCCGATTTAGCGAAAATGGGTAGTGCCTGCGTAAAACGCCTTGCGGATGAAGATGGTAAGGCCTGTGCCATTGAAAAAGCGCCGGTAAGCGAGGTGGAATATGCTTTCTACCGCGATGCCGCTCCCCTTCTGGCCAGACATGGCATTCTGACACCCGTTGTGAAATCAGCCTGCCACGAACAACGAAAGCTCATACTCGAATATATTCCTGAACCCATCCAACAAGACGCTGTTACAGGCGATGCATTCCTTTCCGTTCTTGCACGATTACATTCTGTACCGCGTGATCCCTCATGGACGTTCAGCACACATCGGTGGGACGAGGCAGCACTGGAAAGCTGCCTCGATCTGCTTCGCCTGCCTGTTCAGGCGGAACGGCAATTTTGGGCAATGCACAAGCACAGCAATGTGCTTTTTGAACCGCATTGCGTGATCTCCGGTGATACCAATGCAGGTAACTGGGGAAAGAGAGAAAATGGCGAACTGGTGCTTTTCGACTGGGAACGCTTTGGCCTGGGTAGCCCGGCGATAGATTTAGCGCCTTTGATCAAAGGGATGGGAGGAGAAGAAGACTATCGGGCCATAGCGCGACGCTATTGTCAGTTGAATAGCAGGTTTAATGCGAATGTGCTGGCGAAAGAGATCGCCCTTGCTAAAGCGTGGATTGTGAATGAGGTGGTGCTGATATTGAGTGAGCGGAGAAAGCCGGAACTGGCGAAGTATTTGGGATGGTACGGGGAGGTGCTGCCTGAGTGGTTGGGGAGCATAAGATTAAAGATGAACACAGGATTACCTTAATGACCTTCCCTACAGGTCAAAAATGGCGTCTTTTATAGAAACAGAGCTGTACATGTAATTACATGAAAAACGCTCAAAAGCACCATCAACAGGCACAGATGAGCTCTTTTCCTTCACTTTAACGAGAAGGCGTTGCTATACATTTTGGTGCTCATCTAACCTCTCACGAGGTTTTTCACGAAACAGAGAGAATCGTATGGGGACCGAATAAGCATCACCTGGTGTTAGGCATTCGCGTCAAGAAAGTGAATCAATTACCTTTTGTCTTAATAAGCTAAGGAAATTAGCTGGCGTGGTATCCCATAACTGTGCCGAAAATTCATTACCATAGCGGCTTTCAAAATCATCTTCGAGGTTATCAGATTCCTGAATAAATTGATCAATATCTCCTATCAAGCCATGTCGTGTAGCGGATGGTGTGTCTGCAATCCATACGTCTATTTGCGTATCCACGCTCTCTCCACTACCAAACAAATCATAATCTTGCCCAAAATAGATGGCAATCAGGCTGTCCAAAACATGTACGTTAATGTTTTTCATAATTAAACCATTGGATAAGCGGTAAGGATGAAATAAGGTTTGCCATGCCAATATTCAAATCTAAGCACTATACGGACCTTATAACAGGGTTTTGCTTCAGTTGAACCTCTGGATACTGAAATTCCAGTCTGTCTGGCAAAACTTCCATCCAGCACTCTTGTTCCTTTTGAGCCAGGTGGTATGTTTTTCACCCAAATTGAAATCATATTTTTGTTATCTCTTAATACTTTAGAGATAAGAACCTCAGCATCAAGCGTATTTTTAAAACTGCTTGATGAGATTAAACGTGGTGATTTCTCAAGCCTTTCAAACAGCTCTTCTACTGTTTTGCCGACATGCCTTTCAATCGCGTGACCCGCGGTATTACTTCCCGGAGGTGACTCATGCTCAGCAAGCTTGATGCGACCGCTACGTATTGCGATTACACGCTGAGCGCCTAAGGCGAATGAAAAGGCCAGGGGGATAGCCAAATCAACCGTAAAACCCACCTTCATTGCTGTGTTTTTATCAGCACCAAAACTTTGGGCCAGGGATACTGCTGTGTTATAGGTATCAGTGTTTGTGCTTCTACCGGTCCAGATCTGACGGGTTGAGGCTTGCACAGTATCAAGTCCGTGAGTACCCACAACAACGCATCCGGCTTTAGTTAACATAGTGGATTCAGGAACAACGCACATTGCACCTGCACCAAATAATTCAACAATCCCCCCCCGCAAGGCCTAAGCCGCCGTATAGCCGATTACTCAGCGTTTCCCCTTCACTGACGCTTTTATCAGACAACAATGCTGCCATCTGTACAGGAGAGAGCACTAATCTTACGCCGTCTTGATTATCCAAAGCTCAAGCCTCTTTATGCATTTCAACAAGTCTTCGCTCATTATATTGTATAGCCAGGGTTTTAACAGAGACTTCAGAATCATTTTGATGGCATAAAAAAGTACTTGTGAGAGGAAACGTTACGCTGGGGAATTTAAAGTTAAAGAAGTCAAACTGTGAATTTATCGATTAAGATTAGTACACCGCCAAAACAAATCAGGAACAAGACGCATCCAAAACTCAATACAAAAACATAAAAAAAAGGAATCATCCACCGCATAAATTCGACATTATTCGAATCGACAAACTGATATGCCTCGCTATTTTTATCCAGAAAAAATATACTTTTATTCCTTTTAAGCCTGATAAAGAAATATGCCATCGTGGCAGCACCAAAGAAGCCAATCATACTGCTGTAAAGATACGGCGCAGGAAGTACATGCTTTTTCTGGAAAAGCTTAATAAGCTCATAATATTTCCTTCTGTTTATTGCGTACAGAAGGACAGACAAAACGAAGCCCATATTAGCAAGCAGTATAATAACAACAATGAATGTTTTCATTTCAATATAAAAATAAAATATTTAAACAAAGCGGCCATTCCCTACCCAACCAATATTTAAGAACTAGTTATACCGTAAATATAAAATCATTTTATTGCCTGAAAATCAAGTTACGGCAAGAATCATTGCCCCTTTTAATGCTAAACGATTGATTAACCCGATGAGTAAACGCGATCACTCTGAAGAACTCGTTCTCTACCCTTACTTTAGCACCGCTATCAGTCGCGACAAGGAACGGAACCAGTTTCGCAAGATTAGCACTAATGTTACTCTGTATTTTACCATTCAAGTAATATCGATAGCTGTTAGAGAAGATTTCCCTATCGCACTTATAACTCGAGATAAAAAATCATGTATGCGCTTCAGGCTGTCGCGAACAGATAAGCGGATTGTTTGAATGATCATTCTCACTCGAATTGAAGAAAAAACCATCAACAATGATAAGTAGCCCCACTTTCAATGCCCGATGCAGCAATTTAATAGCCGTTTTTTATGGCATACTTAACACCTTCTCTGAACACTCAAGGTATCTGAATCAAAAAAAATAACCTAGCAGTGAAAAATTACCTAATAAGAAATACTCCATGGCACACATAGATAAAATAATAACAACAACCCCAACAAATATTATTCTAAATATATTAGCTAACCTTAAAAAAAAGAGCTTTGGTAGTTCTGGCTTATCTACTACACTCACTTTATAATCAGTGATATAAACCTCAATATTTCTATTTTTAGAAGAGGTTATACAACCCAAAAAAACAATTACCATAGTCACACCCCAAAACAGCACAACCAGTGCTCTCATTAACTTTTCCGAGTCACTCTTAAAAATAGTTAATAATGAAAAAGACAAGACTAAAATCCAAAAAAAATATATAAAATAAAATAACGCCGTAATTACTTTAACAATCGATGCTCTGTGAGATGAGTTGACCAGGTGAGTGGAGTACAACCTTCCACTAAAAAAAGGCTCAAGCATAACCACATGCATCTCCCAGTTTCTTTTCCAGTATTCCCCCCCTATTACCACCAGATTAGATAAGTATGTAAAAAAACCACCAAATAAAGATATTGTTACTATAGTCCACAATGTAGTCAAATCACCACTTTCAGAAGGGTTTCTGAAATAAGAAGTTGATACCACGCCTGCCAATGTTATAAAACCTGCAATTAGAGTAAGGCAAAAGACAGCCCTCTTCCAAAAAAGATCGAGTTCGATCTCTCTAATCCGGTGAGCTTTATCATATGCTTCCTTTAGAACCTGAAGATACTCCTTATTTAACTTAAAATTTTCCCCTATTCTGTCGCCTAGTAGCTCAGAAAAATATTTTTGATTGGATGAAATGTAATCATTTAAAAAAATTTTTCTAACAACCTCACCGTCTACTTTGTTTTTATTGCGTAGTTCAAAAATTCTTTCCTTAAAGCCCATAAATACCTCACGACATTTAGTTCGATTAAAAACAACCTCATGAAAAATGCTCACCAAGAATCATACATAAATCAGGAGCTATACAATACTTGGCGTTGCTGCAAATTTTTATTAATGGAATCAATTTCATTTTTTAGGTTATTTCCATGATATACCATGGATGTATCATAACGTTGATATTTCTCATCACGAGATGCACTGAACCAATTAAATGAACCGACACACAAGAGGCCTTCGTCACCAATGACTACTTTACTGTGTATGCGGTCAACAAGTCTGGTTGATATACCGAGTTCTTCTAGCTTTCCAAGAGCTTCATCAAGGCGCTGCCGTTTTTCTATCCGCTGATCATAACTGGAAGCCTGGGTATTGAAACTCTTGTCTGTCACGACTGTGATATCAATTCCGCGGGAAAGAGCACGTTTCATTGATGCCAGAAATCCGGTTTCTTCCAGCTTATGCCAGATTAACCAGGGAGAGACAATCATGATGCTCTTCCCGATTGAGTCAAACGTCTGGTTGAGAAAAGCATCATGCTCTTCTGCCCCGTGTAGGGTAGAAATCTGTGTTTGAGCAGTACTTAAATCCGGGCGTTTTTTGAACTCAAACTGCAGCGCATTATTTGCGGAAGCAAACAGGTATTTCGCCAGTAATCCTCTGGGCGAAGAGCCCGGCTGGATCTCGAAGAGGTCCATATCCCCAAAGACCAGAAAACTGTCCTTAGCCCGGGAAACGGCAACGTTCAGCATGCTGCTGTCACTATCAATAAATCCACCATCTTCGTGCTTCGAATATACGGGTGAGAAAAGCACGATGGATCGTTCTGCCCCTTGCAAAGCGTGCACAGTTCCTACCGTCAGGGAATTTTCATCACCACTACAATTAATATCCTGGTCGCGTAATGATGACTTTATGGCATTAACCTGTGCAGAAAATGGCGTCACCACACCCACCACTTTATGTATCGGTTTTCCGTAATGCGCCTCGATTTCGACTTTATGAGTCGCAAGCCAGGCCGCTATCGTTTCAGCCTCAAAGGCATTATAGCGACTTCCACCGTTTGCCTTTACACCTTTGCCATCAATGTGGAGATAACCCATCGCAGGAAAAATCGTTTCCTTTTCCTCGCCTCGTTTTGGCTGCAACTTACCGTGATAACAAAGAGCATTACAGTAGCCAATAATATTGTCGAAGCAACGTCGATGCTCATACAGGTACATTCCGCGGGCAAAGTCAGGATCGTACTTATAGCGTGAGTTAAACTGAGCCACTTTCATAACACTGCCTGATGCAGCACTTTTTCCTGACTCACTCATTAAGATATAGGCTTCAGTAAGCTCCTCTTGCGTACTGCCGTGAAGGATATTCTCCTCCATCATGTTACCTATATCGATGCCTGGCAGGCTGTTCCAGATAGGGGAAATTTGTTCTGTATCACCAATTACCAAGGCTTTTTTAGCCAGTGCGAAAGACGCTGCAGCAACCTCAGGGAGGACCTGCCCCGCTTCATCGACAATCAGCAAGTCGGCAAAATTGTATAAATAGTTGTCGTCAAATTTCTTGTTGCCGCCAACAAACTCACTGGTCTTCATATGGCACGGCAACATGTAGCAAGTCATCACTACACAAGGCGTGAGTTTCATTCTACGCTGCCAGCGTGCCTTAACACTTTTTGCCCCAGAACGTTTTTTTTCTTTTTGAAGATTATCAATCCCGTCCATATTCATTAGCCAGCGGCCTTCCCAGTAATGGGTTGCCAGTAAGAACGCAGGGAAACGGATCCCTGTATCCGCCAGCTCATCCGCTTTGGACAAGGTCACTTCATCTGCATCTGAGTGCCCTAATGAATATGTCAGCTCGCGCCAGCGCTGAGATGCTTCGCTTTCGCGTCTGGAGATGTCCTGGGCTAGTTCGATCTCCTTTTGGTAACCCACCTGTTCTTTAGACGCTTGGGAAATTAAACCTTCTATAAATGCGTCAATATCTTCAGGCAGTGATCCCTTAAACTCCACCATTTTTGCGCCAAACGTCTCTTCTAAAAAGAAGTTCATTTGATAGTGACGTTTAGTGCGAACGACAGGCAGCCAGGAGAAAAGCGCATATAACACGGACTCATTCGCACGATATTGCCGCCACTGCTTTTTACCTTGATTCAAAAGCGTGATGTCATTCGTACTGTTAAGCAGTAACGCATTTTTATCTTCAATGTACTGGTCGAGATCTTCGCTGATGGCATCCCGCTCACGGCGAACCGCATTCAGCCTGTTCCATGCCGGCTCGATTTGCTTAAGCTGAAAAGACATCTCAGTTAAACGATTATGTAAAAGCTCTATAACCAGCTCTGGAGAGCTACAGTCTTCGTTCGGAAACGCCGCCTTTGCCTTCTCCAGATAAAAAACTCTGGCGTCTTCAACATATTCGAGGGATTCGATACGATTAAAAAAATCTTCCGTCTGGTATTTTTTTACAGCGTCGGCTTTTTGAGTGGAAGACGGATAAAACGCGCCAAAACTGGTCACGTCGGGTAACCAACGCCCCGCCATTATCCCGGTACCAGAACCAAAATCTTTACCGAACGCTTCAATGATGTTGGTTACAGCCTGGTTATTGGTCGACGTAGCAATAACTACAGGCGGTTCACACTTATTAAGTGCAGCCCTGGCCCATTCGGTCGCAATAATGGAAAGCACCAGCGTAGTCTTACCGGTTCCCGGAGGACCGTTCACAGCGAGCATATCGCCCGGTTGCTGAGTCAGGTAATGACTCAAAGCATCACGCTGCGCCAAAGCCAGCGGAAATGTATCGCCAGAATGCCCAAGACGCTCGCTAAACATGGCGTTGTCAGGCAGAAGTGATTCTAATGGGGGCATTGCATTAGAGGCAAAGCGCGATAACAACGGCACTTCTTTTTTGCTCAGCAGCAGATGGTCATACATAGGCAGTATATGTATGCTTGCCCCGCCAACCCGGTTAGCTTTGATTATATATCCATATTCAGCCAGTTCATATTGCTCGTGGGATTCAATCCATTCTTTAGCAACGTTTTGAAGAAGCTCTTCTGACTCTTTACGATATTTTTCCCATAAGTTTTTGTATCGTTCATATCGCTTTTCACGCTGCTCATCCGTTTCCGCGTGGTGCTCATGCTCATCATCCACACCAAAGGTGGTTGAGTCATGTGTTGTTCTGTATTTGTCATAATTCGCCATCTCACCGACTGAAAATGTACCTTTGGGAAGTGGCTCAAGCAGGTCACGCGGAATGGTGGTCGGCGCGTTGGGAAACAAAAAACCTTCGCGGTTCAGGAGAGCAGAAGTGACCAGTGGCGTGACGAACTCTGGTGCGCCTGCAGTCCGCTCTTTGCCATGCTTCAACAGCCGGATAAATACCCGAGGCCGTAACAGCACCTCAACGGTTTTAACGTCTTCATCTTCATCCTCAAAAAACGCACGGACTGTTTCATCCTTCAGCCTTGCTGAGTTAATGTTCGTCCATCTGGTGAATGGCTCTACATCCTTACTCGCAAAAGCACCTTTGCCCGACTCTGCATCAGCCAGAGAGTTACGCCAGTATGAAGTGAATCCTTTAGTGTTACTGTCCATCCCGCATCCCGCAACTTAAGTCAAATTATTGATTTGATAGATATAAACGCACCTTATGATTAAGCATTGTCCACGATGTGAGCGCGAGTGCAATGATTTGTTTGTGTTATGGACATATAAAACTTATTTGTCCAAAACGCCCTTTAAATTTGGCTGATCTAACCAGAGCATGACGCGTACTATGATCTGGACAAAATTCGTTTTATCTTTTCTGCTCTTTTCTTTATAAATTTTGATATACGGTAAGCACAGAATATCGAACGTGAGGATTATAAATTTCCTCGAAAAAATCTGTATTTATTAATCAAGGCAGAGGATAAAAATTAATAAAATGAGTTTTTCTTTTATATTTCCCCCTTAAGATTTACAGCCTAAAATTTTTTGGCATTGCTCTTCATTTTTTTAATTTCCACTAATGTAAAATAAGAAAATCCAGTTACTCAGCTCACGATCCTAACGGGCCCCTCTGAACTACACAGAGTATAAAAATCATAGTACATACTGAATTAAAAAAATAGAAAGTCTTCAAATATGAATGGTGCGAAGGCCGGACTCAAACACCAACCCATCATTATGTTTTATATAGTTTTTTAACGAGGAAAAACATAAAGTGCCCCCTTTTGTGCCCCCTGATTTTTTTTAGCAATTGTCTACAGGCAGACACCCTATAGTTAGCTAAAAAGCCAACGTCCAGCTTTTGCTGACTCTATAAGCATCCGAATAGTAAGGGGTTTTGGTTCAATATCGGGGACTCTTTGAGACTTAGGCCTTAAGAAGTTAGGTAGAAAGCCCTTTTCATAAGGCCAGTATGTAAGAAAATCGAATTCGCTATTATCGACGTTAAATCGATTAAAATAGTCGTTCATTATTTCATCACCCGTCTCTCTGGCCCAAGGATATTTCCCTGTTGAAAGACTTGTTTCAAGCGTCAGTTCAGGCTTCTCTTTTGAGAAAAGTGGTTTGGAGTTGTAGTTATTTTCATACCATTCCAAAATTGCAGCCTCTACCGTATCCTTTACCATAGCTTGTCACCATTCTTTGCAATAAGGTTGTAGGTATGGGTTGCTTTCCATGCGATTTGAGTCACGTCATTCAATATAAAGCCAATCCCTAGTATTGGTATCCAGCGTCCAGCAAACGCCCCCAGATTGTTAACGTAACTAAATTTAAGTCGTTTGATACTCTCAGTTGTAAGGGTCGGCCAGCGGTTCACTCTTATGTTCAACCAAACGCGGAGGTTTGCACTCAAGATCGACGTCCCCTTCGTGGTGCCAGCCGGTTTTCCCCGCGTCGTTTGAGTCGGTTGTCCTAGAATTATAAGTGCTAAAGTGGCTATATCTTCTACACCGAGTTGTTTTTGAGCCTCATCCAGAAAGACAAAGAAAAAAAGCTCTCCAGCAGTGAGATTGAACATTCCTTTGTAAAAATACGTTCCACCCAACTCTTCAACTGTATCCATTTCGCACCTCGCTTATGGCTGTCTGAATACCATATCTGTCGAATTGATGTTCGTCCAGAATCAACATTGGTAATCACGGCTCAACATTTTGTGGCGCTCCCCCTTAAAAAAAGATTTTATGAATAATCCTTCACACTGTTCACCTTTCTTTTTTTATCTTTATAATCATAGTGTTAAATGGTGATGGATGGGTGAAGGATTGCCCTTATCCTTCATCTTGAGTGAAGGATGTGCCATAAGCAGCTTTTTTGTGCAGGACTTCGGGCGGGGGACTGTACCGGCCTTTAAATGCCTGTTCGTAAACCCTGACGGAAGAGTCTCTCCTAAGGTGGTTTGAACTATTCACTTTAGTAAGCACTGGCAAAGTCTACTTTTTAGACAGGATGGCTTTTCTATCTTGGTTAATGCGTTCTCTATCTTTTTTTCATTGGAATTATCTGACGCAGATATGCCGGCAAAAGAATAAACCTCAAGATAGCTAACATTTTATATTTTTCTTGAGTAGAGTAATGCCGAGCTAGCCTTATAAAAACTCGTCTCTATTTCTATTTTTTCATTTCTAAGCAATTCAGATAGTCCTGCATAACTCCCAATTGCCAGGACGCGAGAAGCGTTTGGCGCCAGAAAAGGAATGCCAGTTATTAAAGGCCCTTGCTCTATGAGTTGATGTTGCTCGGCTTTGTATGCCTTCTCAAATAGAGGCCTGCTACTTTTAAAAGAAACATCTCTTGCTGCACTTTTCCCGATATTCTTTATCACTACATTTAAAATAATAAGAGCATGTTCATCTTGTTCGAGATATACAATAACATCTGGTGATGAGTTTTCCTTGTAAACAAGGTAGCTTATTAAGGATGATGCAATAGCGATAACCATCGTAACTATGTTTATGATGAAGCCGCCAAAGCTTATAGTGTCTTTTATTTCAATCATTTTCATCCTTAAATTCTTTCTAAAATGAGTAGAGATAATATTATTGATTTCAAATACAAAGTCTAAAATTGGAACGGTCATGATTTTATCTTTCATAATATAACATTTATTATTTTCTCATAATAAAAAAACCGGCTTTCGCCGGTTCAGGTTGTCATGCTGCGTTGGGACCGTCGCACTTCGGCAGCCAGTCGGCGCTGCTTTCGTCCGTCAGCCCGAGGTTGGTCTGCATCCCGAGCTTCTTCCCGCGTTCCGTAGATCTTTTTCTTTATCCGTTCGCGTTTCAGCAACTGGAAAAAGCTTTCTGCAACCGCATTATCGTGACAGTTACCGCGACGGCTCATGCTCCCCTCCAAGCCGTGTGATTTCAGAAACGACTGCCACTCATGGCTGGTGTACTGACTGCCCTGGTCCGAGTGAACCAGCACCTGTTTTTGGGGATTACGCCTCCATAAAGCCATCAGCAGTGCATTCAGGACAATGTCCTTTGTCATCCGGGATTGCATTGACCAGCCGATAATTTTGCGTGAGAACAGATCAACAACCCCAGCAAGATACAGCCAGCCTTCGTGGGTCCTGATGTAGGTTATATCCGTTACCCAACGCTTATCCGGAGCATCCGGATTGAACTGTCTCTGGAGCCTGTTGGGCGATACGATACTGGCCTCGTCTTTGCGTGTCCGCGGGCTCCGGTACCCGACCTGAGCCTTTATCCCGGCACCATTCATCAGTCGCTAGACTCTGTTCACTCCGCACTGTTGCCCGCTGTCCCGCAAGTCCAGATGGATCTTGCGATAACCATAAACGCAACCGGACTCCAGCCAGGACTGTTTGATCTGTCCCGTCAGTCTCAGATCTACCTGGTGGCGCTGAGAATACGGTTGCTTAAACCAGGCGTAAAAGCCACTGGGATAAACATTCAGCACCCTGCAGAGCAGACGAACAGGCCAGCAACGGGAGTTGTCACGAATAAAGGCGTACCTCATTCGTACAGCTTTGCGAAGTACGCCGCGGCTTTTTTTAATATGTCCCGTTCGTCAGTAACCCGCTTCAACTCCTTCTGGAGTCGGCGGATCTCGACCTGAACATCTGACTGTTCTTTATTAGTGGATGAGTCCGGACCGTACTTCTTTATCTAGGCGTAAAGGCTGTGGGTGGTGATATCGAGAAGTGTTGCAACGCTGGAAACAGAATGACCGCGATCAATAACCTGTTTGACTGCTTCAATTTTAAACTCTTCGGGATAACGTTTACCGCTCATGGGAACCTCTCTTTAAGTCATCTTAAATGACTCCGAAGTGTCTGTTAAACCCGTGGCGATTCAGGGCTCAGATCAAAATGTGCATTGAAGAACCAACTCGGGACTGGAAAAGACAGTCGCTACTTCGAAGGTGAGCTATTTTGCACCACGCGGCTTCAGCGCTTACTTTGAGCATAACGCCTTGGCCACTTAACTTAAGTGAGTGGCCATATAGCGGATACTCAGGACTGCGAATTTTGGAAGAGATCCCAGCGATTGCCGTATAAATCTTCAAATACAACCACTGTCCCGTATTCTTCCTCCCGCGGCTCCTCACAGAAGTGAACGCCCTTAGCCTTCATAGCTTTATAGTCGCGCCAGAAGTCGTCAGTCTGAAGGAACAGGAACACCCTCCCACCGCACTGGTTACCGATAAAACTCTCCTGCCTTTCATTCGAAGCTCGAGCCAGAAGCAGATTACAGTCGCTTTCCGTATTAGGCGAAACCACAACCCAGCGTTTTCCCGGTTGAGGAGTATCTTCCACCAATACGAAACCCAGCTTTCCCGTATAGTATTCAATCGCCCGATCATAGTCATCCACGACGATAGCTACGTACCCCAGACATTTTCTTTGTGTGCGCATTCTACTCTCCCGTTTGTTTAAGAAATCATTACACAACATTTTAACATTTTTCCCAACCTGTAAGTATTTTCTCTGGCCTTACATATATTTACTTTTAATAAATTGATTTATGTCACATCGGTTTAAATTAATTGACCATTACTGGAAAATTGAAATTTCAAAGAAATTTCAGAATAAAGCACTGGTGAAATTACTTTTTTCAGAGCAAATAAACATAGCAAGCTAATGAAAATCAAAGAAAGGCAAAGGCATAATCTAGTCTTATGATAAATAAAATGTTAAATGATTAGCAAAAATGGAAAGTCAATAAAAACTCACCTCTTAACCAATGTTTTTCTTTTTTGTTAATTTTAAATAACTTTACCTTAACAATTATAAATCATTGAAATCATATGCTTATGAAAAAATAAAAGGGAGATAATAACAAATTAAACAATTTGAAACAGTTAGTTGGTAGGAGATGCTTTCCTGTCGGTTATATAAAAAAAGGCGAGCAATGGCATAAATGTTAAATCTTCCTAATCAAGAAAAGGGATTTTCGTATCCTCATGGATACGACTGCAACGCCCTTACCGATACAGAATTTTATTCAGTATTTAAAAGGATGAACTATGCAAGCTACAGCCCCGTTACGCCCCGCAATGCAGGAAGTCAGGAAGCGATTTATCAGCCTGAATGACTACCAAAATGATGAAGACCGTTTTTTTAAAGAATCCTCAGAATTTCTCAAGTTTATACGTGATGAAAAATTACTTCCTTCTCTACTTCAGGAAATAATATCAGACCCAGAATACCTTGCCGATGTCGCTTCAAACTCATATAAGCATGTTAATCACTTTTCTAAGGTAGTTCTTATCAATGACACCAATCAGGATAACTGCCGACTGACACTGCATATATGGAAACCACCATTCACTGAAGCAGAAATCAGTCAGGAGCTAATACATGATCACCGTTTCAGTTTTTCTTCATATGTACTTTGTGGCGAACAGGTTCATGAAATATTCCGAGAGTCAACTGAAAAATCGATAACTAAAGTCCGCTTCCAGAAATATAAATACCTCCCTTCTGCAACAGGCAATATTCATGACTGTTTCTTTGAAGAAGATGTTTACCTCGATCAGGTAGCTGAAAAAAAAGTCAGTCGGGGGAATGTCTACACAATGCATAACGAAGCTATTCACCGCATTGTTTTCCCGGAGGGCGATGAGCCGATTATTTCGTTTCTTGTTCGCGGTCCGAGGAAAAGAAATTATACCCACACCTATAACACTTTTTATCCACGCGAAGGTACTGTTTCAAACGTCCCAATGTATACACCGGAAGAGCTTCACGAGTTACTGTCCTATACACTTAAACAGATTTGAGGATTTCACATGAGTCTTGTCGTCGACACTGAAGGTTCGGTTCATGAAAAACATGGTGAATATAATATATTTCGTCAGCTGGCCGTAAAAGTTTTCGCAGACCACATTAATGATGAAGAATATTATCAGTGGCTTGATGAGGTACCATTTGAGTTAATAAGCCTTTTTCCTTCCGTTGAGTTTAAAGAGCGTGACTGGGTGAGGGCAAATCCACCTCTTAATACCGCAGTTTATTACGATACGCCCGATTACGATATTTTGCCTACCGGTGCGCTGCTCAGAACGTCCTGTAGCAGACTTACGCACGCATTCTGCGCTTTTAAGATGCCGGAAGATTCTACTGGCAACCGCTTGGATCGCCGGCATGTATTTGAGGGAGATGAAAAGGCAACCATCCAGAACGACCCGAGCGGCCATGATGCTGTAAATATTGTTAAAAAGCTGATTATCCGGCGTGATGTAGAGCAGCCCGGTACTTTTCTTGAGATGGCCACGGGTATTTCACCCACACATTTGAGCCCCGCGCTAGTTTTGAAGGGACACCGAACAACATTTTATGTGCTGATTGATGGTTATGACGTTCTGCGATGCTCCATTGACCGCTCATCCGTTTTCGACTTCCGCTCAGATAAGGACGCTGACGACGCGACCAACTGGAAGAGTTTCCGTGAAGTCGAGCTATCGCTCTATCCCCGTATTTCCGACGAAATAAAAGGAGATCCGAGGGTCGTGCAGGTTATTGAAGCCCTACGGGATTCGCTGATAAGTCGTTTTGACACGCATGTGATTTATGACATCAAATACCAGCGCGGTATGAAGTTGCTGGGTAAATATTAAAAGCCATTTGTGGGGTAACAAACGTGCTGCCAGTGATCTTTATTACCGCAATCCTTGCGGTTATGAATGGGGCCAAATATCAGTCCCTGAGTAATTACCTTAATCTGACGTTTGGGTACCCCACGCGTGAAGTCGCTTTTCTTTTTTCACTTTCGAATATGTGCGGGCTGATATTTGGTCTTTTAATGCTTACTCTGCCGTCCGTCAGAACGAAATTTTCGCGCATGCATATGACTGTGCTTGTGCTGCAGGCGGCATCTTATGCCATCAGTTACTTTTACCGCGATGTTTATTCTGCGATGCTGGTGCAACGGGTGATGGAAGGATTTGTCTTCGCCTATATCATGAACTTCTACCCGGTAGCACTGACACGTGCTTCACGCCCTGAGAGGGCTGAGCTGATGATGTGCATGTGGGGTCTCGTATATGCACTGGGCTTTGCCTTTTCTAATGGTCTGGCTTCACTTCACATTCCAGACGCTGTTGCTTTTAATGCACCTTCTTTGACGCTATTTATATTCCTGCTGGTTTTTAATCCTCGTATAGTAAGGTCGTTGCAGGCTGTTGATATCGTAACCCGAGAAATTAACCGACCATCTCTGCACCTTCTCGGAAAGATAGGATTGGTCGCTGTTCCCTTTTTCCTATTCACTTTTACCTATAATAACTTTTTGTTTACTTATTCTTCAGTGTACCTGAGCAGCAACCCGCTCTACTGGATGATGTTAATTAACGCAGTTGGCATTGTTTTGTCTAACATTCTTGTATCATCCGGCAAAATCAGCGCGACGTTATATCTCGCTGCACTTATAGGTGTGCTGTGGTTACAAGCCTTATTTTCTTCATCTCATGGGTTAATTGTAGCAGCCTCTATCATGCTGGTATTGGGTCTCATTGAAGGCGTCATATTCGGTTTTTTCATCAGGCACTTTGCATCCAAAAACTTCGATCTCGTTAAGGCTGGCTATCTCGTTTCCGGTAGCCTCGGGGCAACACTGGGACCAGTGTTCACGGTACATTTTGGTCAGACTCCTGTGTTTTTTTCATTCATATTCATGGCTTCAATCATCTGTCTTTTTATCCTGAGTGGAGGCAGCAGAAGAGCCAACCGTATTACAACAGGAGAGGATCATGTCTGATACGGCCCTGATGTTTTTTAAACCAGAGTTTCTGCCACAAGATCGCGAACGTTTTTTGCCGCTTGTCCGTGAGCATCTGAATGATTATGGGCTTGTTATTACGGCTGACTGTGAAGTATTTGCTCGCGATCAAAAAGCCATCCTGTTTGATCGAGTCTATGCCAAGCTGTTGCAAAATGCCCGCCAGCCTTTCATAGAAAATAAGATCGGTGGGTATACCTATCTAGAAGCCACCCCGGAAGTAACGGAAGAGCAATTATTTGATGAGTGGATTTCACCGCGTAATCCTGCCTTGTGCGATGGAGAAGACAATTACTATCTGATGAAGGATGGCGTACGAGTCGTAAACCCTTTTTGCCCCTATCAAAGAAAGCGGTTCGTAGAGAGTCCCGTTTCCGTTCATCTTTTTCTGGTGCGTAAAAGCACACCGTTGCCGTGGGGAAGGATTAAGCCGCTTTTTCAGGGCGCGCCCATACAGCATGAAGGCAATGGTTCAGGAGTAAGAGGCCACCTGAGCCGTTGTAGCTGGTACACACCTACAACAAATGGTTTGCACCTTTCAGCATCAGAAATGGATGCGCAGAGGGAAACCTACGAGGTAATGGATTTCTTTAAGGACAGGAGATAGCTCAGTATATGCAGAAAGAACTTATTCTCATCCGGCATGGCCATTCAGAGTGGCAGGCCGGAACGACACAAGACAGGAACAGTCATCTTACCGGTCAAGGTATTAGCGAGGCAGGAAGACTTTACAACTCGCTTCCAATCTATACAGACACGGCAAGATTTCACTTAATAAGCAGCCCACTCCATCGGGCGGTGGAGACCAGCCGCCTTGCACTGCCTCACGAGCTATTCTCGTCGGTTTGTTTTGATAGTAGCTTCAGGGAAGCTTCTTTCCACGTACGCGGCGGCCTAAGCCTCCCAGAGAACTTTTACCCGGACTCTGGAGGAAAAGTTAGCGCAGAATATCTAGAGTTTAAGGCGGGTATCCGCTCAGCGCTGGCCAGTATCTTGGCGGTACACAATCGCGTAATCATTTTTACCCATGGTGGGGTAATTAAAACTATTCTCCGTCTCCACTGCGGCTCTGATAAGTTCTGCACACAAATAGATAATTGCTCGCTAACGCATTTCGTTAAAAAAGACAGCGCATGGCTGCTTCATAGGGTCAATCACCGATGCTGAGTCATGAACCTCTCTTCCTCAGCACAGTAGTAATCCTCTGCGCGCTGTGCCAGTCGGTTGTGGGTGTTGGCCTCATTATGATTGGCCTGCCGACACTTATCTTGAGCGGATTTGCTTTTGACCAGGCATTGTCAGTGTGCCTGCCAGGCTCGCTTATTATTAACTTATTTCAAGTAAGTACAGAACGTAAAAACTACCGTCGCGACGACATTCTCTCCTATGTCTGCATTGGACTAATTTATACGGTCTTTCTTTTTTATCTGAACCTTATAATCGGCGTCAGTTTTAACAAGCTTACAGCAGGCTTAATATTGCTGTTGACCGGAACAATAGGTTTTCTACCGTCTGTAAGGGAACGCTTTCTGAGGTCGCTGGATATCAGTCCGAGGATCACCAATACTGCAATTGGTTTGATTCATTCCGTATCCAGTCTCGGTGGTTCACTACTTTCTCTGACAGGCACAGCTCGCTATTCAGAAAGCTCTGAGGCGCGCAGGTTTATAGCCGGTGGATACCTATCTCTTGGGCTTATTCAGTTGGCCTTTTATTCGACTCACGGGGTCAGTCTTACCCCAGTGATGTATTCGCTGCTTGCAGTTCCCGCGTATCTCCTTTCGCAGAGGTTTGTCACACCCTACGTTAATCATCAAAAGTTAAAAACATTCATTTTTATCCTGATTCTCATTTATGGCGCACTGCTCATTAAACAGTCGATGTGAGGTAATAATGGAAAGTCTTCTGTCCAAATACATTAACAGTGAAATTGGGGTTTCATTCAGTATTGGTAAAGTGGATACCGCTACCCTGAAATCTTTCGATTCTGGCTTCATTATCATCCAGTCAAAGGAAACCGTTCAGCATATTCCTTTTCACGCCATTATTCGTTTTATAGAGGCGGGAGATGAGGCTTACTCTCTGCTGCGCAAGCGGAGTTTTCCTCTGACCATCGTGGTTACGCCAGTGATGAGCGTTATCAGCACCTATTAAATCAGAGGAGGAAACAGAACATGACCAGCATCACCACTACTGAAAGCCTTCACTACCTTACAACGAATCCATGGAATATTCCTTCTGTCAGACATGTAAGAGATCGAAAACCTCGTCTCATCACCGTGTCGGGAAACTACAACCTTGGCAAATCAGCATTTATGAACAGACTTGGTGCGCGACTGTTCCTACAGGACAACGACACAATTCTGATTGATGAAAGTGCTTTCAGGCATCCACAACACCCATATGGCCTTAGGGAAGCTGAATCCAATTTCTTTTCATTTATCGTTCACATGATGGCGCAGAGAGATATCCTCATAAAATCTTGGCTTAACTGTGGCTTCAACGTCATCATTGAGCGCTCTTTTACTGAAGACCTAATGTTAAGCAGATTGCTCAAAAGGGTCTCATTACTCAGTGAAAGCGAGATGGGTTTGCACACCCAGCTACATGACTCATATAAAAACAGCAATCCAAAACCAGATTGCGTTTTTTACTTCAACTATCCCGCCGAACGTTCAAAGCTAAATCATGAGTTTGCTGTAACGACAGGTCTGATACCTGCTTTTTTCTGTGGTGGGATCAACCGTGAAGAGTGGTTCTCAGCTTGCCACGATTTGTATCAAGATTTCAGACATGACCTTGATTCCGAAGGAATGACCGTGATTGAACACAACTATGAATGCTATGAAGATGAACTTCTTAGCAGATTCATGCATCATTTTTACTAATCTGGCACTGGACAGCCTTCAGTTTTGCAAAAAAAACTAACTGAAGGTTACCTAGTATCCTGATGTACGCCGCGTTAGTTGATACCTACCGCATTAACAACTTCTGCTTTTGGCACAGAGCAGACATGCTGACTGAGTTGACCGTCCGCTATGAGCGAAAAGCGGACATAGCGGTTATAAGATCGTGGAGGAGGAATTTGCGAATGAGGCCGTATATTCATTTTCAGGGAACAGGTCAAAATTGAAGACTGTTTTTAATCGAAAATTTGTGTAACCTGACGTACTCATGTACTAGCTATATGGGGTTGAAATGGATTTTTCATCAATTGATGATGTCAGAAATCGTATCGATCAAATTGACAGTGAACTGGTTAAAATGATCGCGCAACGTGGCCGATGTGTTAAAGCTGCAGCAGCTTTTAAAAGTGACCACTCAGCTGTGCGTGCTCCAGACCGCGTCCAGCAGGTAATCGACAAAGTCAGTAAACAGGCAACTGAAGCAGGACTTCCCGAAGTGATTATCGAAAAGGTCTACCGGGCCATGATCGGTGCGTTTATTGATTATGAACTCGAGCAACACGACCAACTGCGGCAGTAAAAATCCTGACATCGTGCGCCAACATGCCATTCAGCTTCTGGCTTTTACTGTAGCGGGTATCGAGGCGGTGAACGCCAGCAGCGATATCTCTTTTGGGCGGCATACTCACGATCAGTTCGGCATTGTGGACATGGCAATAAGCGCTTTTAACCATGCTCTCCCCTGAGGCCAGTCACCGAGTCCGCTGGCTGCGTTGATATGCCCTCGCTCACCGATATTGACCAGACGACTGCCCCAGGCATCGGCACGGCACTGGCTGTAATGGATATCGGCATAAGGGTCATTGGAACTGACAATCATTATGCTCGGAAATGCGAAATGCTTTTCACTTCGGGAAACACTAAACCCCTGAGCCTCTTCTGGAAACGCATCGCGTGTGGGATCTGGCACTGCGACCAGCAGAGCGCCTCTCACAACCGTGCGGCTATGTTGTGCCCAGTTCGCAACCTGCAGGCAGCCAAGGCTATGGGCGACCAAAATGACGTCTGGCCCGATCTTTCTGACGGCAGTTTCTAAATTTTCGACCCACTCTTCGCAAATCGGGTGATCCCAGTCTTGTCCCGAAATGAGGGTCATTGACGCGTCAGTTTTTGCCCACAGCGTTTGCCAGTGCCCGGAGCCCGAGTTGCCAATTCCCGGAAGAAGCAATATTGGAGATGTCATGTCTTGATTCCCAAAGAGGTGTTCACATAATGTAGTCAAATGCCACATCGTTCCTGAATGGCAAATCATCGAAATACAGCCCGATTAGCCGATGATTCATCTCTGTTTTGGGCAAAGGATCAGCATGGAGCTTGACAGTAAAGATCGGCAAATTCTTGAAGCAATCCAAACGAACGCACGTCAGAGTCTGGCGTCTCTGGGCAAATGCATTGGACTTTCGCAGCCAGCGATGAGCGAACGGGTCAAAAACTCGAAAGTGCAGGCGTCATTGAAGGTTACGGTGCCCGCGTCAGTTTGCGAGAGATTGGACTGGGATTACAGGCGATCCTGCGAGTACGCACCACCCACCAATACATCAAACAATATCTGGCGTTATTTAACGCTATTCCTGAAGTGATAGAAGCTGACAGAATCACAGGAGAGGACTGCTTCATCGTACGTTGCGTTTTTTCTCAACCGACTGATCTGGAGGCCATTGTCGATGCCCTTGCAGTTCATGGTTCAGTGACGACAACCTTAGTTCTGTCGAATGCGGTACGTAAACAGGTACCTGTACGCCTGAGGTGACCGACTCGTATTTGATCGATATGGCAGAACATTAGCAAGGTTCGCTCTTTGCACGTAACGGGCAGTATCATGATACAATTTAAGTTGAGAGTAACCAGTTGGGTAACTTTTAAAGGCAATGTCTGCGTTTCCACTCATCCACCACATCACCTAAATTTTTAGGGATATCGTTTCGAATCCAGGCCATAAAAGCACGATCAAATCTAAAATCTGGCCCACATTCATCAGTCATGAAACGACGAACGTTTTGTGTGTTTTTGTAGTTGTTATCCACGACAGTGTTACGAGTCAATGAAGAACCGTGCCAGTCTGTTTTCATTCGTTTACTCCTGTACAGGATGAACGGTAGCAACGATAAAAATACCAGACTGATTTAAGTCCGTCAGCTTTTGGCGCAGAGCGAACGAGCTGACTGAGATGAAGGTCCGCTTTGAGCGAAAAGCAGACATTTACTGATGACTACTAAATATTTCCATCACTTAAAACATAAGATCCGAGTCCCAAGCCGCATCCCTGAGACTCCGCTATACAAAACCAACCCTGTTCAGATATGTTATTCCTGACCCCCCTCTCTTACAGGAGTATTCTATGCCAGAATTTTGCTTTTTTAAGAAAGGACTGCACATTGCCGCTCTGGAAAGCTCTGAAGTGGACAAATCCGCCAAACTGGTCTTAGACGGCTGGGAAAAGCAGTTTGAAGAGGTTTGCGCCGCCGATGCTGAAAGTGCTCTCGCCAGACTTGCAGACTTGCGGAAAGAGGATGTCACAACTGAGCGCGCTTTAATAACGGGGTCCGTATTCAGCAACCTCCTTACTGCTATTCTCAAATAATGGACGATTGGCAGCGTTTAATACGCTGCCAGCACTCGATTTTATATTAAGACTACCAAAGCAATCTAAACCTTCGCTTCTGGCACATGGCGAACAGTCGGCGCTGAAGGTCCGCTCTGAGCGAACAGCAGAGGTTGTTTTCCGACGTAACAGTCTTTCGGAATGAAGTGTCTGATTGGGTGTTATATCTGTGATTGCCATAACCGCACTGACATACGGCATGGAGAAGCCTTCAGGAAGAGCAAAACCGGGCTGGTCAGCATTCTGAGCAGCCCGCTAAAACTATTTCAGATGCTCACGAAGCAGACTACCCGCCTGATTCAGTGAGGCCTGAACTTCAGGAACCCCTGCGAGAGCATTCAGAAGTCCGTAATCATGTATCATGCCGTTATAACGCACCTGAACCACGTCCACGCCGGCTGCGTTAAGCTTACGGGCGTATGCTTCCCCTTCATCCCGAAGCACATCGTTCTCTGCCGTCTGTACAAGCGCTGGCGGGAGACCTTTAAGCTGGGTTTCTGAAGCACGGAGTGGTGAAGCGTATATTTCATTGCGCTGCGCATCGCTGGTTGTGTAATTATCCCAGAACCACTTCATCATATTCCGGGTCAGAAAGCGCTTTGTCGCATATTTTTCGTAGGATGCTGTGTCAAATTTTGCATCGGTTACCGGCCAGAACAGAACCTGGTAACGCAGGTCAGGTCCGTGTTTTTCTTTTGCCATCAGGCTTACCACTGCCGCCATGTTTCCGCCAACGCTGTTTCCCGCGACCGCGAGGCGCTTACCGTCAACGCTGATTTCATCGCCGTGTTCAGCGACCCACTTTGTGGCACCGTAGGCCTGGTTTATGGCAACCGGATAGTGTGCTTCCGGGCTGGGGGTATAGTTTACAAAGACGGCAACCGCACCGGACGCAAGAACCAGGTCACGAACCATACGCTGATGTGTCGGGAAGTCTCCCAGCACCCATCCCCCTCCGTGAAAGAACATGAAGGCCGGCAGCATGCCTGAGGCATTTTCAGGCCTGACGATGGTCAGCTCCACAGGCTTGCCGTCTACCTGAATGGTTTTAGTGGAGGTTGCCACGCCGGAAAGATCAACCTTCACTGAAGACTGCGCCCCGGACAGTACTTTACGGGCTTCTTCCGGCGAAAGTTTCTCGATAGGTTTTCCGTTACCGGTGTTCAACTGGTCGACAAAAGACTGCGTGGTATGCTCCAGATGAACATCGTTTGAGGCCGCTCCGGCCGTACTCATCGCCAGAAAAATACTGCTGCTAATCAGGGCAGAGGTCACTTTTTTCATGAAAAATCCTTAAGTAATAATTGTATCAAGACAGTAAAAACCATCGGTGACATTCACGATGATTTAAAAATATTATAGATGAATGCGTCTTTTCTGCATGATTTTAAGGGAGTTATAAAGGGATTCGTGAATTTATGGAACGAAGGCAAGAGAAAGGAAAAGTATGGGCAATCTGGTTTTTCATTTAATTTTATTATATATCATCACTGCAATGGAGCGTGGCTTTAACCGGCTCTGAATTCAGGCAATGACGTGAGGTATCAACTTCAGTGCCGACTTACCAATGCCCGCTTCTGGCACAAAGCGGACAGGCTGGCTGAGTTAAATGCCCGCTTTGAGCGAAAAGCGGACATTGCTAACAACGTTATGAATGAATCAACGGGGAGCAGGTCAGACCGACATAGGTATGAGCGAGGAGCGGAAGTTCATAATTCTTTCGACAATCATCCAGGGATGGTTATGCTAGAAATAAACACCAACAAAGGGAGTGAACATGGCATTGTTTGAGGAATGTAAGGAGTTGCTCAAGGCAGATTTTAATGTTGTGGAAGGAGATGACTTGAGCATGGTAATGGATATTTTTCATCAATATCCTTGGTATAGCGGTAAACTCATGTGGTCCGAAATGGATTTCAGTGATCATGAAATCACTCATGAGATGTTCAATGGGAGCGGCTTAGGCAATGAGACTGTATTTGTCATAGCGGATGATGCTGATGTGCCCGTGTTCAGAACCCATCTACAACTCATTGTCGATAATATCTACGATGTCATCGCCATATCACCTCACCTATTTATTTTTAATGTTCATTTAATGATGCAACCATTATTTCCTCATGATTTTATGCGGTTAAGTTTGCGAAAGTGATTAGCAGAAGTTCTAATCAGTACCCCGCATATTAGTACATTCTGATGTTAGCAATGTCCGCTCCTGGCACAGGGCTGCTGTTGCAGCCCTGACAACCTTAGACTTCAATCGATTCAGAAATCTCTAACGCATCATCGACTTCAATACCCAGATAACGGACCGTGCTTTCCAGTTTCTTATGACCTAACAGGAGTTGAATCACACGAAGATTCTTAGTTTTCTTGTAGATCAGGTAAGGTTTTGTTCTTCTCATGGAATGTGTACTGTAAAGAGAATCTTCGAGACCAATTTTTGCTACCCACCCATGAAAAATTCGGTTGTATTGCCGGGGTGATATGTGTTGGTTAATACCGACCCGAGATCGGAACAGGTAGTCTTTACTGCGTAAATTGCCAAGCTTTATCAATGCAGAAACAGCCTCTCTTGTCCCTTTGGTTATCTCAAATTGGACAGGGCTGCCGGTTTTCTGTTGTAGCACCGTAGCTCTGATTGAAACAGAGCTACCATATGCAACATCAGATACTTTGAGTTTTACCAGATCACAGCCTCGAAGCTTACTATCCAGGGCCATATTGAACAGAGCCAAATCGCGCGTTTTACCTTCCAGTTCAAGCCTGATTCGGATCCCCCAGATATGAGATATCTGAAGTGGTCTTTTTTGGCCGATGATACGGTCTTTGTTCCACGGTGATGTGTTCATACTCAAATCTCCTGAAATGTGGGTGATCTGAGTATGGCTGTCCCTCATGAGCGAGGACCGGGCATTAACTTCGCCGAACTCTCTGGAAAAGATGTTACGTTACGCGTGATACTTACAAAGTCGCAGAATCTCTGCTGCTGCCATAAAAAACCAACTAAATCAATTGGTTTTTTGAAAAAAATATTGCCTTAAAACTTCTTGTAAACTAGCATAGTTGAAATGACCATTCAGATAATGGAATGACTAAACATAAAAGTCATAAGGATTTTTTATGCAGCAACCGATTACGATTACTTCCTTGAAGTTCTATAATTTTAAAGCTTTAAAGAATTATTCGCTTTCCTTGGAACAGTGCAATATTTTGGTTGGGCCAAATAACGCAGGTAAATCTACGATAATAAGTGCATTCCGCATCCTTGAAGCAGCATTACGCACCGGTTGTAGTCGAAAACCGGAATATATATATCTTGATGGAAAAAATGTTTACGGTCATAGGGTCCCGGTCACAGGGTTACCGGTGAGTCTTGAAAACGTTCATACTGATTATGAATATTCCGAAACTAAAATTGAATTTAGGTTTTCTAATTCTAATAAATTATTTCTTAATTTCCCAGAAGATGGTGGATGTATTCTGACATGGGAGTGTTTCGACAGCAGTATTAGAACCGCAGCCACTTTCAAAAAAGCCTTCCCATTTTCTGTACAAGTTATTCCTGTTCTTGGCCCACTAGAACATGAAGAATCTATTGTGGCAGTTGAAACAATTAGAAGATCGTTAGGGACACCACGAGCATGCCGACATTTCAGAAATTTCTGGGCACAACATCCTGAGGGATTCGAAGATTTTAAAAGCATGATCGAGTCGACTTGGCCAGGTATGTCTATTGACCGCCCAGAGCGTTCTTCCGACATAATGGTAATGTTTTGCACTGAAAACAGAATGGCTCGTGAGATTTTTTGGGCTGGTTTTGGTTTCCAGGTATGGTGTCAGTTGCTAACCCATTTATCTCGTTCAAATTCGTTTAACCTCACTGTAATTGATGAGCCCGAGGTGTATCTCCATCCTGATTTACAACGGCAACTGCTTGCTATCCTACGTGATCAGGCGAATGAGTTTATTATAGCAACTCATTCAACAGAAATAATGGGGGAAGCTGACCCTTCAGAAATATCAATAATTGATAAAACCAAACGATCAGCTAAAAGAGTAAAAGATATAGAAGGAGTTCAGCAGGCTCTAACTTCGCTTGGTTCTATCCAAAATATAACGCTAACACAGTTAGCTAGAAATAAGAAAATACTATTTACAGAAGGAAGTCTAGATTATAAAATTCTCAGACGCTTTGCAAAGAAGTTTAAGCTAACTGAACTTGCATCCGGTAATGATATTACGCAACTAGCTTCTGAAGGTTATAGTTCATGGTCAAAAGTCCAAGCACTTGCCTGGGGTTTAAAAAACACCCTCGATTCAGAGATTAAAATCGCTGCGATTTATGATCGCGATTTTTGGTGTGACAATGAAATTATTAAAGTCGAGCAAGGTTTGAAAGGTAATTTATCATTCGCCCACGTACATCGTCGAAAAGAAATTGAAAATTATCTACTTGTACCCTCAGTACTAACTCGCTGCATCAATAAAACTCTTTCTGAAAGAGCCAATCGAGTTGGTGAAGATTATGCCGAAATAGATGCTATTGCATTACTGTATGAAATCACTAATGGTTATCAGACTATATTGCAAGGGCAATATATTGCTAAATACTTTGATTTTCATCGTTCCACCGGAAAAGATCAAGCTGTATTAACTACAGAGGCTCTTCAATTTTTCAATGAAAAATGGAATAATCTGGATTCGCGAATGGAGATAGTTGCAGGTAAAGAAGTTTTAAGAGAATTACGTACGACATTGTCAAAAAACTATTCAATAACACTTACTGATTTTAAAATAATAGATGAATTTAAGGTTCCGGAAATTCCTGCTGACTTAACTGAATTGCTGACAGATTTGGAAGAGTATCGACGCTCCTAATGGACAACATTTATTTTGCATATGTGTAATTCGTTGATGACAGAAAAATCAACCATTATCCTGATATACTGGCATATATTCGATATCCGCTCCTAACACGAAGCAGACAAGCTATCTAGGCTGAAGGTCCGCTATGAGCGGACAGCGGACAGCGGACAGCGGACAGCGGACACAGGATGAAAATAACCGCTTAGTGGCTATTGCTGGTCATTTAAGCGCGTTAAGGTTGCCATTAATGGTAACCCTAATATTGCACGGTGCTGTATTCGTAAGGTGCGTATCATGCGCTACTGGATAAATACGCACTTTTTTGCTTAAACAACCTGAATTAGACTATAAGACTGGTTTTAGTAAGCTTTAGTTAAATAAGCAAAAAATGGAATTCCTATGCTAAGAAAAATTGATAAAAATACAGGCTTCAATGCATCAGAGGGAAAATTGATAAATTTGGCAGATAACGCATTCCTTGGTTTATGGTCATACGCAAATATACATAGTGATGAAGGCTACTCTAAAAATAAAACAGGCAAAGAAGTATGTGATTTGCTAGTAGTGTTTGGTGATAATGTAATAATCTTCTCCGATAAAAACATTAAATTCAATGAAGATAAAGATATTAGCATTGCCTGGAAAAGATGGTTTAGAGGTTCGGTGATAGATTCTTCTCGTCAATTGTATGGAGCGGAGAAGTTCATAAAAGAAAACCCGCACAGGATCTATATCGATAAAGATTGCAAAGTGAAATTTCCTGTGAAAATAAATAAAACATCACGATTCCACCTTGTTGCGGTTACGGACAATATCTCCGCGCCAGCAAAAAAATACTTTGACTCATTATCGAAAGGTAGTTCAGCCACTTTGGTTAACGCTTTTATATATGATGCGAAAGAATGCCTGAATAATATTTTTTGCGTAGGTGATCTGTATCCGAACAAGACGTTTATTCATGTACTTGATGAACTTTCACTAACGCTACTGTTAACCGAGTTAAATACTGCAACCGATTTCATAGGATACTTGATTGCTAAAGAGAAGGCAGTCAGAGAACAACGTCTTGCGATTAGCCTTGGTGAGGAAGAAATATTAGCTAGCTATTTGCTAGGGGATAAAAAAATCATATCTGATGACATTTTAAGGGAGCAAGGATTAGTTTCCATTCCAGAAGGTGAATGGGTTCACTACACTAAATCATTTCAGTATCAACATGCCATTGCCATCAAAAAAGGAAGCATTTTTTGGGATGACCTTATTGAAAATTGCTCTAAAAGTATATTGGCAGCTAATGTAGGCTTCTTCGGGGATCAGCCATTCTCAATGCATGAGGCAGCTATAAGAGAGGTAGCTAAAGAAAGTAGATCATCACGTTATTATTTATCTAAACTCTTCAAGGAAAAAATGGATTCAGTGCCTTTGCACATAATGTCTTCCATGCTGGTTGAATCGCCTGACGAATCGGGAAAGTTTTATCTATTGCTCTTAGTTCCTCAAAAAGATGAAATTAGATGAAATTGATTACCTGACATATAGAGAGCACCGAGTAGCGCTTATAAACATGTATTTCCCAATTGCCTTTGCAAGACACAAACAAATAAAAAAAATAATAGCAATTGCGACTGAGCCTAAAAATAATAGTGGCAGGTCAGAAGACATTATTTATATCCACTTTCCTAAACCCATGCCGAGAGACGAAAGAGCTGAAATACTTAAAGCGACTAGGGAGATTAACGTCATGTCAGATTTTGTGCCTTGGAAGCAGTCAGCCACTATCAAACATTACACTCCGCCTAGTTCCAATATGCAAAAGTTAGGTAGGAATGAACCATGCTATTGTGGCTCAGGGAAAAAATACAAAAAGTGCCACGGTTAATCTGCTACCATCAATCCGGTATTACCATCCAATAGCGCATGATGCGTACCTTAAGAATACAGCACCGTGCAATATTAGGGTTACCAGTTAACAATGCCCGCTTTTGGCACGCAGCGGACATTGCTGACTGAGCTGAAGGTCCGCTGTGAGCGAAGACCGGACGTTTTATCATTAGTCATTTTGGTTGGGACTGGTAATAAATTTCTTAACGCTACTGAAATACAGCGGGATTGAGCATGGTCTTCAGTAGGCACACTCCTATTCGTTAAACAAATGGTTGCCTTTGCTGAAGGAAAAGACATTATATCCTTTTAAGTTAAAAGGATTTTTGATGAGTGATTCTTTATGCAAATCTATCGGGCTGCTCTTGTTTCCGGCTCTTACTCAGCTTGATCTTACCGGCCCTTATGAAGTTTTCGTAAGAGCACCACATACCAAGGTTCATCTCATCTGGAAAAACCTGGACCTCGTGGTTTCTGATCGTGGTATGGCTATACAGCCAACAACCACATTCAACGCATGTCCCGAACTGGATGTAATTTGTGTCCCGGGTGGTCCAGGGCAGATAAATCTGATGGAGGACGAAGAAGTCCTTTCGTTTATCCGTACTCAAAGTAAACAAGCAAAGCTCGTAACTTCGGTATGCACTGGGTCGCTTGTTTTGGGCGCAGCAGGCCTTCTAAGGGGATACAAAGCAACTACACACTGGGCTTCTCTGGATCAGCTCGCTTTGTTAGGTGCAGAGCCAGTAAATGAGCGCATAGTTCGTGACCGCAACCGTATAACTGGCGCAGGTGTGACTGCAGGTATAGATTTTGCTCTCAACGTCGTGTCAGAAATTTACGGTAGTGATATCGCTCAGAATATTCAATTGCATATGGAATACGACCCCGCACCTCCCTTTACCTGTGGCTCACCCCGTTCAGCATCTGAAGAACAGCTGAAAAAAGCACAGGAACAGGCCGCGCCATTTATTGAAAAGAGGCGGCAGGCTACTTTAAAAGCAGCAGCCAGACTTTAGAAATAAGGGCATCACGGAAGAAGATTATTTCCCTCTTTATTTTCCAACGTCCGCTCCTGGCACATAGCGGACCAAAAGTAGGCTCATATCTGCTGTGGCGAGAGTCGTCAGTGTGTAGTTGTTTCTCCTGTTCCCGGATAACTTAATTAAATTGCAACGAGCTGAAGTACAGTAAGCACGTCATTTTTGTTTGCACTGCTCAACGCTCATTTTTTATCAGTCGCTGACTTTGTGATGAACAGAGAAGGTCTGAGCACATCGTTCACCACAGATGACCGGCGGACGTAAAAAAACCGGCTTTCGCCGGTTCAGGTTGTCATGCTGCGTTCGGATCGTCGCACTTCGGCAGCCAGTCGGCGCTGCTTTCGTCCGTCAGCCCCAGGTTGGTCTGCATCCCGAGCTTCGTGCGCCGCTTCAGGTAGCTCCTGCCGTACTCGCGCAGGATGCTCTCCAGCGCCTGGCTGAAGGTCTTCATGCTGAGCGGGTTGCGGTAGCCGTTGGCCTCCATGTAGGCCAGATAGGCGTGATAGAGGTAGCGCTTCGGCTGTAAGGGCCGGATGCTGGCGTTCCCCATGTGCAGGCCGTTCGGCTCGGCGGTGGCAAACAGGTAGCCGCAGAAGTCCACCATCGGGTCGGCGTCGCGCTTGATGCGCATGGCCTCGCCGGAGTTCTGCTGCTGCTGAAGCAGTGCGCGGGCGTTATGCGGGTTGCTGAAGCGCTGCATCAGCTGGCGCACGATGACGGCAAGCTCCGCCTGTATCTTCTCCTTCAGCTGCGGGTCGCGCTCGTTTGCCGGGATGATTTCCGCGAAGTGCAGGATAACCCGGCGGCGCGACACGCATCCGCTGCGGTCGGTGAAGCGCATCGGGTTGTTGTTCACGGCCAGAATCACCGCCGGGATGTGCGTGGAGTAGGCGTCGCGGTACTTGGGGTCAACGGACACCGCATCGCCGCCGGTAATCGCCTTGATGCCCGCGCCGTCGCCGCTCCACTTCTCCTGGTCGGGCAGGCGGATGAGCGAATAGCCGATGACCGAGGCGCGCTCGCGCGACGACTCCAGCGTCTCGATGGTGGCCGACACGGCGTTGTCCGTTCCGGCCAGCATGGTGGCGATTTCCGCCATGATGCTTTTGCCGCTGCCGCCGGGGCCGGTGACTTCCAGAAACAGCTGCCAGTCGTAGCGGTTCGCCAGCACCATGAACAGCGCGGCCAGAATCACGTCCCGCTTCTCTGCACTACGACCGGCGGCGCGGTCGAGCCACTGCCAGAAGTGCGGCGCGTGGCGCTCCAGCGTTTCGCCGGGCACGGGGCGGGTGTAGTCCACCTCGCTCACGGTGCGCAGCCAGTTCTCACGCCGGTGCGGGCTGAAGGTGCCGCTGCGGGTGTCGAGCACGCCGTTGCGGAATCCGATGAGCTGGCGCTGCGGCGCGGCCTGCTGGGGCAGCATCAGCTTCAGCGTGTCCACCACGCCCGCCACCTTGCCCGCCGAGAACGGGGCGCGCAGGCGCTGGAACAGCTTCGCCACGTCGCGCCCGAACTGGTTGCCTGAAATCACCTTCCACGCTCCGGCCTCATAGCGGCAGAGGATTTCGCCGCTGGCGTCCACGGCCAGATTGCGCCCGTAGTGCTCCGCGACGCGCTCCGCCTTCTCGCTGGCGCTCATGGCCGTAAACTCGGCCTCGCTCATGGTGTCGAACGGGCTGGCGGCGGGCGGGGCTGAGGCCTCGTGCAGCGCCTGCCGGGTGGCGTCCTCTCCGTGCGCGGTAAAGGCGTCGTTCCAGTCGCCGAACACCGGCGGCAGGGCCACACTGGCGTTGCAGGCTGCGGCGGCGTGCTTCGCCTTACGCTGGCCGTCGCCGTTCAGGTCGCGGTCGGCGGCAATCACCAGCGGCAGCGTCGGGTGCTTTTCACGGACGAGGCCGGCCAGGGAAAGGAGATTCACGGACGACAGGGCAACCCACACCGCATCCCCCGTCAGCGCGTTAACGGTCAGCCCGGTGGCGTAGCCCTCGGTGAGCCAGATGCGTTTCGGTGTGCCCTTGCCGCTCAGGACGTGGCAGGCGCCTTTCACCTGGCCGCCCTTAAGCGTGCGCTTGTCACCGGCGGCGTTAATCAGCTGGACGTTAACCAGCGCGCCGTCCGCGTCGTGCAGCGGCACCACGAGGTCGCCGGGGCGGTAGGCGGTCAGCGCCACCTTATGCGCCCTGGTGAGCGTCAGGCAGGAATACTCCGGCAGCCCCTTGCGGGACAGGTAGGCGTTGCCGGTGACTGCCTTCGCGCTGCTCACCAGCTGCTGTGCGAGTGCGGCGGCCGCCGTGCGGGCGGTTTCATCGTCCGGCTCTGCCGGTGCGGCTTCCGTCACCGGCGGCAGGTTGCCGGTGAGGTCGTTCACGCGCGCGGCGGCCCCGGTCAGGCTGACGCCCAGCGCCTTCTGCACCAGGTCCATGCCGTCACCGGCCCCGCACTGGTTGCAGAACCACGTCCCGCGCCCCTCTTTGTCGTCAAAGCGGAAGCGGTCCTTGCCGCCGCACACCGGGCACGCCGTGTGCCGGTTCTTCACCACCTTCACGCCCAGCGCGGGCAGGATGCGGGGCCACTGGCCCCGCGCGGCGCTGGCCGCGTCTGATACGGTCATTTTCATTGTGTTTTCCCTCAGTGCAGCGGCGGCGCGTCGTGGATGCGCCCGCAGAGTTCGTCCATCACCACCTGGCCTAAAAAGCTCAGGCACGGGGCGGCTTTCAGCGGCCCGGCGGTCAGCAGGTCGTCGAGCAGCGCGCAGGCAATCTCCAGCCCGCGCGTCCGGCCGTGCTGGCGCAGGTAGAACCCCTCCAGCTCGGTCTCAATGGCGCGCTCCAGGCGGGCCAGCGTCAGGCCGGAATGTCGCTTTTGTTCGCGGCACAGGGTGAGCCAGGCGCAGGCCACGGCGCGGCGTGACAGCGCGGCGCGCAGCTCAGGGGACAGTGTGCGGGCATTCATGCGCTCACCTCCCCGTTCATCCAGCCGTCGCGGCAGCGGGTCACCACGTCATCGAGCTGGCCGGTGATGAGAAACAGCAGCGAGGCCAGCTGTTCGCTGTCGGCAGGCTCCGGCGGGGTGCAGCAGTCGCGCAGGGCCGCCGCGTCACAGGCCAGACGTCCGGCGTTGCGCAGGTGCTCCAGGCGGGCAAGGTCATCAAGGGTAATGGTGGCGTGGTTCATGCGCGCACCTCCGTGACCGGCAGGCGGGCGGCAAAGACCAGAACACAGTCGCGGGCGGGCATCTGGCGGGCGGCGCGCTCGGTGGCGGCGGTAGTACGAAGCATCTGCACGCGGGCGTGACGCTCACAGCGGTGCACGGCGGCAAACACAAAGACAAATTCTGAATGCGGGGAAGTCGGGACGGTAGTCACAGGGGCAAACTCCTTTGTTAGCTTTTTACAGCTACCACCAGAGTTCCTACGCTCAGGGGTGGTAGCCCGGACGGGGGTAGGAATACCGGCAACAAAGGAAACCGGCCAGCCCGAAGGCTGCCCCGCCCGGGCCACCATTACGCAGACGGCGCAGCGGAAACAAAACCGCCGCCCGAAAAATGGGTGCACATGGGCACAGACACAAAAAAAGACGCATGGCGCGTCTGGTGTCGCCTTTGTTTCGCTCGGGTTCCTACGCCCGGCTGCCGATTTTGCGACAGCAGAAACACTGTACCAGGGAAGGCCCCCGGCGCGCAAGCCGGGGAAAGCAAAGAAATGCAGCATGACGGACGGTCTCAGCGGTGGGTAAAGATCATGCCGCACGCCCCTGACTCCGGGCGGCGATGCGTTCGTTCATCCAGGCGTTCACCTCACTGGCCGCCCACGCGACGTTCTTGCCGCCCAGAGATATCTGCGCGGGAAAGGCGTCGCGGCTGATGAGGTCGTAAATGGTCGAGCGGGACAGGCCGCAGACGTGAATGACCTCCGGCAGGCGCATGAAGCGCTCCTGAACCGGGGGCGCGTAAGGGGCCGCCGGGGCCGAAGATGGTGCGGTTAAAGCAGTGTGCATGGGCTACCTCTCGTTGATTCCATACAGAGCCGGTCGGGTACGTCCGGCATCGGGCAGCTCTGTATTCTGGGCATATTTCTGCCGGAATCAACAAGGCGGGATTGTGTCACCACCCTTACAAAATGGTCGTTTTCTGCTCATGTAAAACGAATAGGAACGAATAAAAACGTATAGAGACGAGGTAAAACCAGGGCTTAGTTTCTGGCTATTGAAAGTGAAAAATTAAAAGGAAATAACGAGGATAAGTGTCCGGCAGGCTTTTTGAGAGGATGAAGGATGGTGAACAGTGGGTGAAGGATGTTTTTTCAACTGTTCACCCTCTAATTTACTGTATTACTTATCTTTTTCTTTCTGGTGAAGAAAGGTGAAGGATTTATATAAAACTAAAAAGCGGAATGTGGGTTTCGTGAGACCTTTCCCTGGCTGGCCAGAAGAAGGGCCTTTTGTCTGAGCCGTCACACAATGTCATCCGGTGGCACCGCCTGTGCCAGCCCCGGCACAATTGACTGACTGAAAACGACCACACAGGAAAACGAAATGGCCCTGAAATGTCCCGAATGCGGTCAGGTGGCTCATACCCGGACCAGTTCTTATGAAGCACCGTCCGTAAAGCGCACCTGGTACCAGTGCCGGAACCTTGACTGCTCCTGCACATTCACCGCGCTGGAGAGCGTCGAGAGAATCATCATGAAGCCCGGCAGGCCCGTTGCCGCTGAGTCTGAGACGAAGAGCGGCACGCTACGTCAGCCGCAGACGCTTGGCCGCTACGGCTCAGCCTGTTCCCGCAGGGACCGGCACGCACAACCCTGAAAGAAAGAAGACGGCCAGAAATATCTAATGCCCGGCATATGCCGGGCTTTTTTATGTCTGTTGCGTGGGTGCATGACTATGCTGCATGAAAACGCATGAGTCTCAGGCATCCAGACGTGGCAGCCGAGGCCAGCAACAGCGCACCACGGAGTTACTCATGCAGGTGCATGAAAACCGCTACATGAAGTGCGCAGGCGTGGCGGGGCTACGAGCGCGCGCCAGAGGTATAAGCCCATCCATTTCTTAATTTTTTTCATAGGCCACCATGCACCTAATGCATCTGGTTTGAACTTTAAGTGTCTTAAATCCAAACATATGGAATTGGAACAGGTCAAAGCGCTGTTAAAAATGTTTACATTTATAAGTTAATAAGATTAATCTTATTAAACTATTTCAATGGGAATTCATAAATGCAAATAATATCCATTTTCAACAACAAGGGTGGGGTTGGAAAATCCACATTGGCTTATCATACCGCTTACGCTTTATCCGAAAAAGGCATCAAAACGTTGATGGTTGATTTGGATCCTCAATCAAACTTAACCCTGCATTGCATCAAACCTGAAACTCTTGAGCAATTATGGCTTGATGAAGAACCATTTATTGAGGATTACCAGTCAGCCCTAGCAGATAGCCAACTTACCTATGAGGAATTTCTTGCGAAACCTAGGAGCATTCACTGCTTATTGAAACCTATTGAAGACGGTGTTTTTGAATCAACTTCAGTTGGAGTGATATATGAGGTTAATAAGAACCTTGGTTTAATCCCAGGTCGACTAAGCTTACATAAATATGAAGATAAAATATCAAAAAGCTGGAGCGATGCTTTTATGGGAGATCCTCAAGCATTGAGATTACTTACAAGTATTAGGAACATCTGTCTAGAGGCTAAAGAAAAGCATGGGTATGAGATTGCCATTATAGACACATCTCCAAGCTTAGGGATGTTGAATAGAGTAATTATATCCACATCAACAGGCTTCTTCGTACCTTGCATGCCTGACATGTTCTCCACATTTGGGCTTACGAATATAGGACAATCCCTTAGCCTATGGAAAAATCAATTTGACACCATGTATAAATTGTTGCCTGAGAAGAAAAGGACTATATTCCCAGAGAAGTTTGTAAAATTCTTAGGTTATACAATTTACAACGCAAAAAAATATGAGGGACGAAATTCGCTAGATTTAGCTACAGCACACTTTTCTTATGTTGAAAAAATACCCGCCGTTATCAAAAAGCACATACCTGAAGAATGCTATCAGGAATTAGAACCTGAAGAGATAATGAGACCTATTGGAGGTAAATCTGTTATACACTCACACAATACACTTCCTTCAATGGCTCAAAAGTATAGGACTCCAATCTGGTTGGTTCCTGAATCAAGTGAATTAACTTCGGAAGATAAAGCTACCGTTTCTGGCAACAGACAAACTTATGCAAACAAACAACAATCTTATAGCGATTTTGCTGATCACCTTCTTACAAGATTAAAAATGATTGAGGGTTGAAATGGAGAATTTAAAAGAGAGATACAGTGATATAATTGATGCATTAGAAGAAGAACTTTCTACTTATGAATATTTCATGAAGAATGTCAGGAACTTCTTTGAAACAACCAAAGTAAAAAAACATGTTCACTCTGTGAGGTCAAGGCTTAAAGACACCGAACATTTAATTGAAAAAATTCACAGGAAGAACCTTGAGGACGAGGTGCTTCCTGAAGCAGAGAGAAAAGGCCCGATCACACGTGAAAATATCTTCTCTCGTATTACTGACATTGCGGGAATTAGAATATTACATTTGCATTTAAGCCAGTTTGAGAATATTCACAATGAGATAATGAAAGCTATCGAAGAAGGTGAGTACGCTCTTGTTGAAAAACCTAAAGCATACACATGGGATCCAGAGTCAACAGCATATTTTGAAAGATTAGGGCTGCCCCCTCATGTGAAAGAGAGTTTTTACACCAGCATTCATTATGTTATTAAGCCTAATGGAACAACTAAAACTACTTGCTGCGAAGTACAGGTTAGAACACTGCTTGAAGAAGTATGGGGGGAAATTGATCATACTATGAATTATCCAGTTGTCCATACAAGCGAAGAATGTAAAGAGCAAATTAAGATTTTAGCCCGACTTATTGGAACCGGAAGCCATTTAGCTGATTCCATAATGAGAAGATATAAGTAAATCACAAAATGAAAATGCCATGAAGAAGATAAGAACCTACTTTCTCTTATCTTTTTCTGGCAAATTCATATGGTGAACGAGAGTTAATCTTACAGTCGTCAAGATAATTTGCCCACCATTGAACCATTGAGCGACGCTCTTCTAAATGTATTGAAGTATGTATATAAGCGGCGCGCACATTGTTCCGTTCTGAGTGACTCAACTGCCTTTCTATAGCATCATCACTCCACAATCCCGACTCACCTAACGCCCCGCGAGCCATTGTTCTAAACCCATGCCCGCAAACTTCCGTTTTAGTGTTATAGCCCATCGCTCGCAGTGCATTATTTACTGTATTTTCACTCATAACCTTTTTTGGGTCGTGGTCACCAGGAAATAAATGTAAGTTATCACCACTAAGTTTTTTAAGCTCATCAAGCAACGCCAATGTCTGTCGGCTTAATGGAACGAGATGTTCTTCTTTCATTTTCATACCACGGTATGAATAACGTACACCTTCAATTTCTTCTCGCTTCGCAGGTATGCGCCATATTGCTTTATCAAAATCAAATTCATCCCACCGAGCAAAACGCAACTCACTTGATCGCACAAAAGTGAGTAAAGAAAGTTCAACGGCAATCCGGGTCATCATTCGACCACGAAATGCCGAAAGACGAGCCAAGAAATCAGGAAAATGGTTGGAAGACAATGCCGGATAGTGTCTGGCCTTTGTTACTGATAGCGCACCAGCCATATCACTGGCAGGGTTTGAATCGATGTAATCATTCTGAACAGCGTAGCGCATAATGGCTGTGACACGCTGCTGAAGGCGCTGGGCAACATCATGCTTACCATTTGCGTCAACTTTTTTTATCGGCGCTAAAAGATTGCTGGTTTTGAGCTGGCGAATATCAGACGAGCCAATATAAGGGAATATATAAAGTTCAAGATAACGAATAACACGTGCACGATGGTCTTCACCCCAGCGTTTGTTGCTGGCGTGCCACTCCCGAGCGATAGTTTCAAAGGTATAAGCTCCTGCAGTTTGTGCGTCAGCTTCCCTTTGTTCAGCCTTAGGATCAATCCCTTGCACTATTAGCTTCTTAGCTTCATCTCGCTTTGCTCTAGCTTCTGCAAGAGTAACGGTCGGCCAAACTCCAAAAGCGAGACGATCCTCTTTTTTGTCTGAGGGGCGTCTGTATTTCATGCGCCAGTATTTTGCCCCCCTAGCCGTAACCTCAAGATACAAACCGCCGCCATCGGCCATTTTATAGGTTTTGTCTTTTGGCTTTGCGGTCTCTACCTGTCTGGCATTGAGCTTCATTTGGGGGCACATTTCTAATCGAAGTTAAGATGCCCCCAATTATGCCCCCAACGGCATACGGATTTCAACGGACAACCTCGGACGACTCAGGACGTAAAAATCGCTGCAAGCATTGATTTTTAAGGGATAATTGGACTTTCTCGGATGGTCTTGGAAGTGCTAATGGTGCCGAAGGCCGGACTCGAACCGGCACATCTTTCGATGGTTGATTTTGAATCAACTGCGTCTACCGATTTCGCCACTTCGGCACTGAAGAGGATGCGGAAAACGTTGGCGATTATACCGTTACGTGTCCGGCGCGCAACTCTATTCCGCTGTGATGTGCGCTAAGCGGCGAAAAAACACACGGAACCCGGTAAACCCGCGCTTTATCACTGCCAGAATCTTCCCAAACCGCCTTCCCCTCACTATTCTGTCGGAACTTTCTCATCCGCTCCGCCTCTTAGCAACACGAAGCACTAAACCCAATCGAGGTCGAAATGAAAAAGCGCCATATCGCCTGCGCCCTGGCAGCCCTGCTGCTGGCGGGCAATGCGTCAGCCGCAAGCTGGCAGGATCAACTGAGCAGTGCCGCCAACCAGCTCAGCCAGCAAAACAACGGTGCAGCAGGTCAGCAGAACGGCGGGCTGTCGATGTCCTCCATTACCAGCCTGCTGAACAGCAACGACAAAGCCATGAGCGCCAACAGTATGACCAATGCCGCCGGCGTGATGCAGTACTGCGTGGAGCACAACGTGGTGAAAAACAACGTGCAGTCGGTAAAAGACCAGGTGCTGAGCAAACTGGGCCTGAATACCACCGCTGCGCAGGCGCAGAAACCGGATTACACCCAGGGCGTCGCCGGGCTGCTGAACACCGGCAATGGCCAGCAGCTGAACCTGCAAAGCCTCAGCAACTCGCCAATGGGCGAGAAGCTCAAAACCAAAGCCTGTGACGTGGTGCTGAAGCAGGGTAAAAACTTTATCTCCTGACCGTCGCCTGCCAGCCCCGCGCTGGCAGGTTTATCGCCCTTCCCTTCCGCCTGTTTACCGCCTGTCAGCACCCCGCCCGCTGTCTGTATCATCTTGTATCGCAACACGTTAAGTCATAAGTTTTCCTTCCTAATGCGTTGAGCGTTATAGTGATGTTTTGGATTTGAACAGGACGGCACGCATGAAAGGTATCAACATCGCAATTTACTTTGATCCAGACCTGATCACAGCCTGCGTAAATGCGTCAGAAGGGAGCTATGTAAACAAAAAGTTCGAGTACGACGATGGCGTGATCGAAGAGATCTACCAGTGGCTCGAAGAGTACGATCCCAACCGCACGCATATCTGCCTGATTGAAAACGAAAGCGCTGAGCTGCTGGCCGACGAACTGGTGGATAACGGTTATCACGTCCATCAGGTCACCATCCACCAGTTGCTGACCTGGTTCGCCGCCGAACCACCTAAATCCCCGGATGGCACACCGATGCGCCTGATGCTGCGCTACATGGCCGAAGAACACCCGCGCGAATATGAATCCCGCACGCCGCAAACCGAAGCGTTAATGGAGATGTTCGACGAGCTGGATGCGCTGGAGATGGTGGAAGACAACGAAGACGAAGACAACCTGCCCGCCGACCTGCTGCGCAGCATGAAGAAGCATAAAATCAGCGCCAGCGATGCGGCACAGCGCCTGATTCCGGACGTGAACGAACGCATCCGCGAGCACCTGATGCAGTACCCGGAGCTGATGACGCCGGAAATTCTGCAAGACTTCTTCCCGGAGCTGCTGGAAGCGCTGGAACGGCCTAAACACTAAGCGGAATAAGGCATGCTGGAGTTAATCAAAGCTGTCGGGTTGGGACTGGTGGTAATCCTGCCGCTCGCCAACCCGCTCACCACCGTGGCGCTGTTTTTGGGCCTGGCCGGTGAGATGAATTTTCGGGAGCGCAACCGTCAGGCCCTGCAGGCGAGCATCTATGTGTTCGCCATCATGATGGTGGCCTGGTATGCGGGCAGCGCGGTGCTGCATACGTTCGGCATCTCCATTCCGGGGCTGCGCATCGCGGGCGGGCTGATCGTGGCGTTTATTGGTTTTCGGATGCTGTTTCCGGCGAAGCCGGTGGGCCATTCGGTCGAAGCCAAACACAAGCACGATGAGCTGGAAACCGCGCAGGAGCCGGTGAACATCGCCTTTGTGCCGCTGGCGATGCCCAGCACCGCCGGGCCGGGGACGATCGCGATGATCATCTCCTCGGCGTCTACCGTGCGCAGCGGGGTGGATTTTCCGGCCTGGGTCATTAACGTCGCGCCGGTGCTGACGTTCCTGGTGGTGAGCGTGATTTTATGGATTTCCCTGCGCAGTTCAGGGGCGATTATGCGCCTGGTGGGCAAAGGCGGCATCGAGGCGATCTCGCGTCTGATGGGCTTTCTGCTGGTGTGCATGGGCGTGCAGTTTATTATCAACGGCGTGCTGGAAGTGATTCATAACTTCCACTGACGATCTGAGCCGCCCTTAACGGGCGGCTTATCAGCTAAGGCGAAACTGGCATAGCTCAGAACAAACCGGCATTTTGACCTGCTCTGGCGCGGGTTACAGTAGGGTTATCAATCATTAAGGATAACCGCCATGCGCAAACCGCTGCTCCTGCTTACCGCACTTGCTCTCTCCTCAGCCGCCCACGCGGCGACGCCAAAAGATACGTTCGTGGTCGCCGTGCCGCTGGACGGCATTATCAGTTTTGACCCGGCGGAAAGCTTTGAAACCGTCAGCAACAGCAGCCTGCGCAACATCTACCAGACGTTACTGGAGCCGGACCATCAGGATCCGCAGAAGCTGTCCCCGCTGGCGGCGCTGCGCTGGCAGCCGGGTAAAACCCTAAACAGTCTGGTGTTCGACCTGAACCCGCAGGCGCGTTTTGCCAGCGGCAATCCGTTAACGGCGCAGGATGTGGTGTTCTCCTTTACCCGCGCGGTGAAGCTGAACAAAGCGCCCTCATTTATCCTGAGTGAATTTGGCTGGACGCCGGAGAATATCGACCAGCAGTTCACCGTGATCAACAATCATCAGCTGGAGCTACGCTGGCCGGCACAAATCGGGCAGGATCTGGCCCTGCGCCTGTTGACCGCGCCGGTCTCCTCCATTGTCGACAGCAAGCTGGCGCATTCGCATGCCGCCAGTAATGATTACGGCAACGGCTGGCTGAAAACCCACTCGGCGGGCAGCGCGGCCTATGCGATCAAACAGTTCGTGCCCCTGCAGGCGCTGGTGCTGGAGGCCAATCCCAACAGCACGCAGAAAGCGCACCTGAAACGGGTGCTGCTGAAAGGCGTGGCCGACCCGGGCACCCGTCGGCTGTTGATCCAGCAGGGCGATGTGGATGCGGCGTACCAGTTGGGGCCGGATCAGCTGGCCTCGCTGAAAAGCGATCCCAATGTGCACATCGCGGCCTTTCCTTCCAGCCTGATCTACTACCTGGGCTTTAACACCAAAAGCACGCAGCAGCCTGCGCTGGGTAATCCGGCCTTATGGCAGGCAGCGCGCTGGCTGGTAGACTACGACAGCCTGGCGAATCAGCTGCTGAAGGGGCAATATCGCGTGCACCAGAGCTTCCTGCCGCAGGGCTTTGACGGCGCGCTGGAGACCAAACCGTTCCACTACGATGTCGAGAAGGCCAAAGCGATTTTAGCCAAAGGCGGCATTAAGCCTGGCGCGCATATCGCGCTGTCGGTGGTGAATCAGCCGCCGTATATCGACATTGCCCAGGCGCTGCAGTCGAGCTTTGCCAAGGCGGACGTGAATCTGGATATCCAGCCGGTGGCGGAATCCGAGCTGTGGAGCAAGATGCGCAGCCGTCAGTTCGAATCCATCTTTACCTACTGGGGCGCGGACTATATCGATCCGAACACTAACGCCAGTACCTTCGCCTATAACGTGCCAAACGGCAGCAAAACGCTGGCCTGGCGCGTGGGCTGGGATATTCCGGAGCTGAGCGCCCTGACCCGCAAAGCCGCCGGAGAAAGCGATGCCGCGAAGCGCCGGGCCGATTACGTCTCGCTGCAACAGCAGCTTCAGCAGAACTCGCCTTACGTGATGATGCTGCAGGGCGAGGTGCAGGTCGCGCTGCGCAAGAACGTGACGCACGTCCAGCAGGGCATTGGCGTGACGCTGCTGAATTTTGAAGAGGTGCAGAAGTAAATTTCCGGGCGGCAGCACGCAATCTTTACTGACGGCTGCCGCCCCGCTGGCTATGCTTGACGCATGACTGACTATTTGTGAGTACTGCGCTATGACCGCTCCCCTGCTCATCGCCCAAACCCCTGACGTTCAACTGCACCTGCTGCCGCAGATGGCAAACCGCCACGGCCTGATCACCGGCGCGACCGGCACGGGAAAAACCGTGACGCTGCAAAAGCTGGCGGAATCCTTTTCGTCGATTGGCGTGCCGGTATTTATGGCGGATGTGAAAGGCGATCTAACCGGTGTGGCGATGGCAGGCCAGAGCAGCGAGAAGCTGCAGGCGCGACTGGCCAACATCGGCGTGACCGACTGGCAACCGCAGCGCAATCCGGTGGTGCTGTGGGACATTTTTGCGGAGAAAGGCCATCCGGTGCGCGCGACCGTGTCGGATCTGGGCCCGCTGATGCTGGCACGGCTGCTGAACCTGAACGGGGTACAGAGCGGCGTGCTGCAGATCATCTTCCGCATTGCCGACGATCAGGGCCTGCTGCTGCTGGATTTTAAAGACCTGCGCGCCATGACGCAGTACATCGGCGATAACGCGAAAAGTTTTCAGACGCAGTACGGCAATATCAACAGCGCCTCGGTGGGCGCGATCCAGCGCGGGCTGCTGGCGCTGGAAGAACAAGGCGCGGAGCACTTCTTTGGCGAGCCGATGCTGGAAATTAGCGACTGGATGCGCGTCGACAGCGACGGCAAAGGCATCATTAACATCCTGTCGGCCGAGAAGCTGTATCAGATGCCAAAGCTATATGCGACCAGCCTGCTGTGGATGCTGTCAGAACTGTATGAATACCTGCCGGAAGCGGGCGATCTGGACAAACCGAAGCTGGTGTTCTTCTTTGACGAGGCGCACCTGCTGTTTAACGATGCGCCGCCGGTGCTGCTGGAGAAGATCGAGCAGGTGATCCGCCTGATCCGATCCAAAGGCGTAGGGATCTGGTTCGTGACGCAGAATCCGGCGGACATTCCGGATACGGTGCTGGGCCAGTTAGGCAACCGGGTGCAGCATGCGCTGCGCGCTTTTACGCCGCGCGATCAGAAAGCGGTGAAAACCGCCGCCGAAACCCTGCGCGCCAATCCGGCCTTTACGACCGCAGAGGCGATCCAGGCGCTGGGCACCGGCGAAGCGCTGATCTCCTTTCTGGATGCCAAAGGCAGCCCGTCGGTGGTGGAACGTGCGATGGTGATCGCTCCCGGCTCGCGCATGGGGCCGGTGAACACGGACGAGCGCAACGGACTGATCAACCATTCTCCGCTGTCGGGCAAATACGACACGGAAATCGATCGGGAATCGGCTTACGAACGTCTGCAACAGGGCGTGCAGGCCGCCAGTGACAACGCCAATGCGCCCGAAGCCAAAGGCAATGCCATAGCGGTCGACGACGGTATTCTGGGGGGATTAAAAGAGATCCTGTTTGGCAGCACCGGTCCGCGTGGCGGCAAGCGGGATGGCGTGGTGCAAACCATGGCAAAAAGCGCGGGACGACAGATTACTAACCAGATTATTCGCGGCGTGCTGGGCAGCCTGTTTGGCGGTCGCCGTCGCTAAAGGTTGGTGGCAGCCTGGCTGCCACCTTAACGCTACTTGTGTTTCCAGCTGGTAGACACCGGGTTGGTGACGGTGTTCTTTTCCTGCGTGTAGGTGCCGTTCTGCTGGGCAATCGCCTCGCCGGTATCGACAATCGCGTTCTGGATAAACACGTTCTGCTTATCGCCGCGCACAAAGGTCAGCTGATGGAAGGCGGTCTTGTTACCCCAGTCGGTGGACGGCAGCGAGATAAAGCGCACCGTGAAGGTCTCATCATCGAACTTGCCCTGCATCACGTACACGCCGTAATGGTTTTCCCCCTGCGAGATGATTTTATAGGTGCCGTTGTCGTAGTAATAAATTTCGGCATCGGGGAAGGGTTTTTTGTCGTACATTTTACGGTAATGCAGAACCTGCTTAATGGTGGGCTTTCCGAAGCTGACAGTCAGATTTTTTCCATCGGCAGAGGTGGTCAGCCCTTCTGCGTGCGCGCCGATGCCACTCATTAACATCAACAGACTTGCGGTTGCCGTTGCGATTGCTTTCACGTGAATTCTCCTGGTCTGGTTCCATGGATAGGGTGCGTCAACGTACGGAGACTGCTCCCGAAATGTACACTGCTGTAACTGTTTATAAGAGTGGTAATTTTTAATGTTATTAGTTTTTAGGAACAGTCTGATGAGCACATCGCCCGACATGTTAAGACAGGCCGGTTTAGTGCCAGACTTAACTGCGCTTTTCGGCCTGGATCGGGCAACGTTGACTTACTCAGCAGGCAAGCTGCTAAGATCAGGATATGGATAAACAACGCGAATTAAAACGGACCAAACGCCTGGCGCTCTCGCTGCTGCTGCTGGCCGCCATCACTTTTGTTGTCACGCTGTTTCTGCCGCCCAACTTCTACGTCAGCGGTATCAAAGCCATTGCCGAAGCCGCGATGGTCGGGGCGCTGGCCGACTGGTTTGCGGTGGTGGCGCTGTTTCGCCGCGTGCCGGTGCCGTTTATTGCCCGCCATACGGCCATCATTCCGCGCAATAAAGATCGCATCGGTGAGAATCTGGGCCGCTTTGTGCAGGAAAAATTTCTGGATACCGATTCGCTGCTGAATCTGATCCGCCGCCACGATCCGTCGCACATGCTGGCAAGCTGGTTGAGCGTGCCCGACAACGCCGATCGGGTCGGTCGTCATCTGTTGCAGGTGATGCGCGGCTTTCTCGATCTGACGGATGACGCACGCATCCAGCACTTTATGCGCCGGGCGGTGCACAAGGCAATCGACAAGGTGGATCTCAGCCAGACCGGCGCGCTGATGCTGGAAAGCCTGACCAAAAATAACCGCCATCAGGAGCTGCTGGATGCCGCGGTCGATCAGTTGCTGCGGCTGCTGGATAAACCCAGTACCCGGGAATTTATTGCTAACCAGCTGGTGCGCTGGCTGAAGCGCGAGCATCCCATCAAGGCCAAAATGTTACCGACCGAGTGGCTGGGCGAGCACAGCGCAGAACTGGTGGCGAATGCGGTGGATTCGCTGCTGGATGATGTGGCGCTGGATCAGGGCCATGAACTGCGGCTGGGCTTTAACCGCGCGGTGGATCGCCTGATTGAGAAGCTGAAAAACGATCCGGAAATGGCGGAACGCGCCGAGGTGATTAAAGGCTGGCTGAAAGACGATCCCACGCTGAACCGCTATATCGGCGAGCTGTGGGGCGATCTGCGCGACTGGCTGAAAGCGGATCTCAACAGCGAGGCGTCAAAAGTGCAGGACAAGGTCCGTCAGGCGGCGCTGTGGCTGGGCGAAACCCTCGCCGCCGATGAAGGGCTGCGCAGCTCGATGAATCAGCATCTGGAAGACGCCGCCCGCAGCGTCGCGCCGGAGTTCGCAGCGTTCCTGACGCGCCATATCAGCGACACGGTGAAAAGCTGGGATGCGCGGGAGATGTCGCAGCAGATCGAGCTGAATATCGGTAAGGATCTGCAGTTTATCCGCATCAACGGCACGCTGGTAGGCGGCACCATCGGGCTGGTGCTGTATTTGCTGTCGCAGATTCCGGCGCTGCTGCCGGTGGTGAAAGGCTGGCTGGCCTGATTTAACACTGCCCTGTTCTGCTTAATTCAACGACATGATTAAAGGGAGGTAAACATCACCTCCCTTAGGTGCGGCCTGAACGTGATTTACCTGAAGGACTTCACGATAATTTCAAGCAGTTGCAGTAGTGCAACCATGAGCTTCAGAAATACGCGAGCGATTTCTATCCATCTCATACGCTGGCTCCTGTGGTCAGGAGCACTTACAGCCTGCGTACCTTTCCGCTGCCTGTAACAGGCTGATTAGGTTGATAATGCATGATGTGCCCCTGGAGGTTAAGGCACTGACGGCACCACCCGTTGCAGCCAGGACTTGTCGGTCATGAAACGCATCTTTCACAGCACGGTGCGGCCTCAGAGCACATCAACATCAACCTGGAAAAGCATAACAAAAACACTGTATAAATAAACAGAAAAATACAATGATTGCGAGCGAAGCCTCAAACCAATCCAGTCAGAGCGTACAATAAAGCATCACCTGCTTGCACCATGCCGGATTAATTCGTATAGTTCAAAACGTTGATAATGCATGATGTGCACCGCACGCAATCGTGCTGACGTAAACAAAAAACCTCGCCTCACCCGCGGGGTTTTTTGTTGTCTGCGCCAGAGAATAAACGGCGGTTATGCCTGATCCAGCGCCGCCTGCGCCACGGCCATAAACTGTTTTACCCTGTCCCGGTCCACATCGTTCCACCAGACGCCGTCCACCTTGAGCGCGCTGGCCACAATCACGCCCTGGGTGCGCCCCAGAATCTGGCAGACATTGGCGGGCGTGACGCCCGAACCCACCAGCAGCGGTAAGGCGGTGGCGGCGCGAATCTCGTCGATTTCGTCCAGCGTGGCGCTGTCGCCGGTACGCTGTCCGGTGGCGATAACCGCATCGGCTTCAAAGAAATCAACGTCGCGGGTCAGTTCCTGAATGGAGCGGTCGGCGACTATCGCATGGCTGCCGTGTTTAACGTGGCTGTCGGCAAACACCCGAATATGTTCGGCACGTAGCTGGCTGCGGTAGCGCAGCGCTTTGGCGGCGGCCCCTTCAATAAAGCCTTCGTTGGCGATGTAGGCATTCGCCCACTGGTTGACGCGGATAAAATCCGCCCCGCCCGCCAGCGCGGTGGCAAAGGCAGGCAGCGCGGCATTCGCCAGCACGTTAATACCCAGCGGTACGCCGAAACGTTCGCGCACTTTTTCCGTAATTACCGCCATGAATGCCGGCGTTTCCGGGCCAATATCCTCGGGTTTTGAAAAGGGAATATCGCCATGGTTTTCCACGATCAGGCCGTGAACACCGCCGAGAATATAGTTTTCGGCATCGCGTAAGGCGCGCTCAATGATCGCGCTGACGGATTTGCCGCGATATTTTGGCGAGCCCGGAAACGGGTCACAGTGAATCACGCCAATAACGGCTTTGGGGCGGGAAAATATCGCTTGTATTGCGTCATTTTTTTCTGCTGATATAGCAACCATCGCGTCTTTATCCTGTTCAGGAAAACACTATGCGTGTTTATGTGGCTGGTAATATTACTGTCGATGAAACCTGGTCTGTCACGGATATTCCGGCTAAGGGCGCCTCTGTGCATGGTTATCATCGTTCGCAGGATATCGGCGGTAAAGGCGCGAATCAGGCGATCGTATTATCCCGCTGCGGCATCGAGACGGTTTTACTTGCCGCGACCGGTCATGACAGTAAAGGAAACTGGATCCGTCAGCAGCTTATACACGAGCCGGTGACGTTACTGCCTGCACAGCCTGTTGCGGCCCTGAGCGATACCTCACTTATTTTAAACAGCGCCGACGGCGATAACGCCATTATTACCAGTACAGCGGCGGCTGAGGCGCTGGATATCGCGACGCTCAGTCACCATCTTGCCGGCGCGCGTCCGGGCGATCTGCTGGTCCAGCAGGGTAATTTCTCGCCCGGGAAAACCCACGCGCTGTTCAGCCTGGCGAAATCCCTTGGTCTGATCACCGTTTTTAACCCCTCGCCAGTGAACGCCGGTTTTCACGCGTGCTGGCCGCAGGTGGATATCGCGGTAGTGAATCAGCATGAAGCCCAACAGTTCGCGCCCGGCGCCGTTAAAACGTTAGTGGTTACTCACGGCAGCGCCGGGGCCTGGCTGATTCAGGGCGAGCAGCGGACGTTTTGCCCGGCGCAGCCCGCTCATGCCGTGGATACCACCGGTGCAGGCGATACCTTTCTTGCCGTGATGCTGGCATCCGCACTCCTCCGTGGGGGCGAGATTGATAAGTTAGCACTTACTCACGCCAGTAAGGCTGCCGCGCTGACCGTCAGTCGGCATGGCACACGTCAGGCCTTTCCCACCGCAGAGGAGCTCGCCGCGCTGCTCCAGGCAGGCGGCGAGTCAGCGGTTATTTAAACATCGCGCGATAGCTGTCCACGTTGGCTTTGGTCACTACTGTGGCCGGCACCAGAATGGTTTTCGACACGGTTTTGCCTGCGGTAATCGCGTTCAGGGCCTTCACCGCCTCTTCACCCATCTTTTTCGGGTCCTGTTGCAGGACAGCCGTGACATACCCGCCATCGATGCCGCTGATAGCTTTGGAGGTCAGATCCCAGCCAAAGACTTTGATGTCTTTCTGGCGGCCCTGGTTTTCCACCGCCGCAATCGCGCCCAGCAGGGCCGGTTCGCCGGTCGCGTAGATGGCGGTTAAATCCGGGTTGCCGGTGATCAGGTTTTCTGCCGCCGTCATCGCCGTATCCTGCACGTTCTGGCCATCAACCACATCCGCGACGGTGATGCCTGGATGACTTTTAATGGTTTCTTCAAACCCTTTTTGACGCTGGTTCTGCACGGCTGAGTTCAGCGCGCCCACAATGCCCAGTCGCGCTTTGCCGCCCATATTTTTCGCCACGTAGTCGACAAAATATTTACCAATAATTTTGCCGCCTTCCAGGTTATCCACGCCCACCTGTGCCGCCTGTGGTCCCGCCGGTAATACCGCATCAATCGCAATGACCGGTATTTTGGCGGCGGCCGCTTCTTTAATGGCCGGCATAATGCCGTTGGCGTCAATCGCGTCCACCATAATGCCCTTCACGCCCTGCTGAATATAATTTTCGATCGCGTCGTTTTGCGATACGGGATTATCGTTGGCGTTAAAGATTACTAAATTTTTACCGCTGGCTTTCGCGGCTTCCTGTGCGCCCTGATTCATCTGATTAAAAAACAGGGCCTGCTGATTAATCTGAACCAGCGCATACGTCGTGGCGGCGTGCGCCAGTGAAAATAACGAACCCGCAGACAGTAAGCCGGTAGCCAGCGCAACCGCGCGCAGTTTTCTGGTGTTAAATGCCATCATCATAAAATTCCTCGTCGGGAATGTGCGATAACCAGTCGATCTCCGCATCGTAATGCAGAGGGATTATTGTTGGCGGGCAAATATCGTCTGAATGGCTGATTCAGCCAGGACCTGAATAACCGACTTTCTGTTCGCCGTCCATTATGGTGAACTTGTGAAAGGGATTAATCGGGTTTGGGAGGGACTCCCGGGTCATGCGGTAAACTGTCTCTACCATTCGCTTCCGGCAAAATTTTGTCAAGCGATTATTTTATCGTCAGCGGTCAGGGAAAACACTGTATTCGCTGCGCGTAACTGTGTTACTGATAGCCGATTCCGGGCAAGATGGCAGAAGATATGAGTAAAAAACGGGTGTTGTTATCCGACGTCGCAGCGCTGGCCGGGCTGTCAAAAGCGACCGTATCCCGCTATATGAATCAAAGCATTATGCTGCCGCAGGAAACCATCGACCGGATTGAAGCGGCGATTCGTCAACTGGATTATCGCGGCAACAGCCTGGCACGCCGTCTGAGCAAGGGCGGCAGCGAAACCTTAGGGCTGGTCTTGCCCGATATTACCAACCCCTTCTTTGCCGAACTGGCCGATGCCGCCGAAGAAGCCGCCTCGGCCCACGGCTACAGCCTGGTGCTGTGCCTCACCCGCAACCATCCTGACAAAGAGAGCCAGTTTATTCGCTGGCTGGATACCTGCCAGGTGGATGGCCTGCTGTTTACCACTAACCATCCTGATAACGGCCTGTTACGCAAAGAAATTAACCGCCACCAGCGCATCGTACTGCTGGATGAAGACATTCCCGGCAGCATGGTGCCCAAGGTCTTTGCCGATAACGTACAGGGCGGCCGGATTGCCACCGAAAACCTGATCGCCGCCGGTCACCGCCATATCGCCTTTGTCGGCGGGCCGGATGAGCTGATGAGTGTGCGCGAACGCTATCAGGGCTTTTGCACCGCGATGACGCAGGCGGGCCTGCACGTGCCGCCCGAATGGGTGATGTACGGCGAATACCAGCGTGAATTCGGTGAGCAGGCGCTGGAAAGGCTGTTCAGCCGCGATGAGCGCCCTACCGCTGTCTTTGCCGCCAGTGATTATCTGGTGCTGGGACTGCTGGATGGCCTGCGCGCACGCGGGCTCACAGCCCCTGAGGCGCTGTCGCTGGTGGGCTTTGATGACGCGACCTATGCCGACTTTACCCAACCGCGCATTTCTACCATCCGCCAGCCCGCGCGGGAACTGGGCCGCACGGCGGTTCACATCATGTTGCGCATTCTGAATGACGACCTCGCTGTGCCCGCCGAAACCCGCCTGCCGGTGGAATGGGTGGCGCGCGATTCAATACAAATGTGTTAACAACGTCCCAAAATGGCGCAAAAGTGCACAGTTTTAGCGCAAATAACGCGCTTTTTAATTTCACAGCGTTATAGTGAGTAAACCGGTTTACCTGAAATTAACATTTAAATGTTTTGCATTACAAAAGGTTAGACCGTGAATGTCGCGCCTGTTCCCAGGCTGGCACGGAAGCTGCAATGTCGTACCCGGCAAACAAATATCGTTGTAGCGCGTTGTTCTGTGTGTCATGACAAAGGGTTTATCTTGCAGGTAAACCGGTTTACAAGGGCGTAAACCGTGCCGGATAACCTCTTTTTACCCGCAGAACAACTTTCCCGTTAGCGGTGATGGGAGTGATCACATGCAGCAAATACAACCTGCCCCGGCACGGGTAGAAATGGTAGATATTACCAAGACTTACGGCGCGATACGGTCCCTGCGCGGCGTCAATCTGCAACTGGCCCCGGGCGAAGTGCTGGGCCTGGTGGGCGATAACGGCGCGGGTAAATCCACGCTGACTAAAGTGCTGTCTGGCGCAGTCGTGCCCACCAGCGGCACGATTCGTATCGATGGTGAAGACCAGCATTTCAGTAACCCGGCGGATTCCCGCCGCTGCCATATCGAGATGGTGTATCAGGATCTGTCGCTGTGCGACACCGTCGATGTGGCGGGCAACCTGTTTATGGGACGTGAGCCGATGAAGTCGATTCTCGGCATTCCGTTTCTGGATGAAGAAAAAATGCATGCTGACGCGCGGGAAATGCTGAAAGGCCTGGGCATTTCAATCCCCGACACGCGCTTACTGGTGCGCAATCTCTCCGGCGGTCAGCGCCAGGCGATTGCTATTGCGCGCGCCGCCGCCTTCGATCCCAAAGTGCTGATTATGGATGAACCCACCGCCGCGCTGGCCGTCGCCGAAGTCGAGGCGGTGCTGGAGTTGATCCGTCGGGTCTCGGCGCGTGGCGTGAGCGTCATCCTGATCACCCATCGCTTACAGGATCTGTTCCTGGTGTGCGATCGCATCATGGTGATGTACGAGGGCACCAACGTAGCGGAGCGCCGCGTGGCCGACACGGATCTGACCGAGATCGTCAATTTGATCGTGGGTGAGAAGTTTGTCGCCCGCTCGGCCGCCGCGCACTGAGCGAGGTAACAGGATGACTATTATGAATCTGAGCAGTTCCCGTATGGCGCAACACTCGTTGCCACGCCGCCTGCTGCACAACCACTCTGGCGTGGTGAGCATCGCGCTGTTTTTTGTGTTCTGCTGCGTGGTGTTCTCCCTGATCACCGGCAACTTTCTCAGCAGTGCTAACTGGCTGAATATTATTCGCCAGAGCGCGCCGCTGCTGATCGTCGCCACGGCGATGACACTGGTGATCACCACGGGCGGCATCGATCTTTCCGTAGGATCGACGCTGGCGCTGGTCGGCGCGTTGTCCGCTATCGCGCTGAATAACTGGGGCCTGCCCTGGCCGGTGGTATTGCTGGGTGGC